>OGJJ01002505.1_pt1 | contig 11668 bp, 15 predicted proteins | sample 1572081 | NCBI WGS metagenome assembly OGJJ01 (sample SAMEA2582122, study PRJEB24529) | metagenome | biome: Human gut stool | place: China | collected 2011
CTGTAGATCAGGCAAAACCAAAAGCCGGACAGCCCGCAAGCTGTCCGGCTTTGTTTGGTTCAAGGGGTGTTATTCTGTGCGGAGAAGGGGAGATCAGTTATACATGTAGCAGCTCCAGTACATCTGTCCGTCAATGGTCACAACGCCGATGCCGATGCTCTTGCAATTGCTGATATTAAAGGCAGGACAGTCTTTCAATGCTGCCAACAGCTCTGTCTTGCCCTCCGGGGTGTTGGCTGGAACCTTGGCAGACAAAACGTAGACACTCTCATCATGATCCCAATCCCAGCCAAAACCAGAACAATACGACCAGTCCTTAGTCTTGCTGCGCCAACTATTAAGGACTTCATCCCCTTCGCTCTCTGGCAGCACGGTCTTACCGGCGGCGCGGAAGTGCTCTATCAACTCCTGCTCGGCAGCAGAGAGCTGTTCTACTTCCTTAAGCTGGTCAAGCTCAAGGCTTGCGCGGTAGCTGTTGATCTCGTCCAGCAGCCGCTGCTTTGCCTGCTGCTCGGTCTCAGCACCGCAGGCGGTCAGCACCAGCAGCAGCGCACCGGTGAGTAAAAGGGCGGTCAGTCTTGCCAACTTTTTCATAAGGGTCATCCTCCGTTCTTTGTTGTAGCGTGGTGTTGCTTTCTTCGTGATTATAGTTTAACAGATGCCGCCCACCCCCTGCAAGCGCGATTCGATGCAAAACAACCCCCATTCACGCAGGGAGAGAGAAATATTTCCCGCCTTTTTGGGCAAAATGCGCAAAGAAACCCTCTCAGTCACCTGCGGTGACAGCTCCCCCGAAGGGGGAGCTTTTTGGCATCTTCCGGTAAGTAGAGCAAAACCTCCCCCCTTCGGGGGAGGTGGATTTGCGAAGCAAAGACGGAGAGGGTGAGCACGCTAAACAAAAATGGAGTTGTTACACGAGATGTGTAACAGCTCCATTTTTTATGCTTGAATTTAATGTGCCGGGACAAAATCCTCCGGACAGACACAACCGTTCTGTGCCAGAACACGGTGTAAGACCTGCATGACACCGGCTTCCCGGTGGGAAGGGGCCAGAAAAGGAACCTTCTGGCGCAGCGGAACGCTGCCGTTTTCCATCAGAAAACCGTATTTTGCGGTACGCAGCATCTCGGCATCGTTGTAGGTATCGCCAAAGGCCATTATGCTCTCAGACGGCAGGCCCCACAGCTGCCCCAGCGTTTGCAGGGCGGCACCCTTGTGGACACCGGGATTCATAATGTCCACCCAGCATTCACCGGCAACGGGCTACGGAGTAGATGCTCCGCTGACTGGCATAGACCGTATCGTAGGCCTGCTGCGCATTGTGCTGTGGCAGGTAGATGGTGAATTTGTCGGCAGGGGCGGCGACATCTTCCAGCCGGTCCACATATTCGATCTTGGTGTAGAAATGCCGCAGCACGGCATCGTGGACGGCGAACGGCCGCTCCACATAGGCACTTTCCAGACCGCAGAGAACCGCAATATCGCCCTGCTCCCGGGTCAGGCGGTTCAGCGCCCGCCAGCCTTCCGGAGACATCTCCGAAGTGAAGAGGTTCTGCCCCTTCCAGCGGATGGCACCGCCGTTGTCGCCGATGAAAACAAGCTCATCCTGTAAGGTGGGGAACATGGCTTCCAACGTATAGAGCGGTCTGCCGCTGGCAGGAGCAAACCGGATGCCCAGCTCTGCCAGTGCATGGATCGTCTCTTCAAAGTCTGCCGGGAGCTGACTTTGTTCGTCCAGAAGGGTGGCATCCATGTCGGATGCGATCAAGCGGATACGGTCCATAACTTAACCCATATAGCTGATGTTCACATCGATCTGGCCGCCGTAGCCGGGGATGCGGGCGGTGCAGGTGCCCTGCCACATGTTGCAGGCAATGGGGCTGGAGGCCACGTTGTAGTGGGCGTTCCAGATGTAGTAGTTGGACAGCTGGCTCATATCCAGCCGCTTGCGGAACCAGGTGGTGGAGGCGTACACGCCGGGCTTGTAGCCCAGTGCCTTGACCTCTTCGCAGAAAGCCACAGCACACTTGGTGCGGTCTTCCACGCCCAGACCATCGGCACGGCCATTGCCTGCACCGGAAGCCTCAGTATCAAAGTAGATGGGGTAATCGAGCTGGCGGCCATTCAGCACATAGACGCAGGCCTGTGCTTCCTCGCGGGCCTCGTTCTCGTTGACAGCCTGGCTGAAGCAGTAGATGCCAACCCGCAGCCCGGCGTTGCGGGCGTTGGTGAAGTGCTCCTCAAACTTGGGGTCCTGCACCAGCGCGCCGGAGCCGTAGCCGCGGTAGCCGATGCGGATGATGGCAAACTCCACACCTGCCGTTTTCACCTTGTCCCAATCGATGCTGCTCTGGTACTTGGAAACATCGATGCCGAAGGTGGCGGGCTGCTGCACGCCGGAGGCATCAAAATAATAGAGCTTGTTGTCGATGCTCTGGATGCCGGTGACGGGCTGGTGGGTGTTCTGGTCGTAATAATAGGTCTTGCCGTTTTCAGTGCGCCAACCGGAATACTGGGGCGTTTCTTCCTCATCCTTGCCGAAGAAGAATTCCCACAGCCACTGCAGCAGGCCGTTTTCACCGGTCAGGCAGGTGGGGTCGATGCTCTCTTCGTCCAGCGTGCCGCTGTCCAGTGCGTCCCGGATCTCCTCAGGGGTCAGCAGAACGGTGCCGTTGATATCCTTGATCTGGGCTTCGGCCAGCACATCCTCGCCGTTCTCGGAAGCGGCAGGCGCTTCCTCGGCTACGGGGGCGGTCTCCTCCGTTTCGGGCAGGACGGCGGTCTCTTCGGGAGCGGCCATCGGGTCTTCGGCAGCCAGCGCCTCGGTCTCTGTCAGGAAGTGGGGGAAGGAGTTCTCGTTCTCGATCTCCGAAGCATCCCCGGCCATGGGGTCGGCGGGGACAGCCTCCGGCTGCACAGCGGGCTCCGCAGCGGGGGCGGTGCTCTCTGCCGGGGCGGCGGCGGTGTTCTCCGCTTTGGTCACGGGTGCAGCAGGGGTGCTGGCTGCGGCCTGCTCCTGAGAAGAAGCGCTCTCCTCTGGCTGGGTGCTCTCGGCCTTTGCCTCGCTCCTGTCACTCTTATGATCGAATTTGGGCAGGGTGACCCTGCCCTCAGTCTGCAGGGCGGCGGGCTCCACCGTCAGGCCCGCAGGCTGGGATGCCAGCAGGAAAGTGGTGCCCGCACCGCCAATGGTGATGGCTGCCGCCATCACAAGGCACGCAACAGCCTGGCCGATGCTGCGGCCGGTGCCGTTCTTGCTTGATTTTTTGAAAGATGTTGGTTTCATGCCGCTTGCTCTGCCTCCAAGCTGGACCGGGCAGGATACACGAACTGCACCGGCCCGCCAATATAGTCTCGCATCATTGCGGATAAAGCTATTTTTACTCTCCCAGTATACACCCAAACCCGGGTCGCCGTCAATCAGTTCGCTGTGCTCCGGCATCGCGTCAGGCGGAAAAAGCGGAAAGAAAAACACGCTCCACAGTAAAAACGAGCAGGAAAGCAGAATCATTGCATCCAAAGCTGTGAAATTTGTCGCTTTGGACGAAAAACGCGGCCTCCTCTTGCTGTCTTGACAGGTGTATGGTATGATACTTAACACGGAAAGCTCCCGCGCAATGGGCCGGGAGAGAAAGGTTAGGAAGAGTCTATGTCAAGTGTAAAGGACTTTTTGAAGCGGAAGGATATCGTCATCACGCCGCAGCGTTATCTCATCGAGGCTCTGGGTGCCATGGCACAGGGCCTGTTCGCCAGCCTGCTGATCGGCACCATCATCAAAACGCTGGGCCAGCAGACCGGGCTGGAGGTGCTGGTCGATCTGGGCGGCTATGCCTCGGCCATGAGCGGCCCGGCCATGGCCTGCGCCATCGGCTGGGCACTGCACTGCCCCCCGCTGGTGCTGTTCAGCCTGATCACCGTGGGCTACTCGGCCAATGCGCTGGGCGGCGCAGGCGGCCCGCTGGCTGTTCTGATCATTGCCATTGTGGCTGCTGAGATGGGCAAGGCCGTGAGCAAGGAGACCAAGATCGATATCCTTGTCACCCCGCTGGTGACCATTTTTGTGGGCGTGGGCCTTTCCATGCTCATTGCGGCTCCCATCGGTGCCGCCGCCAGCCAGGTGGGCACCCTGATCATGTGGGCCACTGAGCAGGCCCCGCTGGTCATGGGCATTCTGGTGTCTGTCATCGTGGGTGTGGCGCTGACCCTGCCCATCTCCTCTGCCGCCATCTGCGCGGCTCTGGGCCTGACCGGCCTGGCGGGCGGCGCTGCTGTGGCAGGCTGCTGCGCCCAGATGGTCGGCTTTGCCGTGATGAGCTATAAGGAGAACGGTGTGGGCGGCCTGGTCAGCCAGGGCCTGGGCACCAGTATGCTCCAGATGGGCAATATCATCAAGAACCCCCGCATCTGGATCGCCCCCACGCTGGCCTCGGCCATCACCGGCCCGCTGGCGACCTGCCTGTTCCGCTTTGAGATGAACGGCGCGGCGGTCTCCTCCGGCATGGGCACCTGCGGTCTGGTGGGCCAGATCGGCGTGTACACCGGCTGGGTGAACGATATTGCCGCCGGCACCAAGGCCGCCATCACCCCCATGGACTGGGCTGCCATGGTCCTGATCTGCTTTGTTCTGCCCGCAGTCCTGAGCGTTCTCTTCTGCGAGATCGAGCGCAGGCTGGGCTGGATCAAAGAGGGCGATCTGAAGCTGAACTGAACTCCCTCCGTCATCGCTTGCGCGATGCCACCTCCCTCAATGAGGGAGGCTAAAAGGCTCCCTCTCCGAGGGAGCTGGCACGGCAAAGCCGTGACGGAGGGAGTTATAAAGGTTTCCCGTCCAACACGGCTTCAGCCAGCGTATCATCTTCATATCGGAGTTTGAGCGAGAAAAAGGGTCTGTCCTCCTTGAGCAGGCGGAAGAAGATCTTGTCGCCCTCCCAGATGGGCAGCTGCTCCACCTGCTCCTTGGGCACCCATTCCAGAATGCCCTCGTTCCGGGCGGCATCCTTTACCAGTGTGCCCGTCCAGGCATCGGCGGTGTAAAGGAACATGTATTCGGTCAGCTCGCCCAGAAGAAAGGTCACTACGCCCCGGCAGCGGTAGGAGGTCAGGGTGAGGCCGGTCTCCTCCTGCACTTCCCGCAGCAGGCAGTCCTCCGGGCTTTCAAACGGCTCAAACTTGCCGCCCACGCCGATCCATTTGTCGTGGTTCAGGTCGTTCTTCTTGGTCACGCGGTGGAGCATCAGGTAGGCATCATCCTGTTCCAGATAGCACAGGGTGGTGTTGCGCATGGGAAATTTGGGATCCATCAGCAATTCTCCGTTTCTGTCAGCATTACAAAAAGCGTCCCACAGGGAGCCCCCTGTGGGACGCTTTTATCGTTTCTTATTTCCGTGCGGCCCGGCCTTTTCCGGCGTTGTTCAGCTTCCGCACCAGATCATTCTGGTGCTTGCGCTGGGAGGGCGTGGGCTCCGGGTCCCGCTTTTCCTCGGCACGGGCGTTGGTCTGCGCGGTGTCGGGGTCAACGCGCACCAGGTTCCATTCCTGATTGCCGCCCGAGACGTAATTCCAGATCTGGGCCTGTGCACCGTTGGAGGTGTTCATGCCCACAAGGTCGATGTATTTGTCGGCCAGCACGTTGCGGATGCGGGTGCGGCCGTTCCGGGTGGACTCCAGCTCCCAGCACTGGCTCAGCCCGCTGGTGCGGCCCCACTGGTGCAGCCAGGTGCCCTCGACCACGCCGCCCAGGGCCAGATCGATGAACTTGCCTGTAAAGCGGTTCCTGATCCGCCAGCGTCCCTCGCCAGCGTCCACGAACTGCCACTGCTGCCACGGATGCCCGGCGTAGTCCCACAGACGGATGGCCGCGCCGTTCTCCGTGTTGAAGTTCTTGATCTCCAACACCTTCCCATTGGGTGCCTTGATGAGGTAAAACTCATTTTCCAGTAAAACGACCTGAGATGCTTTTGCCATACGTCCGTGTCTCCTTTCCGGTAAAATCTGGTTTGACGCTTCTATTATAGCGGATTTCCCGGTGCGCAACAAGATTGATTCTTGACGAATTTTTTTCTTTTTATTGTGCATTTTGCACTTTTCGCAGCTTTCGACAGAGCCACGGCCCGGCGTACCACAGCACCAGACAGACAAGCGCGATCAGCCGGATCTGCGTGTTGGTGCAGTGGGTGTTCAATTCCAGCCCGATGCCGAAGGAAAGGAGATTGGCGGTCAGCGCATAGAGGATGGGGTGAGGCTTTTTGCCCTCGGGCCAGGGCAGATACCGGTTGTAGACAAAGGCTTCCACGGAGAACACCAGCACCTCCAGTGCAAAATAAAGGAAATTGCCCCACATCGGCCCGAGATAGAGCGTGCCATAGCACAGCCCGAGGTTCAGGATGATCTGCGTGGCAAGGTTGACCTTGCCGATGAGAGCGCGCTGGGCGGGGCCGCGCAGCCCGAAAAGCAGGATGCCCCACGTCAGCTCTAAAATCAGGGTGATGAGCACCCGGGCGGCAAAGGAGGAAAGGATGTCGGAATCGTTGCGGTTGTGGTGGACCCGCAGGCTGTCTTGGGAATCGAGAAGCACCTGCCACTCGCTGGAAAAGGCATAGCGCTCCACCGGCTCCTGGCTGCGGTAGAATTCACCGGTCTCTATATTATAGAGTAAAACGTAGAACTTGTTGGGCGGGTAGTAGCCCCAGACGAACTCTGCATCGGCATCGCCGGGGTATTCCTGGAAGTAGTCGAGGAAGTAGTAGCCCTCCGGGGCGGGGTAGTTCCGGAACGCCTCCCAGGTCTCCCGGGAACCCATCCGCTCCCGGTACTGGTCTGCAGAGCCCCAAGGCCCGCTGACCCTGGTATTGCCCAGCAGAGTAACCGCATAGCGTTGGCCCGGCGTGTAATAGAGCTTGAGCGTGACCGAGGGCTTGGGGCCCATGTCCGCAAAAACGGGCAGGGAAAGGGCCAGCACCAGCAGGGCCGAGAGGAAAAAAGCAAAAAATTTTTTGCGAAAAATTTTCTTCATGGCGGTGTCCTCACTTCAAAAAACAAAAAATTCCGACACGTCTTTCCTTAACCTGTAAACGTATGAAAAACAGCTGTTATTGCAGGGCGTTCTGCACAAAATTGCAGATGGAGCTCTGTGCACCATTTCCTGTTTTTTCTGCAAGGACAAAACGCCCGTTTCCGGCCTCTTTCGGGGCAGAATATGAACAATTTGTTTCCGGCTCACGGCCAATTCAGGACACTGACTTCACATTTATAAAGCAAAGCGAACTTCACTGCTTTATTTACATGAACAAAACGGCTTTCAAAAGAAACTTTAATTTGTTTCACGTTTTTGGATATTGACTTTACATCAAAATTGCGGTATAGTAAGGATGCGGAGAGCGGAAAGCGCCCCGCCGACACATGAGCTTCAGGCGTAAGCCTGTGAGAAAAATATAGGAGGTTTGACTTATGTACTATTACATTCTGGGTTGCGGCATTGCTTGTCTGGTTCTGTTCGGCATCAACAGCATGGATACGGTGGATGTCAAGCCGGCCGAGATCCTGGGTAAGGTCATTCTGTGGCCCGTTGCCCTGATGGAAGCAGTTGTTCGTTACAGCTCCACTCATCACAACATCAAGACCGCGCTGTAAAACATCTCGTTCCAAACCAACGAAGAGCAATCAGGCGGCTGCGCTTTCAAAAAGGAAGGCGCAGCCGCCTTTTTGTTTTGCACTTTACGGCGTTGTATGGTACAATAACACCAGAACTTTTCGGGAGGGAAATTGCTATGACCAATGAGACCTTACATACCCTTGAGACCCGCCGCAGCTGCCGCGCCTATAAGCCGGAGCAGATCACGAAAGAGGAGCTGGAAGCCGTTCTGCGTGCAGGCACCTTTGCCCCCAGCGCCATGAACCGCCAGAGCGCAAAGATCGTGGTGGTGCAGGATGCTGAGACCCGCGCCCGGCTCACCCGGATGAATGCCGCCGTGATGGGCAACACGGGCGACCCCATGTACGGTGCCCCCACCATTCTGGTGGTGCTGGCCGATGCCAACGCCCGCTGTGGCGTGCAGGACGGCAGCCTTGTGATGGGCAACCTGATGAATGCTGCTGCCGCCATCGGGCTGGGCAGCTGCTGGATCAACCGCGCAAAGGAAGAGTTCGAGACCGAAGAGGGCAAGGCCCTGCTGAAAAAGTGGGGCATTGAAGGGGACTATATCGGCGTGGGCCACTGCATTCTGGGCTACCCGGCAGAGGAGCCCCGCCCCGCCGTCCCCCGCAAGCCGGATTATATCGTATACGCATAAGGAGCACTATGAAACCCGATTACAAGCTAGTCGCAAAGGCCAAATACATTCACGCCAACGCTGATCTTGCCAGTGAGATCTGGCACGAGGTCTACAAGCGCTATTACCCTGCAAAGCAGCTGGACACACTGGTGGAAACGCTGCAGAGCGCCGATGCCATTGAGGCGGATATCGACAACGATGTGAACTATTTCCTCGTGGTGCTGGGCGGCAAGACCATCGGCTACTTTGCCTGGAAGATGGAGAACACGGCCCTGCATCTGCTCCACCTCTACCTCAAGCCCGAGTACCGGGGCAAGGCACTGGGCCGGGATATCCTGGCCACCTGCGAGCGTCTGGCCCGGGGTGAGGGCCGGGGCCGCCTGTACTGCGAGGTGCACACCAAGTGCCTGCCGGTGCTGCAGTTCTTTAAGACCAAGGGCTACCGCGTGCTGGGCCCCGCCGAGGCAGAAGCTGCGGGCATTTCCATGCAGCTGACCACGCTGGAAAAAATGCTGTAAATTTCCCGTTGATTTTTTGCCGCGTTTGCACTACAATAAAGTAGTGTATTGAAGTGCCCCGCGCGGGCCAGACCCAACCTGAACGATAGGGGAGGAACAAGCCATGGCAAAAGATCATCCCACCGGAGAGTCCGGCCTGTATTCTGCATTGCTGGAGCTGAAAACGCCCGAGGAGTGCTACCGCTTTTTGCAGGATGTGTGCAGCTACGCTGAGCTCAGTGCAATGGAGCAGCGGTATAACATTGCGGAAAAGCTGGTCAACAAGCAGAGCTATACCAGCATCATGGGCAACATTGGTGCGTCCAGCGCCATCATCAGCCGGGTGAGCCGGGTCATCAGCAAGGATGACAGCGTGCTGCGCCGCCTGCTGGAAGAAAAGGCGGAACAGCCCGCCGAAGAATAACACGGACCGCGCGCCGCGGGGCAGGGGGAGCACCCGCCCTGCGGTGCGCTTTTTTAGAAGGGAGTCTGTAAAGATGAGTAAGGCAGTTGTATTTTTTGCCGATGGCACCGAGGAGTGCGAAGCTCTGCTGGTGGTAGACCTGCTGCGCCGCGCCAAGGTGGAGGTCATTGTGGCCTCTGCCATGGGCCGCAGGGAGCTGGTGAGCAGCCATAAGATCCACCTGACCGCCGATGCGCTGGCCGAGGAAGTGGATTATTCCGATGTGGACATGGTCGTTCTGCCCGGCGGGATCCCGGGCACACCCAACCTTGCCGCCAACAAGACGGTCACCGAAACCTGTGCCGCCTTTGCCAAGGCGGGCCGGAAGGTGGCTGCCATCTGTGCCGCCCCCAGCATCCTGGCCTCTCTTGGCCTGCTGGAGGGCAGGAACGCCACCGCCCACGCTGGCTTCCAGGATCAGCTGGCCGGTGCCATCGTCCACGATGAAGAGGTCGTGGTGGATGGCAACATCACCACCAGCTATGGGCTGGGCGGTGCCATCCCCTTTGCACTGGAACTGGTGCGCCAGCTGGCCGGTCAGGCCGAGGCGGAGCGTATCCGGAACGCCATTGCGTATCGGCACTGAGAAAGGGGATACGGTATGCGCTTTATTACCTGCCGTTTGCCGGACGGCGTGGAAGACCCGGCGATCTTATCGGAGGATGGACGACAGGTCTGGCCGCTGAGCTGGCTGGGCCTGAGCTATGAGACCCTGAGCGAGGCCATCCCGTTTCTGACCCCGCAGGTGCGGTATGGGCTGTCGCTGGCCATTGCGGGCATTCCCGCTCTGCCTGTGGAGGCTGTCACGCTGGAAAGCCCCATCCCGGCCCCGGCACAGGATGTCATCTGCCTGGGCATCAATTATATGGCCCACTCCGATGAGGCGGAGAAATACTCTGCCGCTGCCTTTGCCACCAAACACGAGGATGCCATCTACTTTTCCAAGCGCGTGACCCGCGCCGTGCCGGACGGCGGCCCCATCGAGGCCCACACCGATCTGGTGAAAAAGCTGGATTATGAGTGTGAGCTGGCTGTGGTGCTGGGCAGAGATGCCAGGGATGTGCCCGCCGGTCAGACCCGGGACTATATCTTCGGCTATACCATCCTGAACGATGTCTCAGCCCGGGATGTGCAGACGGCGCACAAACAGTGGTACTTCGGCAAGAGTCTGGATGGCTTTACCCCCATCGGGCCCTGCATCGTCACGGCAGATGCCTTTGCCGACTACCCGCCCAGGCTGGGCATCCGCAGCTTTGTCAACGGCGAGAAGCGGCAGGATTCCAATACGGCCCTGCAGATCTTTGACATCGACCATGTCATTGCCGAGCTTTCACAGGGCATGACCCTGAAAGCGGGCACCATCATTGCCACCGGCACCCCGGCGGGTGTGGGCATGGGCATGGACCCGCCGCAGTTCCTCAAGCCCGGAGATGTGGTACGGTGCGAGATCGAGGGCATTGGTACGCTGACCAATCCGGTCAAGTGATTCCAAGACGTAATATCTTTGACGGAGTATATAAACTGTTATATAAATGAACGTGAAATCGCTCTTGTCCATATACTGTTCAAAATAAGTTCATTTGAAGTTCACATACTTCCGGTATACATAGGGCAACAAAGGCGCACACCGCGCCGCATCCCCTGTGCAGTAACAGCACGGCAGGCCGCAAAGGATGCCTGTTGTGTGAGAGGAAAGGAATTGGAACGCTATGAAAATTGGTATTACAGAGCTGATCCTGGTGGCCATCGTGGCCTTCGTGGTCATCGGCCCCGATAAGCTGCCCGAGTACGCCCGCAAGCTCGGCAAGATGCTGCGGGAGCTGAAAAAGTACACCGGTGCCGCTTCCGAGGAGATCCAGAAGAATGTGGTGGAGCCCCTGAACGAGATCCAGGCCCCCATCAAGGAAGCCGTTGCTCCCCTGACCGACATCAAGAAGGACATCGACGACAGCATGAAGGATGTCACAAAGAGCTTTACCAACATCGGTAAGACCAGCAAGGAAGAAGCCAAGAAGGCCGAAGAGGTCGAGGAAGTGGCCGAGCTGGAGGATACCGTGGAGGAGCTGCCCGAAGAGCCTGTCAAGGCGGAGGAGCCGGCCGCTGAGCCTGTGAAGGCAGAGGAAAAGGCAGAAGAGCCTGCTGCAGAGGAAAAGCCCGAGGAGGCCCCCGCTGCAAACGAAGCCCCTGCCGAGGCTGCTCCCGCTGAGGAGGCTGCCCCTGCCGAAGAGGCAAAGGTCTAAGTACATGGATACACCCGCGCCCGCGGTTGTAGGATAAAAACTGGAATCCAGCCCGCCAGAGCGGCGCGGCAAGAGGAAAAAGGAGATTATTATTATGAGAATCGGACCTCAGGAGCTTATCATTGTTCTGATCATCGTTCTGGTCATCTTTGGACCCAAGAACCTGCCGAAGCTGGGCAAGATGTTCGGCAAGACCAT
>OGJJ01002506.1_pt1 | contig 11667 bp, 5 predicted proteins | sample 1572081 | NCBI WGS metagenome assembly OGJJ01 (sample SAMEA2582122, study PRJEB24529) | metagenome | biome: Human gut stool | place: China | collected 2011
ATTCGTAAGGCCTGTTACAGTTCCAGTAGTTCCGTCCACATTTACAGGATGTGCCGTACCTACCGCAAGTTTATTGCCCAATCCAACAGTGTATTCCCTACCACCATTCACATTGGTACCTTCTGTTACGGTTACATTTGCATCCTTTGATTTTACTGTAGTCGCCTTTGCAGTACCACCGATAGCACTTTGTAATTGACTGAAATTAACCGCATCGTTAGGCGCTATACCATTAGCAACACCAGTAATCTTTTGATTATTAGCATTGATGCCATCAGGTGTTACATAGGTTCTAGCACCTACACTCAAACCATTTTTACTAATAGTAGTATTTCCTGCATTAACGCTCTCTAATCCTGTTAAATATTTTGCCAACTTTACAGTCAATCTACCGGTACCATCGGATACAACACCAATATTATTATCCGATAATGCCCCTGTAGCACCGCCTTTAATGACTAGAGTATCACCTAATTTTCTCTTAATCGAAGCACCTGTATCGCTGCTAAAATAGAGCCCTTTTTCAAGAGTATTATTGATAGTGTTAATATCATTCTTATTAGTAGTAATATCACCTTGTATTTTTGTGATATTTCGTGCATTGGCACCAATACGGCTTGAGTTATCTGAGATATTCTGCGTATTTTGATTAATAAAATACTGATTGGAATTAACTCTCTCATTAACCCGCTTTAACTGATCTTCCGTAGCAGCACGCCCTGTAACAGGTGCTGGATTATTTACATTCCATGATGTATTGGTAAGACCTGTGACCGTTCCTGTACCACTATCTATGGTTACAGGATGCGAGGCCGCCCCTTTCCCTACAGTAATCTTATAATTTAAGCCAACAGTATACTCCTTACCACCTTTCGCCGTTGAGTTTTCCCTTACCGTAATATTACCATCATCATTTGCTTTTACTATGGCTTCTTTAGCTGTACCGTTAATTGCGCGTTGCAACTGACCGTAGTTAACTGCATCCTGACTACCGGTACCATCTGCAACACCTCTAAGCTGTTGATTATTGGCATTAAGACCACCTGTTGACACATAGAGTTTACCGCCTACAGACACCCCTTTATTATCAATCGTAGCAGTTCCTGCTGTTACGCTATCCAAACCAGTTAATTTTTTAGCCAATTTCACATTTAGTGTGCCATTTCCGTCTGCTTGAACCCCAATATTGTTGTCAGCCAAAGCACCGCTAGCGCCACCTTTTATTCTTACTGTGTCACCTAATTTTACTTGGTTCTGAACAAAGTTATCACCATAAAAGAACAATCCTTTATCGATATTGTCTTTATTATATCTAATAGCATCATGGATTGTGCTTTTACCTGTAAGACCAATATTGCTCATCGTCAACTTACCGGTATCAGGATCAAGAGTTGCATTACCACCAAGGATATTTTTAGTTGTAGTGGCTAAATTTCCCAGACTATTTGCGACACCAAATAATTGACTACCGTTAATAGCATCTGTAGACGAAGCATTCATACGACCTGCAGCCACATTTGTAATCGTACGTTTTACCGTATCATTACCGATACTTACGGTAGAATCCGCCGTTCCCCCCGCTAAATTCTTATACCACAAACCGTTTACATACTGATTTGGAGTACTATGAGTACCCGCAGTTGCAGAATTAGCACCTAATGCAACTGAACGTTCATGTCCAGCATTAGCAGATACACCTAAAGCCATAGAATTTGTCTTCTCTGCTTTACTGCTCAAACCTAAGGCCACTGATCCTTCTGCTCCTGTAGACGTGGAAGAACTAACCCCTAAAGCCAAAGAATTCCCACCGGATGCGACTGAGCCTTCACCTGCCGCAATATCAGCATAACCGTTGGCTGTACTAGCCCAACCAAGTGCCGTGGAGTGAGATCCATTAGTAGTAGAATTTGTACCTAAAGCGGAAGATCCTTGTTTAAATGCTCTAGCGCCATTACCGATAGCTACCGCCCAGTCAGCTCGCGATTGTGACCCATTCCCCATCGATATGGCACCGCCACCACCGGCTTTAGCATCGTTACCAAAAGCCATGGAGGATCCTCCCCATGCGCGCGCATTTGTACCGAATGCCTGATCATTATCTTTTCCTACAAGTTGATCAGCATCATTATATCCAGCCCGGGAATTATTACCTAAAGCAAATCCATTTTTTGAAAATGATTTAGTCAAATTCCCTATTGCTACACCATTATCAGCAGAAACTGTCGCTGTTCTACCTATTGCAACGCCCTGCACCTTACCACTACTAACAGTGGCCCCTGTACCCAGTGCCACACTGTTATCTGCCAATGCTGTGCTACTATCACCCATTGCTACAGTACCATCTTTAGCCCTAGCACCAGCCCCTTGCACAATAGTACTCCCTTGCACAATCATTGGGGACATCACGGACATACATAAAGCCGCAGCAATTACAGGCCCTGACATCTTGGCAAATACAGAAGTCATTGTCGATTGTTTCGACATATTCTTCGCTGTTTCAGCCACAACGACATAACACCCTTTTGTACGACTCCAGATTACTTTAAAAATTCGGTTCATCTCGTTTTACTCCTTGCATAAAACTATCAAATTTTGTGAATATAATAAAATATTTTATATTTCTTTTAAAAAGTAAAAACACAGTTAACATATGGCTATTTACCGATGCATATTATATTAAACATACCATATTCTATACTAAATGTAAAAAATTTTTCACTCTCTGCTCACCTCTAAACGATAAATATTTATGAATATACAAAAATTTTTCTATATAGCTTATGAATATGCTAAATGTACTAATTTTTTCGCATAAAATTAACTTCATGAAATAAAATGGATTTCATCTTAATAAATCATCTTGAGCAAATTATTAGTCATCGGCCTTAATTACATTACAAGATTCCATGACATATATATGCTCATTACAGATAATGAAATTATTTTTTGCATGCAAAAAGGCGCCAAAAGCATTTCGCTTTTGGCGCCTTTTATAAGCACTGCCGTATCAATATGTTATTTCATATTATTTCAAGCCCGCTTGTTGCATCAATAATGCAATTTGTGCTCTCATTTCTTCATTGTCGCGTTGTACTTTTTCGTACTTAGCTTTCAAAGCAGTCATTTCATCTTGCATTACGTACATAGAGCTAATAGGGCCACCTTTGTAACGTTCAGGAATTGCTTTCTTAGCATCGGAAGTACCGAATTTACGAGTTACACCAGCATTCACCATGTTATGGTGGCTACCAACAGATACGCCTACATGGAACATTGTATCTTCTGCTGTGTAATGTGCAACGCCAAGAGCTGCCGCAGTTTCACCTCTGTAATTACCGATACCAGCCATTACTTGAGTTGGCTCCAATGGATCATATTGAATAGGTTTCAATGCAGACATAGCCGCCGCATGTGCGCCTACACGTTGTGTTTCGCCTGCTACGGAGTTAATAGCATTAGCTAACCCATCTGTAGCACCTTTCAATTGATTTACGTTAACTGCATCAGTGCCGTTTACACCAGGGCCTACATTGGTAATTGTATTACCGCCATTGTTGAGGCCATCTTTAGTAAGGCTTACTGCATTACCGCTAGCAGGTGTAATTGTTACACCGCCACCGTTCATAACTGTAGTATTACCTGCAGCATCCTTAGTTGTTACTGTTTCAAGACCTTTCAACTCTTTAGCCATACGAACCTTAAGGTTGCCAGTACCATCGGATACGACACCTAAATTGTCTTCTGTAGTTAACTTGCTAGCATCAGTAATGCCACCCACTACATTAACTTGTTCGTTAAGCTTTTTCTTAATTACGGAACCGCTATCGCCACCGTATTTCATACCATCGTCTTTAGTTGCCACTTGATGTGTCTTACCATTTTCGTCTTGGTACTTAATACGTGTGATTGCGTTACCGTCTAAGTCTGGATCACCTTTATCAACGGTAATATCCGCATTACGGCCGTCTTTACCAGTTAAACCGATATGACCAACACCGTCTTTACCGGACATGGATACAGCATCTTTACCGTCTTTGCCTGTGATACCTACTTTGCCGTCTGTACCGTCAGCACCATTAGGACCAGTAATAGATACGCCGTCCTTACCGTTTTTACCAACTTTTACCTTATCAGTAGTTAAGCTGTCAGTCTTAAGGTTTTTCGCCATCTTGATATTAACATTACCATCTTGGTCGGCTACTGTTTTAATATTTTCGCCGGAATATTTGTCATTGGCTTCTGTACCTTCACCTTTGATAGTAACTTTTTGGCCTAAATCACGGTGGAATTCACCTGTATTACCAGCAAAATTCATCCCTTTCTTCGTGATTTCATCACCTAAGTTATTAATCTTATTATCCAAGGATTTGTGAGATTTTTGCAATTGATCTTCTGTAGCCGCACGACCGCTTGTGATGTTGTCAGGATCCCAATCTTTGTTTTCTAGGCCTGTCACATAACCGTCTTTACCATCAACGGAGACTTTACCTGCTGCAATCTTACCATCTTTACCATCGATAGTTACCTTATCACCAGCTTTAATTGTACCGTTTTCACCGTCAATTGTTACGTTGCCAGCTTTAATAGTACCTTTGTTTCCGTCGATTGTAACTTTATCACCAGCTTTGATAGTACCTGTAGTACCATCCATTGCGATTTGTTTCGTAGCATCAGAGCCCAATGTCACTTGATCTTTAAGACTTACTTCATAGTTCTTGGAACCATTCGCATTGGTGCTAGGTGTCACAGTAATATTATTACCTGCAGATACCGTTGTGGATGCAGCTGCTGTAGCTTTATCCAATTGAGATTTATTAACTGCATCGTTAGGGTCCGTGCCATCAGCAACATTCGTAATCTTGTTACCGCCGTTATTTAAGCCGTCTTTTGTAAGACTTACTGCATCGCCACCAGCACGATTGATGGTCATGCCATCACCATTGATAACAGTATTATTGCCGCCGTTTGTGAAAGTAGCAGACGTTAAGCCTTTCAATTCTTTCGCCAAGCGCAATTTCAATGTATCGGAACCGTCGGAAACAACACCGATGTTGTCTTCAGCAGCTAATTTGCTTTCATCGGAGATACCGCCCTTAACATTCACTTGATTGTTAAGTTTCTTTTTAATTACATTACCTGTATCGCCGCCATACATCATACCATCATCAAGGGTTGCAAGCGTATGTGTATTACCGTCTTTATCTTCGGTCACTAAACGATTAATGCTTGTACCATCTACACCGTTTTTAGCGTCGCCACCTTTAAGTGTAACGCCGTCTTGACCGTTTTTACCGGCAATAGCCACACTATTAGCTTTGAGGTTTTTGTTCATCTTCACATCGATAGTTGTGTTGCCATCTTGATCTTGTGTGATGAAAGTTTTAAGATTTTCACCGCTGTAGTTAGCATCAGCATCATTACCTTCGCCCTTAACAGTAACCGTAGAGCCAAGTTTATTAGTTTTTACGCCGCCACTGTTAGCGTCGAATTTCAAACCTTTATTAGTTAATGCGTCTTCACTATCTTTGATTTTATCTTTCAAGTAATCCACATTAACCGCTTCGCTACCATCGTTGCCTGTTGCATACGCCACATTTGTTACGTGAGTGCCACCGGTTTTATTAGTATAGGTAGGACCTTCATAAGTTACTTTTGTCTTATCAACAGCACCATTATCCAAATTATACTTAACAGCACGATCATTTAATTTGTCGAGGCTAGATTTAGATGCAACGTCCTTAATCTTAACAGTCTCTTTTGTACCTGCATGGTTTTTATCCTCTACAGTCAAGTCAACATCACCGTTAGAATCAACTGTATAAGCACCATCTGCAGCAGCTGCATTTTTTACCAAACGGTAATCTGTAGCAGCAGCACCTTGATTCTTAACAACATCACTAATCTTTTTCAATTGATCTTCTGTAGCAGCGCGACCGCTTACAGGATTAGATGTGTTCACATCCCAATCTTTATTATCAAGACCAGTTACATAGTTCTTAGTATCAGCGTGTTTACCCATTGTTACACCGCCAGCTTTCACAGTATCTGTAGCCGTCAATGTTTGAACATTAAGATTTTTGTTCAATTTAACGCCGATTGTAGTATCATCACCAGTTTGCGTAATTTCAGTAGTGATATTACCATCACCATTTACTGTTACTTTAGAACCAAGTTTGTTCGTTTTTTCATCGTTATTATCAGCGTTGAAACGAAGGCCTTTATTGATAAGTTCAGTTTTAGCATTACTGATATTAGTATTTAATTCGTTTTTGGCATCGTGCAATTGACCGCCGTTTACAGCGTCTTTGCTACCTGCACCTATAGTACCGTCAGCAACATTAGTAATTTTTTGATCGTTCGCATTGATACCTGTTGGAGATACATATGTTTTACCGCCTACAGTCAAACCGTTGCTATCAATCTTAGTATTACCAGCTGTAACGCTATCCAATCCAGTCAATGTTTTAGCTAATTTCACATTCAATGTGCCATTGCCGTCGGATTCAACACCGATATTGCCGTCGGATAATGCGCCTGTAGCACCGCCTTTGACAGACAGTTTTTCACCTAATTTTTTATTGATAACTGCACCGGAGTCACCATCAAAGTTCAAGCCTTTATCAAGAGTTGTATTGATAGTAGTGATATCTCCAGCATTTTTATCGATAGCAGTTTTATTAGTGTTAACTTTATCATTAACCTTTTTCAACTGATCTTCTGTAGCACCGCGACCAGATACAGCCGCAGGATGATCTACATCCCAATCTGTATTTGTAAGGCCTGTTACATGACCTGTATCACCATCTACAGTTACAGGATGTGCTGTACCTACGGTAATTTTATTGCCTAAGCCAACAGTATATTCCTTACCGCCTGCTGCGTTTGTATCTTCTGTTACAGTTACATTCGCATCCTTCGCTTTTACAGTGGATGCTTTAGCTGTACCACCGATAGCAGCTTGTAATTGGCTATAGTTAACTGCATCATTAGGGTCGCTACCATTAGCAACATTAGTAATCTTTTGATTATTCGCATTGAGACCTGATGGAGATACATAGTTCTTACCACCTACAGTCAAACCGCTGTTATCAATCTTAGTATTACCAGCTGTAACGCTGTCCAAACCTGTCAATGTTTTAGCTAATTTCACATTTAATGTGCCATTGCCGTCGGATACAACACCGATATTACCGTCAGACAATGTGCCTGTAGCACCGCCTTTAACAGTAACTGTATCACCTAATTGTCTGTTACTTACAGTACCTGTATCACCAGCAAAATTCAAGCCTTTACTAATGGTTGTATTAATAGTGGAAATATCTTGCTTGTTTTTAGCGATATCAGTTTTGTTATTCGCAATGTCGCCAGCATTTTTAGTGATATTTTGCTTGTTAGTATTGATATCACCAGCATTTTTATCGATATCAGCCTTATTAGTGTTAACTTTATCGTTTACCTTTTTCAACTGATCTTCTGTCGCAGCACGGCCCGATACAGCTACAGGATTATCTACATTCCAGTCTTTATTTTGAAGACCTGTTACATGGCCTGTAGTACCATCAATAGTTACAGGTTTTGCTGTGCCTACTTTAATGGTATTACCTAATGTCATATTAATAGTTGTATCACCATTAGCTTGTGTAATTGCGGCATTGATATTGCTGCCGTCGCCTTTGATGGTAACTTTAGAACCTAATAGGTTGTTTTTCGCACCACCTGTATTAGCATCGAAGTTAAGGCCTTTATCTATAGTGTCTTTATTGAATTTAATAGCATCATGAATCGTGCCTTTACCAGTGTTGCCGATATTGCTCATCGACAAGTTACCCGTATCAGGGTCAAGCGCTGCATTGCCACCTAAAAGGCCTTTTGTAGTGCTTGCTAAATTACCCAAGGTATTTGCAACAGCATATAATTGACTACCATTGATTGCATCTGTAGATTGTGCATTCACACGACCTGCAGCCACATTTGTGATAGTACGTTTTAGCGTATCACTACCCACGCTAAGTGTAGAGTCAGCAGAGCCGCCGGCATAGTTTTTATACCATAAGCCATTTACCAATTGATTTGGTGTGCTTACTACATTATCAGTCTTGGAGTTAGCACCTAATGCAATCGATCGTTGTTGATTCGCATCAACTGATGCATTTTTACCGATGGCAATGGAATCATCTGCAGCTGCGATTGCAGCTTTACTCATAGCAATAGAATTATTTGCAGTCGCTTTTGCCGTCTCACCGATAGCAATAGAAGCCTCACCGCTAGCCACACTATCCCAACCCATAGCAGCAGCATTAGTAGCATCAGCTGTAGAGTTAGCACCGATTGCGCGAGCACCTTGTGCCAATGCTTTTGCACCATTACCGATGGCTACACCCCAATCACCTCGAGATTGAGAACCATTACCCATAGCAATAGCACCCCCTTTGGATGCCTTCGCATTATTACCGAACGCCATGGAGGACCCACCGTAAGCACGTGCATTGGAACCGAAAGCCTGATCATTATCAAGACCTATCAATTGATTGTTTTCATCAAAACCGGCACGTGCATTGTTCCCCAACGCAAAGCCGTTCGTGGATTGTACACGTGCTTCGTTACCAATAGCTACGCCGTTATTAGCAATTGTGCGCGCATTACGACCAATAGCTACAGCTTGCGCACCTTGACCGATAGTGCTTGTACCAATAGCAATTGTATTGATATCCTTAGTTGTCGCATCATGACCGATGGCAATACCACCGCTCTTATCTGTAATACCTGGTGTTGCCGTAGCAGGGTTAACACTTACTGTAGCACCATGACCGATAGCGATACCATTTTGGCTTTCAGATTCAGATGGATCATTTTTACCAACAGTAGCGTCTGTACCCATAGCCACACTATAGTCACCGCGAGCATTTGTTCTGTCACCAATCGCGATACCACCGTCGTTTTCAGCTGTCGCTCCGACACCATTTTTAATCGGTGCCCCCAAGGCATCCGTAGGCATCATAACGCCTGTCAACATAACGGCAACTGCTGTAGCACCTACCATTTTAGAGAATACAACCGACAAAGAGGAACGTTTCGTCATGTTCTTTGCTGTTTCTGCCACCACAACATAGCAGCCCTTTGTGCGATTCCAAATCACTTTAAATACTCGATTCATTAATCTTTCTCCTATAAAACTTATAAAACTTACTAACTAACTATCTACATATTTAATGAAATAACAATGATGTATCGATGATGTATTAAGAATTCATCGACATTCTTGAATGTGTATATCTAAAATACCACAAATTACGGGAAAAGTAAACTTTTTTTCATTTTATTTTCATAAAACTTTTGTGTTTAAGTTATTAATAATTTCGATAAAATTAAATATACTGAATATTCTGCATAAATGCTGTATTTTTTTACTATTATTCACCTACTTTCATAAATAATACAAAACTTTCCATTATTATGTCCCAATATCACACCATATGTAACCAATTTATTTTCTCTTCATCATTCTGATTTATGATAGACTATATAATAGAATGATATCTTTTCATAAACGGATATCGTACAGTGTTTCTGCCATTTTGACTCAATGTACGTACACAATTACTACATACCTACTTAAGCCAATTAACTATTGCACAATCAATAAAGGTAGCATTTTATTATATAGTAAAAGGAATGACAGGTGAAATTCAAATCGCCGTCATTCCTTTTTTTATTCCAAGTCCCTCTAAAGGCGTACCGGCGGGCTTTATAGGCTTTATAGAAATAGAGCATATGTGTATAAAAACAATTTATACGATTACTCCATGTGTTTTTTAATTTTTATTGTTATACTGAAAGCAGAAAGGAGGAAGAAATCTATGTCAGAACTCAATATCTTACAACAAAATATAGATAAACCGAATACGGTTACCGAAGAAGATATCGTAGTTACACGAGATAATCAAACTTTCACAATCAAAGGTCGCTTTAATGGGGAAGAAGGCGTATTCACATATGATGCGGACGTTCAACCTAACGATCAGTTACAATTTCTGCATCACAACTTTACGGCCATCGTAAAAAAAATTACATATAAGGTGATTCAAGGTCAGCGAATCACATTGATTGCAAAATTATATGCATAAAAAATATCGGGGTTTTGTTAATACAAACAACACCCCGATATTTTTTATCGGTCATACAATTATAAGAAATACAATACAACACAACAACACTTAATTCTTATAATTGAATCATCTAAAATTATTGAATTGTAGGTGCATTAATCGCTTTACGAAGGTCCACTGTGTGAAGTTCATCCATCGCAGGAGCTGCTTTTTCGTCCACAGGTTTCACGCGATTATTACCGTCTTTCATGGCTTCGTTCAAGCTGAAGATTACCATTTCGTTCATATAGAAACGCAATTCATCATCATGTACATTAGCTGTATTGCGATCCAAGATATCGATGATTTGTTGCGCATAGTCCAATTTAGCGTCTTCAGATACAGTCGCATGTTCTGTAAAGAACTGTTTGTAATCGTTGTACAAACGGTCCAATGCTAAACGACCATAGCTATCGTTTTTATAACGATGGCTTACGATGTACCAACTACGACGAACGTTCATGTAGTACAACACATTGTTGCGGTAACGCTCTTGACCAGTCATAACGCGGGAATCGTCCATGATACGCTTGCCCTTTTGGTCCAATTGGAATTGTGTGAAAGCATTCACTACGTCGCGAACTTCTTCGCTAGGTACAGGAACAGCCACTTCTGCTTCAATCACATTTAATGGTTCAGCTGGTTGTTCCGGCATCATCAATCGATCTTGAGCCGCATCCGCTTGACCTACCACACACACACAAGCAAGTGCCAATACAGGCATAAATTTTTTGAATTTCATAAATCCTCCTAATGATGAGCCGCCTCCCAAAGGGCGGCTTTCATATTCCTTACATGATTCTTACATGACTAGAGTATACTAAATAATCCATTTAATCAAGTCAAATTTACTTTGTAAGCCCTGCTTGTTGCATCAACAATGCAATTTGAGCCTTCATTTGTTCATTATCTTCCTTCACAGAGGATAATTCATCAATACGTTGTTGCATACGTGCATTATCAGCCTTCACAGAAGACAATTCGTTAAGGCTTTCTTGCATGCGTGCATTTTCAGCTTTCAATGCTGTTACCTCATCTTGCAACACATAAACAGAGCTAATAGGGCCACCTTTATAACGTTCTGGGATTGCTTTCTTCGCATCGGAGTTACCGAATTTGTGAGTCACACCGGCATTCACCATATTGTGATGACCACCAACAGATACGCCTACATGGAACATTGTGTCTTCTGCAGAGTAATGTGCAACACCTAACGCCGCTGCTGTTTCACCTCTGTAATTACCAACACCAGCCATTACTTGAGTTGGCTCCAATGGATCGTATTGAATTGGTTTCAACGCAGCCATAGCCGCCGCATGAGCGCCTACACGTTGTGTTTCGCCCGCTACAGCATTGATTGCATTCGCCATCTTATCTGTTGCACCTTTTAATTGATTTACGTTAACCGCATCAGTGCCGTTTACACCAGCCGCAACATTGGTAATTGTATTACCACCGTTGTTGAGACCATCTTTAGTAAGGCTTACTGCATTACCGCTAGCAGGTGTAATTGTTACACCGC
>OGJJ01002515.1_pt1 | contig 11634 bp, 10 predicted proteins | sample 1572081 | NCBI WGS metagenome assembly OGJJ01 (sample SAMEA2582122, study PRJEB24529) | metagenome | biome: Human gut stool | place: China | collected 2011
AGACCGTTGGGGCCGCTTAATTCGTTTTTTGTCTAACTTTTGGGGTTCATATCATTTTCGTAAAGAATCGGGTTCGGGTACGAACTGTATGGTGGTGAATCGTCACATGGTTATAAGAACATTGATGCAAAGCTCCAGTGCTTTCCGCAAAGAGCCCTTTCCCCAATCTCTCTCATCATGAGCATAAACATTCGCAAGGGAATCGGCAGTGTAGAGAATCTGGCCAAAGACTGCACCACGCTTCTGGGCACAGGCGGCCAGTGCAGCACACTCCATTTCAACTGTGGCACAGCCCTCGGATTTGCGATATTCTACCATATCTCGTGTTTCTCGGAAAAAACCATCCGTTGTCCATGTGATACATTTTTGAAACGGAATATTCAACGCACAAAAAGTCTGCTCAATGGCTTTTATTGCGGAAGGCTCCAAATCAACAAACCGAGCGGCTGGAAGATAATGATACGAGGTGCCTTCATCGCGCATCGCCCTGATTGGAATCAAGAATTCGTTTTCGTCCAAATCGGTCAGCACTCCGCAGGAACCGGCTGCAATAATTTTTTTGCATCCGCAGGAGATTAAAAAATCCAGAAGCTGTGCAGCCGCAGCAGCTCCCAGTGGTGCCTGACACAGGCAAAATTCCAGCCCATTTTGCTGGACGATATAAACAGGATAGCTTTTTGTAATGGTTTCAAAGTGTTCAGCAATGACTGCATCCATTTCAAATGCGTAATCATCAATCACATCGCCCAGAAAACCAAACACACATTTTTCCGGAAGGACGAGCTGCTCTGCGCCATGATTGGGCCTGATGACCTCAATCGAATCAAAATCGTATTCAAGAATGGGAAGATCATGTTTTTGTATCATGGAGAATTTCCTCTTCCTGCAAATTGCTGCACAAAATAAAAATACCCGAACCCTTTTTCGTAAAGAATCGGGTTCGGGTACAAACTGTATGGTGGACGGTACAGGACTCGAACCTGTGACCTCCTGCACGTCAAGCAGATGCTCTACCAGCTGAGCTAACCGTCCAGATGTCGTATCGACTTGAGTATGATACCACATTTTCCACGCAATTGCAAGGGCTTTTTTGAAAAAAGTCTGCCTTTTCCGTTTTTTGCCCCTGAGGATTGGCGCAAAGGCCCCTTTGCGAGGGCTGGCAGGGGAGAGGTGCTCAGAGCGCCCGGCGGATGATGTCGTAGAGGATGGGCTTCATGTTGTCGATGTTGTCGGGCTTGCCCTCCAATACAGAGGTGTAGCACACCGATATGCACATGCTGCCCAGGGCGGTGATGCGCTGGTAGATCTCCCGCTCGGTGCGGCCAGCCATCTCGGGGCTGCACATCACGGTCTGGAGGACCTTGCGCATCAGCGGCTCGGCCTCGCCGCTGGCTTCGATCTGATCCAGCCCGGGCCAGACAAAGCTGCGCTCCAGGAAGCGGAGCATCAGAGTGTCCGCGCGCAGGGCTTCGATGATATGGTCGATGACAAAGATCATCTGGTCGGGGAAGCTGGTAAGCTCGGCGGCGTGCTGTTCGGCGGCGGCACAGGCGTTGTCCAGCAGCTGGTAGCTCACCCGGGCCAGCAGGGCCTGCGTGACCGAACCCTTATCGGCAAAATAGAGGTAGAACGTGCCCTTGCCCACCTTGGCGCGGGAGGTGATATCCTCCACGCTGGTCTTGGAGGTGCCCCGCTCCAGAAACAGCTCGTAAGCTGCGTCCAGAAGCGCACGGCGCTTTTCCTGTTTCTTTCCTTCCACGGTGCTCATAGCTTGCTGCATCCTCTTTTCTGACGTTGTTTTGTCGTGTAAACAATATTTTAGCAGGGAGAAGGGAAGAGCGCAAGAGCAAAAGCCCCCGGACAAGCTATACAATTTTTGCTTTGTGATAAGAAAACTGACTTTTGGTCATTTTCTATCTTGACACCTTGCGTCGATTGGTTATAATAGTGCTTGCTCAGAAATGACCACGGGTCATTTTAGGGCAGATCCAATCAACTTTCGTATGGAGGGTTCCCATGAAAAAGATCGCACAGAGCATCGTGCGTCTGCGCAAGCTGATCTTAACAGTAGCGGTCCTGCTGTTGATCCCTTCCGCAATCGGCGCGGTTGCTACCCGCATCAACTATGATGTCCTGACCTATCTGCCGCAGGAGCTCGACTCCATGATCGGCGAGGTAGCGCTTGAGGACGACTTCCATCTGGCCTCCACCGGTATGATCACGGTGGAAGGCCTGCCTACCAATGAACTGATCGCCATGAAGAAGGACATTGATGCGGTGCCCGGTGTCACACAGACCTTCTGGCTCAGCGATGTCATCGACCCCAGCATCCCCACCGAGATGCTACCTGCGGATGTCCAGCAGTTCATGTTCGGTAAAAATGATTCCACCATGCTCATCGTCCGGTTTGATGCGCCCAGCGCCAGCGACGAGACGATGAACGCCGTCAAGCAGATCAAACAGGTGCTGCGGCACGACTGCTACTTTGGCGGCATGAGCGTCATTCTGCAGGATACCAAGGCGCTGATCAATGAAGAGATGCCGCTGTACATCCTGTGCGCTGTGGGTGCCAGTATGCTGGTGCTGTTCCTCTCGCTGGAGAGCACCATCACGCCTGTGCTGTTCATGCTGGGCCTGCTGTTCCCCATTGCGTACAACTTTGGCACCAACATCTTCCTGGGTCAGATCAGCTACATCACCCAGGCGCTTTCCACGGTGCTGCAGTTGGGCGTGACGATGGACTTCTCCATCTTCCTGCTCCACCGTTATCAGGAGGAAAAGGATCTCCGCTCCTCCAACGAGGAAGCCATGGTGACCGCCATCTGCAAGACAATGACCTCCATCACCGCTTCCTCCCTGACCACCATTGCGGGCTTCCTGGCACTGTGTGCCATGCGCCTGACGCTGGGCCGCGATATCGGTGTTGTTATGGCAAAGGGTGTGGCGCTGGGTGTCATCTGCACCATCGTCATCCTGCCTGCTTTGATCCTGACCTTTGACAAGCAGGTCGAAAAGTATAAGCACCGCACCATCGTGCCCAAGCTGACCAAGCTCAGCTACTTTGTTTCCAAGCACGCAATGCCCATTGTGGCCGCCTTTCTTGTGCTGCTGGTGCCCTTTGTGGTGGCCCAGCAAAAGACTGAGGTCTACTACACCCTGTTCGACTCGCTGCCCCAGGACCTGACCGGCATCGTTGGCACCAACAAGCTGGGCGAGGACTTTGGCATGACCACCTCCCACTTTATTCTGGTGGATGAGGACCTGACCGCAACGCAGGTGTCTGACCTTTGCGATGAGCTCAAGGATGTGGACGGCATCACCCAGGTGGTGAGCTTGGATTCCATCACCGGCCCGGGCTTCCAGACCGAGCTGCTGCCCGACAGCGTGACCGAGATCCTGCAGTCCGGCGGCTACAAGCTCATTCTGGCCAACAGCTCCTATAAGACCGGCACCGATGCCATCAACAACCAGCTGACCGAGATGAACGACCTCATCAAGGCGGTTGACCCCAACGGTGTCATCACCGGCGAGGGTGCCATGACCAAGGATCTGATCGAGGTTGCGGATGTGGACTTCAAGAATGTCAACGTCTGGTCGATCATGGCAGTCGCTGCCATCATCCTGATCTCCTTCCGGAGCCTGTCCATCCCTGTGCTGCTGGTTGCCAGCATCGAGGCCGCCATCTCCATCAATATGGGCATCCCGTACTTCACCGGTACCCAGCTGCCCTTCATCGCCAGCATCGTCATCGGCACCATCCAGCTGGGCGCGACTGTGGACTACTCCATCCTGATGACCACCCGTTATCACGAGGAGCGCAGCTATGGCCGCACCCCGCGGGAAGCTGCCCAGCAGTCGCTGGAGCACTGCAGCCAGTCCATCCTGACCAGCGGCCTGACCTTCTTTGCCGCAACCGTCGGCGTGGCCGCCATCAGTAAGATGGAGCTGTTGCAGAGCATCTGCCGGCTCATCTCCCGCGGCGCACTGATCAGTATGGCTGTCATTCTGGTCGTTCTGCCCGCCGCCCTGATGCTGCTGGACTGGGTCATCCGCCACACCACCATGCACTGGCTGGTCCCTGAATCTTCCAACGCCAAGAAGTCTGATAAGGAGTAATTACCATGAAAAAATCGCTTCGTTTCGCCAGTGCGGCGCTGGCGCTGACTCTCGCCGCAGGCATGACCCTGCCCGCCTTTGCAGCCGCCAAGGCCGATTATTCCAAGGACGAGACCGTCTACGCCGTGATGAACGCCGACGGCTCCATCAAGTCCACCACCGTCAGCGAGCACCTGTACAGCGCTTCCGGCCTGTCCAATGTCACCGATGAGAGCACCCTGACCGATATCCAGAACACCGAGAGCGATGCCGCGTTCACCCAGGACGGCGAAAAGCTGGTCTGGAACACCGACGACACCGACGTGTACTATAAGGGAAATACCGACAAGGCCCTGCCCATCACCGCAAATGTCACCTATACGCTGGACGGCGTGACCGACAGCCTTGAGAACCTGATCGGCAAGAGCGGCCACCTGACCGTGACCGTTGACCTGACCAACAACGAGACCGGCACCGTGACCGTCAACGGCAAGGAGCGCGCCGTTGTCACCCCGCTCATCACTGCTGTGGGCGTGATCTTTGGTCAGGATGCCACCAACCTGAGCGCCGAGCACGGAATGCTGGAATCTGCCGCCAAGAGCAGCGTGGCCGCTTTCGTCTGCCTGCCCGGCGTGAAGGGCTCTCTGGACGGCCTGCTGCCCGATGACCTGTCCACTGTGGAGGATTATCTGCAGGACAGCGTCACCGTGGAAGCCGATGTTGAGAACCTGACCGCACCGCAGGTCATGCTGGCCTGTGCCACCAACGCCGATGCGCTGGGCACCAATGCCTTTGACCTGAGCAGCATCAATGAACTGACCGATGGCATCGGCCAGCTGAACGATGCCATGAACCAGCTGATGGATGGTGCCGCCCAACTGGTGGACGGTGCTTCCCAGCTGGCCAACGGTACCCTGGCCCTGCTGGACGGCGCTTCTCAGCTGAACAGCGGTGCTTCTGCCCTGGACGATGGTCTGGGCCAGCTGACCAACGGTCTGGATACCCTGAACTCCAATAACGCCGCTCTGCAGGCTGGTGCCCAGCAGGTGGCCGATGGTGTTCTGGCCTCTGCCAACAGCACCCTGATGGAGGGTGGCCTGATCGACACCCCCATGACCTGGGACAACTACGCTTCCGTTATTGACGAAGTGCTGACCATGAACGAAAAGACACTGGCCGCTGCCCGCAAGAAGATGGTGCGCACCGTCTGGGAGCAGGAGCCCAGCTTCAAGGACAGCCAGCTGGACATTGCCCTGTATCTCTCCGCAACCAAGACCAACCACGACCTGGAAGCTGCTCTGCGGCTGATGCAGAGCTACGACCCCTCCATGTTCAGCGCCATGCTTGATCTGAGCACTGCCAGCGCCAAGCAGACTGTGCATGACGAGCTGAAGTATCAGGCTGAGAACAGCCAGGATATCGCAGATGTCCGTGCCCTGAAGAACAGCCTGGCGCAGATCCAGTATTTCGTGTCCAGCGTCAACCAGTACACCAATGGTGTTGCCACCGCTGCTGACGGTGCCCACTCCGCAAAGGACGGTGCCGCCCAGCTGGCCGATGGCACCAAGACCCTGTATGACGGCGTGACCACCCTGAATGATGGCGCAGGCCAGCTCAGCGATGGCACGGTCCGGCTGAACGATGGCCTGAACCAGTTCAATGAGGAGGGCATCTCCAAGCTGACCGGCGCTCTGGACGAGGAGCAGATCCATGGCCTGAAGACCGTGCTGGACGAGATGACCAGCCGTCTGGAGGACTACACCAGCTTTGCCGGTAAGTCCGAGGATGCTTCCGGCAGCGTGAAGTTCATCTATAAGACCGGTGAGACGGTCGCCGCTGCGGATGTTACCGCCGAGACCACCGCCGATGTGCAGGAAGGCAACTTCTTCACCCGCCTGTGGCAGCGGATCGTGAACCTGTTCAAGTTCTGAAAAAACGGTGTGCCTGCTTGACAAGCCGCCGGAGATTGACTATACTACAAATAGATTCGTCAAGAAAAATGACCGCTCAGGCACTGAAACGTTGAGGCGGTCATTTTTTATGCCAATTTTAAGGAGACCACAGCATGGCAGAGAGGGAATTGTATCCGGACGGGGAACAGCGCCGCCGCATCATGGATTTTATTATGGCGGCCGGTCAGACCCTTTTGGAGAACGGGGCAGAGGTGTTCCGGGTGGAGCAGACCATGGAGATCATGGCGGCCAGCTTCCACCTGCGGGAGTTCCATGTCTATGTGCTGACCAACGGCATTTTTGCCAGCGCAGGTACGGCGGAGATGAGCGAGGTGCGCAACGTGCCCACCCGTACTACCCATCTGGGGCGGGTGGCGGCGGTGAATCAGCTTTCGCGGCAGATCGCGTCCGGGGAAGTGGAGACCGTCGCCGAGGCCGAGGCCCGTCTGGCTCAGGCCAGGTGCATCCCTTTTCCAAAGGACTGGGTGCAGCTTGCGGCGGGCATGGGCGGCGCATTCTGCTTTGCGCTGATCTTTGGCGGCGACCTGAAAGCCGGGCTTGCCGCCGCTGCGGCCGGCGTTGCGGCCAACGCCTATCTGCTGTTCTGCGGGCGGCGCGGCGTGGGGGGCGGGTTTCGCACCATCTCCACCGCCGCCCTCATCACTCTGTGCTGCATTCTGGGCTGCGGCCTGCTGGGCACTGAGTCCAGCCACGCCATCATCGGCACCCTGATGATCCTGACCCCCGGTATCGCCTTTACCATGGGCATCCGGGATTTTGTGCAGGGCGATTACCTGTCCGGCACCATCCGGATGATCGACGCACTGCTCATTGCGGCCAGCATCGCCATCGGCACCGGCCTTGTGCTGAGCCTCTATGCCTTTTTGAAGGGGGTGGCCGTGGTATGACAGCGCTTCTTTTCACCGGGGAGCAGTTGGGCCGTCTGGCCCTGCAGTTCCTGCTGGCCGGGGCGGGTACCCTGAGCTTTGCCATCCTCTTTGCCTGCCCCAGGCGCACCCTGCCTTATTGCGGGCTGGTGGGCGCAGTGGGCTGGCTGGTATACGAGATCGCGGAGCTGTTCGGAATGGAAGCCTTTGCAGCCTCGCTGCTGGCGGTCATCCCGCTGACGCTGCTGGCCCGCATCCTTGCGATAACCCTCAGGACACCGGTAACGGTATTCCTGCTCACCGGCATCTTTCCGCTGGTGCCCGGTGCGGGCATCTATTACAGCGCCTACTACTTCATTCAGGGCAACAACGCTCTGGCGCTGGCAAACGGCATCTCTACCTTCAAGATCGCCGTGGCGCTGGCCGTGGGCATTGCGCTTGTGCTGGGCATCCCCCTGCCGCAGAAACGCCGATAAAACAAAAACGAGACCGCCCACCGGGCGGTCTCGTTGGTTATGCGGGGAAATCAGGTGGTGGGAACCATCCGCAGCAGCTGGGCCCCGGTGGTGACATCCAGCCGGAAGTATGCCTTGTTCAGCTCGGTGTTGTAGGAGACACTGACCGGCGTTTCAGTACCGTCGGCATTGATCTGCATCAGGCTGTAGCCGGAAACGGTATTGGCGGGTACCTCGATGCTGGCAATGACCGGCTGAGCCATCACTCGGGCGGGGGTGATCTCCTCGCTCTTTACGGTGCCGCACTTTTCGCAGACGACCCGTTCAATAACAGTGGGGTAGTAGAACGCCGCCGTCATTACCTGCTCACCGTTTTGCAGAGTTCCGGTATAAACAGTCAGGTTGGAAAAGTTGGAAAAGACACCGTTTACCTTGGTCAGCTGGGTGTTATTCTTTACCTTGCCGCATTCGGGGCAAAGTGTAAGGGTCTCAGTGGTGCCATCGGGGAGCTTATGCTGGAAGGTGGTCTCCACACACTCAGTCTTATACTCTGTCGTGGTCTTCCAGGTGTGTCCTTTGCACTCGGTTTTGCCCGGGGTCTCTTCGGCCATGCCGACCACAGAACTGCCCGCCAGCACGCAGACGGACAGACCAAAGGCGGCCAGGGCTTTCAGGATACGATTTTTCATAGCAGAATCCTTTCTCCCCGCATCCCGGCGGGGCAGCGCGGTTTGAGCTTGGTTACTTTTTACCGTTGTTCCAGCCTGATTATATCAATTGGAAGGAAAAGGTGTCAATGTCCGGGATTAAGTCCTGTGGGAAGATTCACTGGCAGAATACAACGGAATGACAGAAACACAGAAGTAAAATGAATATATACACTGAAAATGGGATGCAACCTGTATAAATGTTTTCAAAAGGGTTTCATTTGTTCCGATTTTTTGCACAACACTTGACTTTTTTATTTGTACAACATATACTAATTCTGTTCCTTGATGACACGGTGAAGCGCATCGTGTCGGGAAAGTGAAAAATTATACAATCAACAGAGGAGTGTTTGAATATGAAAAAGATCAATCGCCGCAGCTTTCTGGCTGCCGCTGGTCTGACCGCTGCCGCTCTGGCTCTGACTGCCTGCGGCGGTTCCGCCTCCAGCACCGCTTCTTCCACTGCAAGCAGTGCAGCTTCTTCCGAGGCTGCTTCCACCAGCGCTGCCGCTGAGCTGACCACCGTTGAGGCTGGCAAGCTGACCATGGCCACCAACGCTGCCTTCCCTCCGTACGAGATGACCACCGATGCCGGTGAGTTTGAGGGCATCGACATCGAGACCGCTCAGGCCATCGCTGACAAGCTGGGCCTGGAGCTGCAGATCGATGACATGGACTTTGACGCCGCGCTGCTGAGCGTGCAGCAGGGCAAGGCCGATATCGTCATGGCTGGCGTCACCGTGACCGACGAGCGCAAGGCTGTGATGGACTTCTCCGACAACTACGCTACCGGCATCCAGTCTATCATCGTGCCCGAGGGCTCTGACATTGCTTCCCCCGATGATCTGGCTGGCAAGAAGATCGGCACCCAGCGCGGCACCACCGGTTACATCTACTGCTCTGATGACTTCGGCGACGAGAACGTCGTGGCTTACGATGACGGTCTGACCGCTGTGCAGGCTCTGAACAACGGCCAGGTGGACGCTGTGGTCATCGACAACGCTCCCGCCAAGGAGTTCGTCGCCGCCAACCCCGGCCTGGTCATTCTGGACACCAGCTACGCTGAGGAAGATTACGCCATCGGCATGGCAAAGGGTTCCTCTCTGGAGGACGCTGTCAACGCTGTTCTGGAAGAGCTGAAAGCTGACGGCACCCTGCAGTCCATCGTGGACAAGTACATCACCGCTGAATAATCAGCTGCTGTACCACAAGAACCACGGGGAGGCGGTCCCTTTTGGGGCTCCTCCCCTTTTTTAGAAAAATAAGGTTACAAAAATCTGACAAAATCGGAAAGTGAGGATGCGAATGGCTGCTCAATACGAACTGCTCAAAGAGCTGCTCAACAGCGGTACCAAGCTCAACTTCGGGCAGGAGTTCTTTTTCAAGTTTTATCAAGCCTTTATCCTGAAAGACCGCTGGATGCAGTACATCCGGGGCGTAGGCACCACATTGCTGGTCACCGCCATGGCGCTGGCGCTGGGCATCGTGCTGGGCAGCCTGGTGGCTCTGGTGCGTGTGGCCCACGACCAGCAGCGCCCTAACCACCGCAACCCCGTGCTGGGCTTCTTCAATGCCATCTGCGAGGTGTACACCACCATCATCCGCGGCACGCCCATGATGGTGCAGCTGCTCATCATGAGCATGGTCATTTTTGCCAACAGCCGCAACTTTACCATGGTGGGCGCGCTGACGCTGGGCATCAACTCCGGCGCTTATGTCTCGGAGATCATCCGCGGCGGCCTGATGGCCGTGGATCCCGGCCAGATGGAAGCCGGCCGCAGCCTGGGCCTGAATTACATGACCACCATGGTGGTCATCATCATCCCGCAGGCCATCCGTGCCGTGCTGCCGGCCCTGGGCAATGAGTTCATCATCCTGCTGAAAGATACCTCCCTGATCACGACCATCGGCGGCAAAGAGCTGCTGTATGCCGCGCAGGGCATTATGAACCGTACCTACGAAGCCATGTACCCGCTGCTGGGCGTTGCATTGATCTATCTGCTCCTGGTCATGCTGTTCACCCGGCTGCTGGCAAAGTTTGAGAGGAGGCTGGCACAAAGTGACCGATAAAATTCTGGAAGTCCGCGGCCTGACCAAAACCTACGGCGGCGAGAAGCTCAAAGGCGCCAAAAAGGCCACCCCCATGCTGGATGTCCTCAAGGGCATCGACATTGACATTTACCGCGGCGATGTGGTCTGCCTGATCGGCCCCTCCGGCTGCGGCAAATCCACGTTCCTGCGCTGCCTGAACCGGATGAATGATCTGGTGGATGGCTGCAGAGTTGAAGGAAAAGTGATCCTGGACGGAGAGGACATTTACGATAAGCGGGTAGATACCACATTGCTTCGTAAAAAGGTGGGTATGGTATTCCAACAGCCTAATCCTTTTCCCATGTCTATCTATGACAATATCGCCTATGGCCCAAGACTACATGGCATCAAAAACAAAAAGGAACTGGATGAGATTGTGGAGCGTTCCCTGCAGGGTGCCGCTATCTTTGAAGAAGTAAAGGATCGTCTGCATAAATCCGCACTGGGTCTGTCCGGCGGACAGCAGCAGAGTCTGTGTATCGCCAGAGCCCTGGCAGTATCCCCGGAGGTGCTTTTGATGGATGAGCCCACTTCCGCCCTGGATCCGATCTCTACATTAAAGATCGAGGAATTGATGGAGACCCTGAAGAAAAAGTACACCGTGGTCATCGTGACCCACAATATGCAGCAGGCAGCCCGAGTGTCAGATGATACCGCATTTTTCCTGGTAGGAGAAGTGGTCGAGAAGAATGCAACCTCCGAGATCTTTGCAAGACCCCGGGATAAACGGACAGAAGACTATATCACCGGACGGTTTGGTTGATTTTGAATGAATAGATAGGAGGAATGGGAGATGTCACCCAGAGTATTATTTGAGCAGGATCTTGAGACTTTGAAAAACAAAGTATCGGAGATGGGAGAACATGCGGAGATCAGTTATGACCATATGCTATATGGAATGCGGGAGAACAAAGAGGATATTTTAAAGACTCTGCTGGATACGGATCACAAGATGGTGGATATGCAGAGAAGCATTGAAGCTATGTGCTTAAGTCTGTTGACCAGACAACAGCCGGTGGCGAGAGATATGCGGCTGGTGAGTGCAGCACTGAAGGTTGTAACAGACATTGAGCGGATCGGTGATCATGTGGCAGATATGGTGGAGCTGTATCTGCGGATGGGGAATATGAATTCTGAAGGAAAACAGGAAAAGCTACTTCTGAAAATGATGGAAGAGGCAAAGGATATGATCCATAATTCTGTGGAGGCTTTCGTGGAGGGAGATGAAGCGAATGCCCAAAAAGTTGTGGAGCATGACGATGTGGTGGACGACCTCTTTAACGATATGAAGAAAGAGATGATGCAGGCTATCCGGGAACAGAATCTGGATGCCGACCGCGTAGTGGATTATCTGATGATGGCAAAGTACCTGGAAAAGGTAGGCGACCATGCAGTAAATATTGCCCAGTGGGCGATCTTCCGTATGACCGGAGATATGGAAGGGGTA
>OGJJ01002516.1_pt1 | contig 11633 bp, 9 predicted proteins | sample 1572081 | NCBI WGS metagenome assembly OGJJ01 (sample SAMEA2582122, study PRJEB24529) | metagenome | biome: Human gut stool | place: China | collected 2011
TGTTTCCCTCATTAGGTCATATTTGGAGCTTAAAAAGCGAACAAAGAGCCCACTCAACCACTGCGTCTTACTCGACAATCCAAAGACAATTGAGAGGCTAGGACTTTTGTCCCAGCCTCTTTTTTACTGCAAGGAAGGTTCATTGAGTCTATGCAAATGCGAGTCCCGATCATTAAAAGGAAAAAAATGTAAAAAAGGCTTGACAAAGTAACTCATTAGCAGTATTATTAACTAGTTAATTAACTGATTAATGAACTGGTTAATAAAATAACATAGAGGTGAAGGATGATGAGGAGAAAAATGAAGGTTTTGGGACTCTTGTTCCTCGGTTTCTTTCTGCTTACAGCTTGTGCTAGTCAAGGAAATGCAGGAAAGCCCCCTTCTAGAAAAGGCCTTAAAATTGTTACGAGTTTTTATCCAATCTATGCCCTGGTCAAGGAAATCTCTGGCGATCAAAATGACATCTGGATGGTTCAGTCAGGTGCAGGGATCCATGATTATGAACCCTCAACCAAGGAAGTGGCCCAGATCTATGATGCAGATGTATTTGTCTATCATTCTCAGACCCTGGAATCTTGGGCCGGTCGCTTAGATCCCAATCTTCAAGGTTCCAAGTTGCGAGTGATCGAAGGCAGCCAAGGAATGACCCTTGATAAGGTGGCTGGATTAGAGGATGTTGATGCTAGTCAGGGAAAAGAAGCCAAGCACTTGTATGATCCGCATACTTGGTTGGATCCTGTAAAAATCGCAGAGGAAGGAAAGATTATCGCCCAACGCTTGGGAGAGATCGATCCAAAGAACAAGGAGCGCTATCAGACCAATGCTCAAAAGCTTGAAAAGCGCTGTGAGGAACTGGTAGCCCACTACCAGCCTCTCTTTGACAAGGCCAAGCAAAAGACTTTTGTGACCCAGCATACGGCCTTTTCTTATCTGGCCAAACGCTTTGGTCTCAAGCAGTTAGGGATTGCAGGGATTTCACCAGAGCAAGAACCGACCGCTCGGCAATTGGCCGAGATCCAACAGTTTGTCAAAGATTACAAGGTGAAAACGATCTTTGTGGAAAAGCACACGTCGTCAAAAGTGGCAGATAGTATCGCCAAGGCAACAGGGGCGCGTGTCAAGGTCTTGGATCCACTGGAAGCCGATCCACAAAATGATAAGGATCTATTAGAAAATTTAGAAGAAAATATGGCGACTTTAGCCAAGGAATTAGAGGAGTAAATCAAGAATGAAGAAAAAGGGAACGATTGGAATTGTAGTGACCTTGGGGCTAGGACTCTGTGCCTATGCGCTCAGTCAGCAACCACAAGTCAAGGAAGAGAAAAAGAATCAGATTCAGTATTTGCAAGCGGACAAGAAATCGTCATCGTCTGCCTCAAGTAAAAAGGAAGACAGCATCGAAGCGGTCAATGCCAAGGAAAAGACCCAGGCAGAGCAGATTGTCATCAAGATTACAGATGAAGGCTTTGTCACTTCTCATGGGGATCATTTTCATTACTACAGCGGCAAAGTCCCATTTGATGCCATCTTTAGTGAAGAGTTGATTTTGCGGGATCCAACTTATCAGCTGCAAGAAGCGGATATCGTGAGCAAGGTCAAGGATGGCTATATTATTAAACGCGCTGGGAAATACTATCTCTACTTAAAGGATGCCCAACATACAGTCAATGTGCGCTCGATTGAAGAGATCGCCCAACAACAAAAGGGAGGCGCAAAAGAAGAAGGGGAGACGGGATCGGTGAAAGCGAGCTCCTCGCATAAGACAGGCAAGACCCGTGACTTCCGTCAACCTAGTCAAGCGCTGAAAGAAGGAAAGACTCTTGAGATGCTGACGGCTAAGAACCATACAGCTGGTGGCTACCGTACGGACGATGGTTATGTCTTTAGCCCTGGAGATGTCATTTCAGATACAGGGGACGGCTTTATTGTGCCCCATGGCGGACATTTCCATTATATTCCAAAGAGTGCCTTATCAGCTGGTGAGTTAGCAGCAGCACTCTCCGTCTTAGGCGGTCAAGCTGGCCATCAGGTTGGAAGCTCACATCTGGCTGGAGCAAGCACAGAACAAGGGCAAGGAATTCCAGATCAAGCCTCTCCAAGCCTTGGGAAGCAAGCGAGCAACCAGCCATCAGCTAGTACAACCAATACACAGACGACACCAACGACGTCTAAACCGACTACATCTAAACCAAGTCCAACTCTGATCAACTTGATCGAAGAATTGCAGAAAACTCCTCTATCTTCTCGTCATGTGGAGTCTGACGGTTCTGTCTTTGATCCAAGTAAGATTACCAAGTGGACCGATCAAGGGATTGTCTACCCTCATGGGGATCATTTCCACTTTATCCCATACAGCTCCCTATCGCCTTTAGAGCGTGAGTTGGCGCGGCAATTCCAATTGCTTCGTGCTCAAGGAACTAGTAGTCCAACAGAAGTAAGTCCAAGCTTGCCTTCAAATCCAAGCACAAAACCAATTGATCCTGATCATGAGCATGGCGACAGTCACGAGCACGAAGAGGAGCACGATCATGGTTTCCACGCAGACAAGGTCATCAGCAAGGATGAGGAAGGCTATATGGTCGCTCATGGTAACCATGCCCATTATTTCTATAGAAAGGACCTCTCTCCTCAAGAGATTGCAGCAGCAGAGGCAACTCTAGCTGGTAAGAAAGAAGAGGACAAGGGTCAGCCCCTGACAGATGACGTTGCCAGCTATTCTCGCGATGCCTCAGATGAGGAAAAGATCCAGTACATCAGCAAGACCTATGGTGTCCCTCGTGAGGCCATTAAGATTTCCAATGGTTTCTTTGTCTTTAACAATCCAGACCAAGAATACGATCCGACCCACATCCATCCTTATGCCGTTCGGAAGGAACATGTCCGCATCCCACTTGAAACTGGCAATCCTGAACTAGACTTTATCAATGAACTCTATGCAACAGCGCTTCGTTCGGGGATTTCTCCTTATAGCCTCCAGATTGAAAATGGTCAGTTTGTCATCCCGCATGGCGATCACAACCACTACATCAAGGTCCGCTCAGCAGGACTAGCAGACTACTTAGCCCACCGTCTTCCTACCATCCAATCGACTTACAAAAAAGGAGAGTTGGACAAGAAAGTCGTAGAGGATAGGGTCAACCAGCTCTTAGCAGAAAGCCGCAGTCTCTATGCTTCTGATCCATTGCAACAAAGACGGATTGAGCTCATCTTGGGCCACTTCTTGGAAAATGTCAAGAGTTTCCCAAGTAATTCAACAGAGGGCTATCTAGCTAGTCTCAAACAGGTTGATGAGCAGTACATTCATGCGACCCAAGCGGTCAAACCAAAAGAAGAGACAGCCTTGGATCGTCGTTACCAAGAATTGCTGGAACAAGTGCGCTTGCTAGATACAGAGGCCTTCCAATTGAAGAAGGAAGAGTTGGTCTCTCAACTGCAGGAAGCCTATACTGCCAAGGACAGCAAGCGTATAGAGCAGGAAGGGAAGCTATTAAAAGCTGTTCAGGAGATGCAAGATCGGACGGGTGTGACATCTGTCGACTACCTCAAGTATTTCTACCAAAGCTTGAGCGATGCGCGCTTGACACCAGAACTCCGCACCAAGGCGGCAGATCTAGCCTTGAAGCTCTACCGAGCTCAAGCCTTTGAAGAAGCTTGGGATTCCAAGTCTCACTTTATGGAGCTCTACCAAACTAAGCAAGCTATTGACCAGCTCTTCTCCCAAGAAAAAGGCCAAACCTATCCTATTGAAAAAACAGTTTTGGATCAAAAAGGAAGTCAAGCCCCATCTTACAACGTAGAGGTTTATGATTTCCTCAAAGGCTTGTATGGAGAGTTGGATAAGGCAACAGAAGCTCGTCAACAGAACAAGATTCTGACAGCTCTCTTAGAGCAAATCCAGTCGCTCTTGCCACAAGTCGAAGACCAAGGCAAACGAACTGCCTTTGAAGCAGGATTGGCTCAACTTGGAAAAGAATCTGATCCAGACAAGGCTATTTCAAGTGGGGAAGCACTTCTACGCGAAATCAGTGATACCATTGAAAAGCAAAAACAAAAGCAAACGGAAGAGCCTCAAATTGGGGATGTCGCTCTTTATCAACAGCTCTATAATCAATTGATGGCCCTACACCAACAATTGGTGGAAAAGGGAGCTAGTGATGCGGTATTTGATCGCTTAGAAGCTCTCTTTGACCAATTGGCTAATCCAAAGAGTGATAAAGCAGCCTTACTACAGGCCATCCAAGCCTTCCAGGCAGAGTTGGCAGCTGCCCCATCTGCAAGCGAAGCGGGCAAACCAGCTACCACGGTTAAAACGCCTGTCGCTACAGAAACTCCGGTGGAAAAAGAAGCAGCAGCTTCAGAAGGAAGCAAGCCTGCCACAACTGAGACAGAAACAGAGCCTGCAAGCCCAGCTTCAACAGAAGCAAGCATGTCAGATGCTCCATCTCCTCAGAACTAATAGAAAAGAGGCTGGGACAAAAGTCCTAGCCTCTCAATTATTTTTGGATTGTCGAGCAAGACGCAGTGGTTGAGTGGGCTCTACTACGCTGATTTCATCAGCTTTTACAGCCCTACTCAACTGTGCGGAGGTGGGACGACGAAATCGAATTCTAACAAATTACCGATTTCTGTCCCACTCTCTTTTTGCGTTCTAGTGAATAGAAGAAGTGGTCTCTTTTTTCAGTTGTTGAGCCTCACTCCTTGTGCTCCAGGAGCAGTGGTGAGGAAAGCTCGACTGATTTTTTTCGCTTGAAAAATGCGGCCATTTGAACTAGGATGCGGGGCACCGTCTGCCATTTTTTCCAAGCTTGTACTCGGGTATCGATGAGTTGTTTAGCAAGACGTTCCAGCATTTCTCGCTCGGTTGGATCCAAATCCTGGGCATTTTGAAGGATTTCTTTGGCCTTGGCTAGCTGCTTGAGATCGGTTAGGTCATTGATGGAAGTGATGCCAGCATCCAGAAAAATACCAAAAAAGGTGTCAAAAAACTTCTTGCGCTCCTCTGCCGATGTCTCGCGAACCCATTGCTTCAAGGTCAGATCCGTCTGCTGGCTATCTGGACTGGTTTCAGAAACGGTCACAAAGCTGTAGTCCTTGATTTCCCAAGTAAAGGCGTCGTGCTGGGCAAAGCCACCCAAGGCGCGACTTTTGACAATGGTCGTCGGTTCTGGCACTTCCAACATCATGCCAACGATGGATCCCTGAGGGACAAAGCGACGAATGTTTGGGGACGTGCGCTGGTAGCCTTCGGTTTCGATAATGGCCTTGTTGAGGCCAGGAGCATCGTAGCTGTAGATGGCGTCGACCCGTTCAAATAAGGAATCAGGTAGATACGAGCAGGCATAGGTTGCGAGATTTCCCCCTTTGGAGTGACCGGCTACTAAGAAACGTCCTTTCGGAAATTCCTTCATGACATGTTGCAGGTAGCTGGCTGCGCGCTTTTGAGCTGGAACATGGTCCATATAGGTCATGTGGAAGTCTTCCTTCCAGCCGATCAAGGTGTCATCCGTTCCTCTGAAAACGACCAAATACGTATCCAGACTAAGCCGATAGGTCATGGCCGCAAACTGTTTTTGCACATCGGGATCGTACTCATCGACGTAGTTGAGGAGTTTGATGTTCTTAAAGCGCTTTGAAGTAGCCAACTCATCGACTAATTGCAGGTGCTGGTTACTGACGATGAAATCGGTGGTCCGATCGATCAGTTCCATCGCATCAGACAGGCGCACTGGAATCCCTGTTGTATCTCCTTGAGGCACAATGTGTCCAAAAGGCAGATAGGTCAGCTCTGTCAATGCGAGGACATCCAGCTCCTTGAAGGGGCGGTCATATATGGAATCGTAAGTCACTTCTTTTAGGTAATCAAAAATAGTCGACATCTGTGCCTCCCGTGTCTTATTTCTTTCAGTATAGCACAAAAATGGATGTAGAAAAAGCGCCTCCCATCAAGAAAGCAGGACTCAGTTTTTCTTTCCCTCTGAAACAGCCTTTTTCTCTGCCTCTTAATCTGTTATAATAGGAAGAAGAAAAAAGAAGGAAAGAAAGCCATGCATAAAATTCTCTTAGTGGAAGACGATGAAATTATCCGCCAACAGGTCAAACAATTATTGGAACAATGGGGCTATGAAGTGGTCGCAGTAGAGGATTTTATGGATGTCCTCGGGATCTTTGTTGAAAGTGACCCTCACTTGATCCTCATGGATATTGGCCTACCTCTCTACAATGGTTACCACTGGTGCCAAGAGATTCGCAAGGTTTCAAAGGTTCCGATCATGTTTCTTTCTTCACGGGATCAAGCCATGGATATTGTCATGGCCATCAATATGGGTGGAGACGACTTTGTCACCAAGCCCTTTGATCAAAATGTCCTCCTTGCCAAGGTCCAAGGTCTCTTGCGCCGCTCCTACGAATTTGGGACAGATCAAAATCTGCTGGAGCATCGGGGAGCCATCCTCAATCTCAAGTCCACAGACTTGGTGTATGAAGGGGAAGTCATCAAGCTGACCAAGAATGAATTTCAGATCCTGCGTGTCCTGTTTGAGCATGCAGGCAGTATCGTGGCGCGCGATGACATGATGAAGGAGCTCTGGAATAGCGACTTCTTTATTGATGACAATACCTTGTCTGTCAATGTGGCCCGCCTTCGCAAGAAACTAGAGGAGGCTGGCTTGTCAAACTTCATCGAAACCAAGAAAGGCATCGGTTACGGGTTGACCCATGAATAAATTTGGAACGATCTTCTGGCAATATGTGGTATCCCGCAGGCGCCTACTCTATCTATCGGTCATCTTTTTGATCGTCGATTTGGTCTTTGCCTATCTCTTTCCAGAGACAGGGACGGTTTTCCTCTATGCGACCCTAGTGCTAGGCTTTTTTGCCTTCTGTGTCTTGATCTGGGATTTCGCCATGACCTTTCGGGACTACCGCAAAGCCGCACTTTATGAGGAAATAGAGGTTGCCTCACCACTGGAACACCTCCTTTATGAAAAATACACGGAAGAACAGCAGGCGCGCTTGGAGGAAGGGAAGACAGCCCAGGCCAAGTTCAATGATCTGATGGATTACTATACCCTCTGGGTTCACCAGATTAAGACGCCCATTGCGGCCAGCCAGCTCTTGGTGCAAGATGTCGAGACGCCCATTGTCAAGCAGCAGATGGAGCAGGAGCTCTTTAAGATTGACTCCTATGCCAATCTGGTTTTGCAGTACCTGCGACTGGAGAGTTTTCATGATGATCTAGTCTTAAAGCGCGTGTCGGTAGAAGACTTGGTCAAAGAAGTAGTCCGCAAGTATGCCCTCTTTTTTATCCAAAAGAACTTGACCGTGGATCTGCATGATTTGGATCAGGAGGTCATCACCGATCGTAAGTGGCTCCTGGTCATTATCGAGCAGCTCTTGTCCAATAGCCTCAAGTACACCAGCACTGGTGGGATTGAAATCTATTTTAAAGACCAGACTCTCTATATAAAAGATAGCGGGATTGGGATCAAAAATAGCGATGTGCTTCGCGTCTTTGAGCGGGGCTTCTCCGGCTACAATGGCCACCTGACCCAGCAATCTTCAGGGCTGGGGCTCTATCTATCTAAGAAAATCGCAGAGCAATTGGGCCACAGGATCACCCTCCATTCAGAGGTCGGACAAGGCACGACCGTTGCCATTCGCTTTGAAGAAAAGAAGTTGGTCATGGATTAAGAAAAAGGGATTATTATGGAAAATAAAAATGAAACATTAGAGATTACTAATAATGAATTAGAATATGACAATTTGATAGATCTAAAAAGTACTCTTCAAGTTGAGTTAAATGATATTTTAGATGAACTTTCTTCAATTGAGGAGGATAGAGAAAAACTACAAAATAACCAGTATCTTGAAGAAGCCATTCAAGACATCATTTGGGACCAAGTTCAAAATCAATTAGCAGTCCAAATTGGTGAAGAGTTTATTAAAGATAACAACGGACAAAAACTAGATTTACGAAAAGACGCACATATACAAACTACTGAAAATTTTGAAAAAGGGAAATTTGCATCACACAATAGAGAGTTTAATTATCAAGAAAGATATGACAAATGGCAAGATAATTTTACCACTAATAAAAAAGGTGAAAGAGTTTTAAAAAAAGAAGCCCGTCAATTTTTTGATAAGGGAAGAGATATGGGGTCTGCAGCTGTTCATAAAGATCATACGGTTTCCATTAAAGAACAATTAAATGATATCGAAATGGCTGCATTTTTTTCTAAAGAGCAAGTTAAAGAGTTTGCCAATAGCTCTAAAAATTTACATGATTTAGATGCCTCTGCAAATAAATCTAAGAATGATAAAACTATGACTGAGTTTTTAAACTCTGAAAGAAACGGGTTGAAGCCTGAAGAGCGTTTTAATATTGATAGAAAACAATTAGAAAAAGATGATAAAGAAGCTAGAGAAGAGCTAAAAAATAGAAAAGATGAGAATAAAAATATTGCCATACAGTCTGGTAAAAAATCACGACGTAAAGAGGCTTTGAAAGTGACAGGGAAAGCTTTAAAAGCTGCTGTTCTTCAATTGTTGACAGAATTTTTGAGAGAGATTGTTAAGAAGTTTATTTCTTGGTTGGGTGAAAGAGAGAAGAATTTCGGGAACTTCATTGCAAAAGTAAAGGAAGCAATTACAAACTTTATCTCCAATCTTTCTCATCATGTCCTTGGTGTAGGGCAATCGATGGTTACGATGTTAGCTACCTCTATAATTGGTCCTGTAGTTGGAACATTTATGCAGGTCTGGACTTTTATTCAGCAAGGTTGGAGATCTCTTACCGATGCGATTGACTATTTAAAAAATCCAGAAAATAAAAATAAAAGTACAAGTGTAAAAATGCTTGAGATAGGAAAAATTATTGTTGCAGGAGTAACAGCTGCTGGAGCGATCGTTTTAAGTAGTGCGATTGGAGCAACTTTGTTATCTATTTTTCCTCCACTTGGTGTAGAAATCCCATTGCTAGGAAGTTTGTCTGGTCTGATCGGTACATTTATGGGGGCAACAGTAGCTGGTATAGCCGGTGCATTTGTCTTGAAATTAATTGATCAAATGATTGTCGACAAACAGATTGACGAATTAACAAATAAAAAAATCGATAAATATAATGATAAACTAATTGTACAAGACCAAATGAATGCGGTTGGAATGGCGCTTGTTCGAGTGGATAAAATGGAGTCTTTGAGCCAAATGGAAGATCGACATCACCAAGCAGCAGAAATAATGCGGGATGAGCTTTCTTTTTTACTTGAAGAAAAAGAAAAAAATGACAATGAATTTACAGAAATCGACGCCTTGTTGGCAGAGTTAACAGATTAGGAGTTATTATGGAAAATGAATTTGACTTACAAGTCAGTAATCATGATTTTAATGCAGCAAAAGAACAATTGAAAAAATTTGCTGAACAGGATGTAGAAGAGTTGAAGTTTGATAAAGTTCGTACACATGAAGACATCTTTGGATTAGAGTGGGCTGAACACGGAGTGACTGGGAAAGAACTTAATTCATTGATTGAAAAACTTCAGAAATATTTTTCAAAGGTTTATGATCGTGATCAAAACTTAATTGAAGAATTTGGTGAAGTTTATAAAGCCTTAGAAGCATTGGATAAGGATTACATTCAGGCTATACTAACTTCTGTTTCTGCGATCAAAAAAACAAATGAAAAGATTTTAATAGAGCAAGAGCGAATTGATCAGACGATTGAGAAACAAAAAGCTACCTTAATCGCCTTAAAACAGTTTAAAGAAAGTGTGTCAAATCAATTATCTGAAATTGATTCTAGTCAACTTATCAGTCTTATTGAACAACTTGAGAGTAGGGTTGAGACATTGGAAAAACCTTCTAGTGATTTGAAGGATGAAAGCACAGAAATTAATCGGTTAAAGAATGAATTGGATGCTGTAAAAGGCCAAGTGAATATCCTATCGAATAAGCTAACAACTTCTTTCGCTTTGATAGGCATAGCTACCGGAGTTGCTGTTGTGACTTTGATCATTTTATTGATGAGGTAAGCAAATGAGCCGTTATCAGGATGAATTAATTGAACTAGCAAAAAAATTTGATATCCAAACAGATTCAAAAGGAAAATTTCATGAACGAGTAATTATTTTGCTCAATGATTACTCTGAAAAATTAGTCATTGATATTTTGCAATACTTAGTTATTGAAAAACAAGAGGGTTCTCAAAAGATCGCCACTCTAGCAAATCAATTGTCAGAAGCGCTTCTGAAATATGCAGGCTATGTAAGTCTAAAAGGTTATAAACAAAATAAAAATGAGCAAGTGACGGAAGAATGCTCTCTTGATGATTTAAAAAAAGAACTTGACCGATTAGTTGGTTTACAAAATGTCAAAGAAGAAGTTAATCATCTGATTTCCTATCAAAGAATACAAAAGATAAGGAAAGAAAAAGGACTGAAAATTCCGAATAGAACTTTGCATATGGCATTTACAGGTAACCCAGGAACAGGAAAAACAACAGTAGCTCGTATTGTTGGAAAAATGTATAAACAACTCGGTTTGTTATCTAAAGGTCACTTTATTGAAGTTTCACGAACAGATTTAATTGCAGGATATCAAGGTCAGACTGCTTTGAAAGTTAAAAATGTGATTGAGAAAGCTAAGGGAGGAGTTCTTTTTATCGATGAGGCATATAGTATTACCGAAAATGAAAATTCAGATTCTTATGGTAGAGAATGCTTAACAGAATTAACGAAGGCCTTAGAAGATTATCGAGATGATTTAGTTGTGATTGTTGCGGGTTATACAAAGCCAATGGAACAGTTCTTTTCTTCAAATCCAGGGTTAAAATCTAGATTTAATTACTTTATTGAATTTGGAAATTATATACCAGATGAATTATTGAAAATATTAGAATTTCTGTGTCAAAAAGATGACTATAGACTAAGTGACAATCTGAAATTGAAATTGATCAATTATTTCGAAACAAGTATACAAAATGATGAGAAAAACTTTTCGAATGGAAGATTTGTTCGAAATATATATGAAAATCTCGTAATGAATCAATCTGTTAGATTAGATCAAGCGAAGATAAATGATGTAGAAGATTTGTCATTGCTTAGATCATGTGATTTTGAGAAATAAAATCCCCATCTTACAAAAATGTAAGAAATAAACGGTAAAATGAAAGGTTAGGTTATGGTAGCCGCCTTTTATTTTTTATACAATAGTCTCATCAAATGAAGGAGGTCAAGAAAATGAAACTCTTGAAATGGATGAAACAACTCAAAAAGACTGAGAAACACTGTAACCAACCCGATCTGGAAAAGACGGAATTTGGTCTCCAAGTCCTGCAACAAACCCAAGAATTTTTCTTGATCTACTAGTAAAAGGAGAAAAGCATGTCATTACTAGATGTTCAACATATCAAAAAGATCTACAAAACCCGCTTTCAAGGAACGCAGGTTGAAGCCTTAAAGGATATCCATTTTACCGTTGAGAAGGGCGAATACGTCGCTATCATGGGGGAATCAGGATCCGGGAAATCGACCCTCCTCAATATCCTAGCCATGCTGGACCAGCCGACGGAAGGACGGGTCTACCTCAATGGCACTGATACCTCGACCATCAAGAACAAGGACGCGTCGAGCTTCCGTCGC
>OGJJ01002542.1_pt1 | contig 11487 bp, 7 predicted proteins | sample 1572081 | NCBI WGS metagenome assembly OGJJ01 (sample SAMEA2582122, study PRJEB24529) | metagenome | biome: Human gut stool | place: China | collected 2011
TGTGCAACACCTCCCTTTGCGGCACGTTCATCCATCATCCAGCAGGATGCCCTGTGACTGGAAGATACCGTTTTTTCCTCCGGCATATACTGTGCACAAATATTCATGGCACGCGGACATCTTTCACAAAATGCACATCCCTTCGGCGGATTTGTCATATCCGGAATGTTTCCTTCTATGGTACAAAGCATTTCTTTTCCGTCTCTGTCCAGTCGTGGAACGGAATTTAAAAGGGCTTTTGTATATGGATGAACCGGATGATAGAAAATCTCTCTGACCGTACCCTCTTCTACAATTTTCCCGGCGTACATAACTATAATTTTATCAGCCACATCCGCCACAATTCCCAAATCATGCGTAATCAGCAGAATTGCCATCTTCAGTTTTTTCTGCAGAGCTTTCATTTCAGCCAGAATTTGCGCCTGGATCGTTACGTCCAAAGATGTGGTTGGTTCATCAGCAATCAACAATTTCGGATGAGAAATCAATGCAATTGCGATCATAATCCTCTGCCGCATTCCACCAGATAACTCATGCGGATACTTTTCAAGACATTTTTCAGCATCTGCAATGCCTGTTAACTTCAGCATATCGATTACTTTTTTCTTTTTTTCTTCTTTAGAAGTCGTTACGGCATGATTGTCAAGACTTTCCATGATCTGCTTTCCGATTTTCATGGTCGGATTTAAAGAAACAAGTGCATCCTGAAAAATCATAGAACATTCTTTGCCACGGAATTTTTTCCACTCCTTAGAAGAATATTTTGCGATATCTGTACCTTCAAATATGATCTGGCTTCCTTCCATTACTTTCCCCGGCTTTTTTACAAGCCCCATAATAGTTTTCGCTGTAATCGATTTTCCACAGCCCGATTCACCTACCAGTGCAACCGTCTGTCCTTCTTCAATAGAAAACGATATATCCCGCACCGCCTGCACAGTGCCTCCATATGCAGCAAAATTCACAGCCACATGTTTCATTTCTAATAAATTATTCATTTTTTATCCCTTTCCCTAAGGTGGTTACTGCCTATTTTGCTATTCTACAATTTTAGGTTCTAATGCGTTTCTCAGAATATCTCCCAGTAAATTAAAGCTCAAAACTGTAATTAGGATCATTACACCCGGATATACCGCCAATAAGGGGTAATCCAAAATATGCGCCTGTGCCCCCTGAAGCATACTTCCCCAGGATGCACGTGGAATCTGCACACCTAATCCCAGGAAGCTCAAAGAAGATTCCATCAGAATTGCATTTGCCACACTCAAGCTTGCAGCAACAATAACCGGTCCTAAAATATTAGGGATAATATGTTTAACGATCACGCGGAAGTTTGATGCCCCCAGATTCTGTGTAGCCACCACAAAATCTCGTTCCTTTAATGACATTGTCTCCGCTCTCGTAATTCTTGCAACGGATGCCCAGGAAAACAGACTCAATACAACGATCAGAGTCGGTAAACCAGGCTTTAAAAAGGTATTTAAAATAACCATTAACAGCATACTCGGAAGAGCAAGGAAAATATCTGTGAAACTCATCAAAAACATATCCACTTTTCCTCCGACATAACCGGAGAATACACCTAATGATGTTCCGATTACAACCGTCATGATCATAGACATGAATCCCACCAGCAAAGAAACTCTTCCACCATATAAGGTTCTGGTAAAATAATCTCTTCCGTACTCATCTGTGCCAAACCAGTGACTGGATGAAATACCCTGCAGTTTTTGAGAGGCATCTAACTTATAAGGATCGTAAGGACTAAGAGGTGCCAAAAGAACAGCAATGATGAGAATGGCAAGAAGTACGACACTTACCATAGCAACTTTGTTTTTCCTTAGTTCTTTCCAAATATCTTTCCATACGCTCTGTCTCTCCACAGAAACTTCTACTGTTTTCTTTTTTTCCAGTTTTGCAAATGAATCATTGGTTATTACTATATTATTTCCCACCGGATGCACCTCCCCGTTTAATTCTTGGATCAACAAAGGCATACAATAAATCTGCAATAAAATTACCGACTACCAAAAGAAAACCTGAAAGCATAACATACGCCATGATTACCGGATAATCCCTTGAACCAATCGCAGACATCGCAAAGGTTCCAATTCCCGGCCATCCAAAGACACTTTCTACAATAAAGGATCCACATACCAAAGATGCCAGATTCATTCCCATCAATGTAATGATAGGCAACAGCGTGTTTTTCAACACATGTCGGAATAAAATTTTCGTCTGAGAATCTCCCTTTGCTTCGGCGGTAAGCACATACTCTTCGCTTAACTGTCCGATGGTATTTGCACGGATATAACGGATATAAACCGCAACATGACCGATACTAAGCGTAATACATGGAAGAATCATATGCTGGAACGTATCAAATGCAGATACATTTCCAACGGTATGCATACCGGAAGAAGGTAATACCTTTAATACTGCAGCAAATACAATAATAAGCAGCATACCAAACCAAAAAGAAGGAATGGACATTCCCATATACGCTAACGAACTTATTAAGTTATCAAGCCATGAGTTCTTCTTATATCCCGACCATAAACCAAGCGGGATTGCAAGTAAAAGTGACAAGATCATAGAACTTCCCATAAGTATGATCGTTGCCGGAAGACGCTGCATAAACTGTGGCCACACAGCCGACTTATTAGATAAGGATACACCTAAATCTCCGTGTACCGCACGTTTAGCCCAGGCAAAATACTGCTCTGTCATGCTCTTATCCAACCCCAATTGTGCAATCACATTAGCTTTCTGTTCTTCCGTCATTTCCGGATTCACATACATATCCGATATGTCACCTGGTGCAAAATAGACAATTGCAAATGAAAAAAAGGAAATCAATATCATTACGATTACTACCTGAGCCGTCTTTTTTAAACAATATTTCCACATAAGTATTCCTCTCTGTAAAATCGAATATATGAAAGAATGTGGCTTGTCTTTACTTTAAAGGCATGCCACATTCCGTATGCTTTTCAGCTAGTGTGAATTTTTAATCCATATGAATAGATAAGTAATCAATGAATTCAGGAACAACTGACGAACCATCTAAACCAGTAACATTTTTCTGCGAAACCATAACAAAGTTTGTATATGTAAGTGGGTATTCCCAACATTCTTCCAACGCTTTGTCCTGAATTGTATTCCAAAGTTCCTGTTTTTCTTTCGCATCTGCAGTTCCTATGGCTTTCTGAGCAAGCCCTGAAACTTCATCACTGTATCCACAATCACAGAGACGATTTGTAAAGTAGCTGATTGCCTGTCCACAGTTTGAACCACGCTGTGAATCCCATCCGTTTGTACCAAGATCCCATGTTGTAGCCAGTTCTTTATCTTTGCTTGCAAAGAAACGTGGGAAGAATGTAGAAGTATCGCAGCTTTCAATATTTACTGTTACGCCGATTTCAGCTAACTGCTGCTGTACGACAGTTGCTACAGATTCCATATTTGCACGGTCTGAATTGTAAATATATGTAAGTTCTTTTCCTTCCAATCCGGATGATTTTGCAAGTTTTTTTGCTTCTTCCAGATTGAAGTTATATCCTTTACAGTTTTTATTATAAATAGACTGGTCCGGTGTGATGAGGCTGTTTGCCGGCTCTGCAAGTTCATCTGATCCCCATGCAAAATCAACGATCGCATCTTTGTCAAGTGCAAGGAAGATTGCTTTTCTTGCATCCTGAGATAATGTAGACATTACCGGTCCGTGTGGGTTTAACTGAAGGTAATTAAGACGAGCTTCTGATATACTGTACATATTGTATTTATCAGACTCCTCTTTGTATTTCTTCAGGTCTTCTGCGCTTGTAACACGCATATAATCAATTCCGCCATTTTCAAATTCGATCTGTTTTGTGCTTCCGCTGCCGATTGTTTTTATAACGACTTTCTTAACAGAAGGAGTTCCTCTGTAGTAGTCATCTCTTGCTGTATAAACAAAACTATCTTCGTTAATTTCGCTTACTACATATGCTCCAGATGTAGCCATACCCGGTGTTTTGAAGTATGTACTGTCATCAATCTTTGACGGATCATTATCAAATGCATGTGCCGGCATTGGATAGAACTGAGATAACGTTCTGACATAGTTATCATATACTGATGGAAGTACAAATTCCATTGTCTTATCATCAATCTCGTTGATCTGCACTTCTCCACCATTTACCTTGGTGAATGATGTAGGTCCGCCATAAACCAATACACCATAATCAATGGTAAATTTGATATCTTTTACTGTAACCGGTTCTCCATCACTCCATGTTGCTTTGTCATTAATATGAAGTGTGTAGGTAAGACCATCTTCTGAAATATCAAGCTTATCAGCCAGATAATATTCCAGACCGTCTTTTGTCTCAGCAAATAACGGTTCATAGATTGGGCGGATTGCACTTACCAAGTCATCACTGCTCTGTGCACTTGGCTGAAGTGAATTTGGCATATAATTCAATGCAAATGTAAAAGTCCCATCACTTTTTGCCTCTTTCTTCGTGTCTTCTGTCTTTGCGCTGCTGTCTTTCTTGTCGGAACTTCCACCACATCCGGCAAGCATACCGACTGCTAAAATTCCTGCACACAATAATGCGAGTGCTCTTCTTTTCATTTTCCTTTTTCCTCCATTGTATTTTCCTTAAGTTGCTCTGTCGGTATATCCCCTAGTTAACAACTCTTCAAAAATACTACCAAAATGTTTTTTTCTTTGCAAATAGCTTTTTTCTATCACTTTTTGTACTTATTGCTATTATTTATCAATAATTCCAGAAAACGGCGATTTTTCGTTATTTTTGTAACTTTTAACAATTTATTGTTTTTATCTATAACAAAAAACATAATTTTTTTACAATTTATTTTACCTTTTTTGCAATGTGTATTGTATAATGATTACAAAAGATTTGTTAAATTATTATTCATCATGAAAGGTTTATAAATGAAAAAATTATATGAGCAAAGCCCTGAAATGCATCTGTCCGGCAAACGCCATCTGCGCCATATAAAATGCACGCACCACAAAGGATATCTGATGGAAGATCTTTCTATGATCAAAAGCGGATTTTATGAGATCAGCTTTTGTAAAAGCGGAGATTTTCTGTTTCGCATCGGCCAGAAACGGCATTTTATTACAAATGGCGATATTCTGGTTATTCCACCGGATATTCCACACTACTTTACCTCCAGTGATCTTGTTGCAAACTATTATGATTTTATCACTGTATGGCTGGAAAAATCATATATTTCCAATCTGAAAAGCCAGCTTCCGGCTCTTGAGGAATCTGTTTTCAATATTGACACACCTCATCTTCTTCATACTACCAATAAGCTGTGCAATTTTGAGGAAGAATTTGAAACCTTTTACCGGGAATATGCTTCTTATGGGGAGCTTTCCGAAACCTATGCCTGTGGTGCATCCACCTGTCTTCTGGTAAAAATCATCAATTATGCCCTGAAATATTCCACCGAATTTATTGAGATTGAATCCGATCAGACCAACCAGATCGTCCGCTATCTGGATCAGCATTTTCTGAAAGAAATCGGCGTGGAGGATCTGGCGCGTACTTTCCACATGAGCAAGAGCAGTTTGAACAAATTTTTTCAGAAACAACTGAATACGACCTGTCATCAGTATATTTTAAAGAAACGGCTGGCACTTGCGGTCTCGCTGATCCGGCAGGATGTTCCGCTTAAAACGGTTGCTGTCCAGTCCGGTTTTGGAGACTATTCTTCATTTTTTCGTGCTTTTAAGAAAATGTATCATATTTCCCCGACCGAATGTCAGGCAGACAATGAAAAACTGAAAAAGATCAAACATTAGCCGGGAGAATGACTTGTCTGAATAGTGTAGACATGCAAAAAACTTCGGATATTCTGGATTTTCGCCAGTGATCCGAAGTTTTTCTTGTTTAATATTTCTTTTTTTGATTGTCTTTATTTCACCAGATGTACTTCTGCCTTCTTCTCATTCAGCTTCTGTGCAGTCTCATGCTCATTGACATAGATACTGATATGTTTTTCTTTGCCGGAAGTATCGTAATCTTCAGCAGTAAATACATGTCCGTCAATGATCACCTTTGTTCCATACGGAATCTCATCCGGGTCAACCGCAATGGTCTGCCCTTCAACAACCGGAGTTCCGGTTGCTTTGACTTTGCTTGCCTTCGCACGGCAAGTCTCGCAGGAACAATAATAATCAATGGTATACTCTCCAATACTGTCTCCATACTGTTCGGCTGTAGCGTTCTGTTCGTTCACATCCGTGCCTTCCAGATTATAATTTTCTTCCAGGATTCTGGTTGCCCAGACAGCTTCCGGAATATATACCGTTCCCGAAATGATTCCCTGGTCTTCATTTGCAGCTTCGATGGTCTTTCCGTCTCCTGCATACATCACAACATGATGGACATAACCGTCTTTTGCATAGAAGATCAGATCCCCCGGTTGTGCGTCTTCAACCGGAATCTTGGTTCCATACTGGCTCTGATCTTCGGCTACTCTTGGCAGATTATAGCCAAAAGTCTTATAGATCTGCTGTACAAATCCGGAGCAGTCCGCCCCTTCTGTCAGGCTTGTACCGCCCCATACATAAGGATTGCCAATGAACTGTGCGGCAAAATCCAGCATTGCCTGGCGGATCGCATTCCCCGGTGTTCCCGGCTTTACAGAAGCATAGCTATAATAAAGTGCCTGGTTATCTTCCGGTGCGATCAGTTCTGTAGCTGTCTGGTAAGCACCTTCGCCTGCTGCTTCTACCTGCGCTTTTACTTCATCCCCAGTCTGAACAGCCTCTTTAGAGACAAACCCACGGACATCCCCGGACTCCACATAAATCCAGTCTTTCTCTGCATCCGCAAGGATATAACACAGATTACCTTGGGACATGGTTCCGAGCACACGTGACTGTCCATTTGCCTCTTCCTGGATTGCTACAGTTCCATCCGACTTTGATGCATCTGCCAGTGCATATTTTTTCGTAGCCAGTGTCTGATTTACGGTTGCACGTACATGGGTAAATGCCTGATTTTCATTTGCCGGAACCGTTTCTTTTGCAAGGGATGCTGTTCCTTCGATTCCAGTGTATGCAATCTTAGCTTTTTTTGCAGCTTTTTTTGCCTGCTTCTGGTATCCACTCAGCAGTACCTGTGCGGCATCTCCGGTATAAAGCTCGGATTCTTTTACAAATCCTCTGACCTTTCCGGATTCTACATACAGCCATCCATTCTTTTCTTCTTTCAGAATGTAGAGAAGTCCATCCTGTGAAATTTCTCCGACAGAACGCACCTTTTCGGCCAACTGCCGGGATGCAAGGGATGCATTTAAAGTATCATCCTGCAATGCTACGGCAGTATCCGAGTTTAAGGATGACTTCTTTTCCGAAGTGTCTGCTGTGTTTTTTAATGTCCCGGCAGAAAATGTATTAAGCTGTACTTTCTTTTCCGTTTTCGTCTTTTTCGCAGAAGATTTCGTCTTTGATTTCTTCGCTTTTACAGAAGTTTCCTTATGAAACAGTTTTTTAGCATCGGCTGTTGCTTCCTGAATATCACTTTCTGTCCGATCAGTATCAACGGCTCCACTGATATCTTCCGGAATTGCCTCACGTATGCTGATCTTTGTCTTTGCAAATGCATATTTTCTCGCAACTGTCCAGAAACGGAAATCTTCTTCGTATTCCGGAAGACTGACGATCTGCTGTCTCTTGACCAGTTCTTCATTGGTCATCTTGTGTTCACTATCCTGCGTATTTTTTTCCTGCTCCTGCGTTTTGTTTTTTTCTTCTGAGCCTTCTGTCTGATCTTCCGAAGGCTGCTGTTCATTGTTCACATTGCCATCTGAAGGCTGCTGTGGTGTATCCGGATTGACCGGATCTGTCGGTTGCTCCGGCGTAACCGGCACATCTGGATTAGCCGGGATTACTTCTACTTCATCTCCTGTTATCGGATCAACCTTCCATCCTGTTTTCGCTGCATCACGCAGACCGGTATCTTCCAGATATCCAGTCTCTTCATTGTATCTGATTTCTTCATTATGAATCATCTCCAGGACAAGATCTGATACTTCTGTAAGTGTATCACGCCCATCAATGGATTTTGCCTGTAATTTTTCTCCATTTTCTGATCCATTAGAAGTAACCTCTGTAAGACCGCTCTCTGCCGCCCAAGCTGTTGCCGGAGCGCTGAAAGTAAGTCCGAAAACAAGTAATCCTGCTAGAATTTTTACTCCTGTCATTTTTGCTACCTGTATATTTCTATATTTCAAAATCTGTTGCTCCTTCTTACAAATTCTGTAAAATGCAGTCCTTTTAGTCGAAACGCGACATTTTTATTTTACTACTCTTTGACAAAACCGTCCATATTTCATTAAAAATATTTCTGATAAAATTTTTCAAACTCAGAGAGTAATTTCTTTCGGAAAATATTTTGGTAAAATGAAAAAAAGGAAATGTCCTGACATATTTTACGTCAGAACATTTCCCTGTTTTTATGGTTTTAGATAAACTCCGAAAGAACAAATTATCCTTCGCTTAATTTTTATTTAACCAGATATACTTCTGCATTCGTCACGCCAAGAGCAAGTGCTTCTTCATGGCTGTTTACATAGACATCAATGTGGTTTTTCTTGATCGCACCACCACAGTCTTCAGCAGTAAATATATGTCCGCCGATGATGACTTTTGTTCCGTAAGGGATCACACTCGGATCCACCGCAATGGTCTGTCCTTCAATGACCGGGGTTCCGGTTGCTGTGATCCCGTCCGCTTTGTTACAGCAGATTTCACATGCACAGTAATATGTAATCGTAAAATTGCCAAGATCTGCGCCGTACATCTCTTCTGTCGCATTGACTGTTCCGATTCCGCCACCTGCAACAGTATAATGATCGTCCAGTATCCGGGTTGCCCATACTGCATCTTTGTTATAAACAGTTCCGTAAATGATTCCCGCATCTTCATTTGCTGCTTCGATCGTCTTTCCATCTCCGGCATACATCACAACATGATATACATAACCGTTCTTTGCATAGAAGATCAGGTCTCCAGGCTGTGCGTCTTCTACTGGAATCTTGGTTCCATACTGGCTCTGATCCTCGGCAACACGCGGAAGATCATATCCGTAAGCCTTGTAAATCTGCTGTACAAATCCGGAACAGTCTGCTCCGTTTGTCAGACTGGTTCCGCCCCACACATAAGGATTACCAACAAACTGGGATGCATATTCAATCATTGACTGGCGGATTTCACCACTCGGCGTTCCTTCTTTTGTAGAAGTCAGCGTATAATAAAGAGCCTTATTATCTTCCTTTCCCTACACGACGCTCTTCCGATCTTTATTATCTTCCGGATCCATGTTTTCCTCTGCCACTGAATAGGCATCAGCTCCTCTTTCTGTCACCTGTGCTTTGGTTTCAGCGTCTGATTTCAAATACTTCTTTTCCGCAAAACCTCTGACATCTCCGGATTCTACATAAACCCAGTCTGAATCTTCATCTGCGAGAATGTAGCAGAGCTCTCCTGCTGTCATTGTTCCGACAACTCTGGAATCCGCATTCTTCTCTTCTTGAATATTCAGGGTTCCTTTTTTATCGGTATCTAGCTGATCGCTTACCAGTGCCGGTTCTTTATCTGCAACCGTCTGCTTCACCGTCGCGCGGAGATAGGTATATGCCTGATTATCTTTTGCATCTATCAGTGCCTGTGCCGTCTTTGCGGTTCCCTCGATTCCGGTATAGTCTTTGTTTTCTTTGGAAGCTTTTAACCTGGCCTGTGTCTGATAGACATCCAGAAGTTCCTGTGCCGCATCTTCCGTATAAATTTCAGACGCCTTTACAAATCCCCTGACATTACCGGATTCCACATACAACCAGCCATTGTCTTCTTCTTTCAAAATATAAAGAAGCCCGTCCTGCGAAATCGTTCCGACCGAGCGGACCTTTTCTTCCATCTGCTGTGCTGCCAGGTCAGCAGCCACTTTTGCCGCCTGTTCTTCTTTCTGCTTCTGCAGATCATTCTCAGCCTGTCTTGCTGCTTCAGCTCTTTTTCCAGCTTTCAGATTAGTCTGATTCGGCGCCTCTGCCTTTAATTTCGCTGATGAAAAAATGTTGAGTCCGGTCAGTTTGATCTGTGTAGATTTTTTTACACCTTTTGCCGTTTTTGTACGTTTCACTTTTTTCGTGTTGTATTTTTGATTCTCTTTATCAAATCCGGCTCTCAGCTCTTTTGCATCTTTTTTTGCCGCTTCAAGCTCTGCTTCTTTGGCTTCCTCGGAAGTATCTGCCCTGCCATCTGCAGCTTCCGGAATTTCCTCCCGTACATTGATCGCTGTTCTGGCAAATGCATATTTTCTTGCCACAGTCCAGAAACGGAAATCCTCTACCATCTCTGGCTGCTTCACAATCTGCTGACGGTTGATCAGTTCAGAATTACTGACTGCAGTTTTTGATTCGTTCTGATCGGCTGCTTCTTCTGCTTTGCTGATCTCCTGTGTATGGTCGATCTCACTTCCCGGAATTGGGTCGGTCTTTGTATCTTTCCGATCTTCGGAAGAATCTGCCTTATCAGTATCCGGTGTCTGAATCGGATCTTTGGAATCGGATTTGCCGGAATCCGGATTTTCCGGATTTTCCGGAGTGCCTGGTTTTTCCGGTGTCTCTGGAGTTCCCGGAGTATCCGGCTTTTCTGGAGTTTCTGGTTTTTCCGGTGTCCCTGGATTTTCCGGAGTGTCCGGTTTTTCCGGAACCTCTGGGTTTTCTTGATTTCCAGGGGTGTCCGGTATGGCTGGTGTCTCCGGAACATCCGGTGTCTCTGTCAGGCGTTCTCCTGTCTCCGGATCCACTTTCTGACCAGTCGAGGTATCTTCCAGATAGCCGGTTTCATTATTCAGCCTGACTGCTCCGCTTTCCATCATTCCCCATACATAATCAGATACATTCACAAATGCTTCTGATCCATCTGTCTTTTTTGCCTGCACTGTATTCTCTGCTACAACGGCCGTTTCCCCATCATCGGCAAATGCCGCCATTGGCGAACCAAGAGCCATTCCAAATGCCAGAAGACTTGCCAGTGTCTTTGTCCCGATCCTTTTTGATACAAATTTGTTCCTAAACTTCAATAATTGATCCTCCTCTCGTAAATAGACTATAAGTTGTATGTTAATTTTTGAAGTTTTCAAAAAATTCTTCTTTGCATTAACAATTGCATTAATAAAATGTATAAAACATTAAATTTAGGAGTTCCATTCATCTTTTGTTTGATTATTTTTAATTATAGCACAAATTTAACCATATGTGGTGTTTTTTTGGTAAAAATACACAATTTCTACATTTATGGTTCCTGTTCATATTACTTTGTCAATATGTTACCTTGTCATGATCTGGATGATCGTCTTATCCGTCTCACGCATACCTTTCTTTTCAAACTCTCTGATATTGCGGAATTTATTTTCTACACCTTTTTCTATGAGTCCGTCTCCGCCATAGAACTGCTTT
>OGJJ01002558.1_pt1 | contig 11420 bp, 10 predicted proteins | sample 1572081 | NCBI WGS metagenome assembly OGJJ01 (sample SAMEA2582122, study PRJEB24529) | metagenome | biome: Human gut stool | place: China | collected 2011
AAAGGTTTGCATATTACTTTGGCTATTCCTAATTCCTTTTTTAGAGAAAACATTGTAATTATCTTTGTATGCAAAAAAGAGAATGTATGGCACAAATGAATCTTACTCCATTGGACGATGTGCTTGACAAGCATTTCGGCAAAGTTGGCACTCCAAAACGTGATGCTTTTGAAAGTGATGTGGATGAAGCATTGCATGCTTATAGATTGGGTGAAGCCATCAAGAAAGCTCGCATAGAACAGAACTTGACGCAAGAGCAACTTGGCGAGCTTATAGGAGTGAAAAGAGCGCAGATTTCTCGATTGGAAAGAGGTTATAGCATAACCATTCCAACTATGAGAAGAGTGTTCAAGGCATTGGGGGTAGTAACTGCAACTATTGACTTGGGAATTGCAGGGAAAGTCGCATTGTGGTAATTTTTATGGTTCTTCCGTTAAATGCATACATAGAATGAGGACTTGTGTGTACAAAAGTTCTATTCTGCTATTTTCTGCATTTTTAGACGTTATTTTTTTCGAAAAAAGCCCCTCTCCTTATCCTCATCAATGAGGGGAAAGGAGAGGGGCTATATATGTTTTAGAACAATTTTGGTTGTCAAATTGCAGTTTATTAAACCGATTTTGCCCAAACAATACGTTAAGCGTTTTTACTCTTTTGCTCCGTTGTTAATCCAGTCTTTAATCATTTGCAATTCGGGCTGCTTGGTAATCATGATTTTAGAGTGGTCGTGCTTCCATGCGGTGCTGATGTCGGTAGCGAGTGTTTCGTAGAGGATGCTATTGTCGGCATTAGAGGGAAGAACGCGAAGTTTAGAAGGGTCTTTGTGAGAGGTGATGTTTACCATATCAGCATAGCTATGGCCTTCGGTGAGGTTGAGCGAGGCAGCCCAAGCGTTGCCGCTGTGGCAGTTGGCGCACTCCTTGTTGAGTACGGCCGATTGTATGGCAGCATACATGCCCACGTTGAGTGATCCCGCGTTGATGCGAATGGTGTCAGAGGTGGTGGGAGCATCGGCCGAATAGAAAGTGATGATGCGACGACGCAGAGAGTTGGTGACGCAGACCTCAATGGTCTTCACCTCATCAGGAATGCCGACCAACTTCATTGATACGTGGCCGTTGGCATCGGGTTGCACATTACGTGTAATGCTGGCATACTGATTGTCTGCACTAAAGCCCGCGATGGCCACTGTATAGTTGCTGGGCCAAGAGCTGACACCATCGATGTCCATCTCGACCTTTGCCACACGGCCACTCTCAATGGGTACGTACTCCTTTTCATAAATGCGTCCGTCGTCACAGGCCGTGCAAAGCAACAATAGGAATAGTAGAGAACTTATGATTGATTTCATTCTTTCTGCTTTTGGGGAACGAGTTTTTTTGTTGACGAGTTAACGAGTTGACAAGTTAACAGGAAAGTTACTTTATTTAACTCGTTAGCTAAAAAGACAAACTTACTCGTTAACTTGTTAACTCGTTAACTCGTTAACTTGTTAACTCGTTAACTCGTCAACTAATTTAGAAACAATACTGCAACTGAACGGTGGCAGAGTGGGTAGCGAGGCCGAGGTTGTCGTTGTCGCGGTCGAGCTGCGTATCGTGTCCTTTACGACCTGTGTACTGATACATAGCTTGCAACTTGAGGTTACACCCCTTGAAGAAGTAGTTAACACCAACGGCAGGCATGTTTAAGAATCCGTCCTTGCTCGTACTGTTGCGGTTCATAAAGTCGTAGCGAGCAGCTACTTGAACGCGTGGAGCAACGAAATAGCCAGCTTGTACGTAACCACCGAGGTAGTTGTAGTGTTCGTCAATCTTCTGACGCTTGGTGAAACCAACATTCATCCAATACATTTCACCAGCCAAATACAAGCGGTTGTAAATCATCGCAAACTCAGCACCTACACGTGCATCGTTCGTACTCTCGTTTTCGCTCTCCACGTTCATAGAACCTGAAAGGCCAATCAACATCTTCTTTTCGTGTAAGAGGTTGGGGTTGCCCTGCGTTGAAGGCATAGTACCCCAAGGCATATAAGTGAGGCGGCCCGCATAGAGTAGAGAGGGAATGTGCCAATCGTCGCTCAACGTCTTGTTGGCTACGTTTACGCCCGATCCTGTACCATTAAAAAGACCTACTTCATAGCCAAACTTATTGTTGACCACACCGTGCAGTTCAATGCCGAGGTCGAAGCCAGTGCTCATTGAGGGCGTTACGGCATTCAGCACGTAAGGCATGATAACGGCCGTGGTGAGTGAAGTGGGGAGTTGGGGAAAGAGCGTTTCGCCCAATGTGGTGAGGTAAGCGTGAGAGAACGGTGTCTTAAACTTACCCACGCGTAGTTGGACGGGATTGTTGAACTTTACATCGAACCATGCTTGCTGTAGCAAGTTGCCGCCCGACTTGGCAGCGTTGATAGACAAGTTGAAGCTTACTTTATTAAAGGCGCGACCCGTAAAGCCGAGAATGGCATTAGGAATGGCGAAACCTGAGTTTGCGACATTGTCTTGGTTATAAGCTTTGTCAAGGCCTTCGTCGTCGTACCAATTGAAGTTGCCACTGGTCTGTACCAACATATAGGGTTTAAAGATGAAGTCGCCCTTCTTGGTCTGAATGGTGAAGCCCTTGCTACCAGCGAGCGAAACGACACCATTGTCAGTATCGAGGTCGACGGGAGCATATTTAATGCGATGTTCGTCAGCACGATGTTTGTGCGGACGTTGTGCAGTTTCTACGTTTGCTGAGTCAGCGTCAGTAGTGTTTACGTTCTCAGCGTTTATGGTAAGTGTACTTGCTGCAACGAAGGCTGCAAGGCTTAATATTGTTTTGTTCATTTCCTTCTTTTTTTTAGGTTGACGAGTTGACAAGTAGACGAGTTAACGAGCAAGTTAGTTTTTAGTTGATGAGTTATATAAGGTAACTTACCTATTAACTCGTCAACTCGTTAACTTGTCAACTCAAAGAGTTCTACAGAGATTCCAAGAATTTAATAAGTGCGTCGCGGTCTTTCTTTTGCATCTTCTTAAAGATGTTCTTTGAAGCCTCGCCTTCACCGCCGTGCCACATAATGGCCTCGATGAAGTTGCGTGCACGACCGTCGTGCATAAAGCAAGTGTGGCCGTCGACCTTCTGTTGCAAACCAACGCCCCAAAGAGGAGTGGTGCGCCATTCGTTGCCGCGTGCCAAACCGCTGCAATAGTTGTCGTTGAGGCCAACACCCATAATTTCAGATCCCATGTCGTGTAACAAGTAGTCAGAGTAGGGGTGAATGGTCAAACCGCCCAACCAAGGGATGTGTGTGCCATTGAGTAGGGTAGAACCGCGCTTTTTAGTATGCAATGTAGTGACGTGGCAGAGTTGACATTTCGCTTTGTAGAAGTTCTGCTCGCCAATGCTCACCATTTCGCGTTCGGTAATCAGCTTATCGCCATACTGTACCATTTGCGTAGTCGAACCCAAGCGGCGAGCTGGTACGCCGAGGCATTGCATATAAAGGTCGACATTTTCCATAGCTTCCGTCGAAACGTCGAGTCGATTAGAATAAACAAGGCCCATCATGCTGCCGTACTTCTGCTGCGTCTGTCCCTCGCAAATCTCTTCTGGGAAACGGCTATTCGTAGCACCCATATCGCTTGAGAAACCGAGTTCAACGGTGAGGTCGAGGTGTTGTGCTTTGTTGCCCGAAAGGCCTACACCCGTAACGCCCTTTTCGGTAATGTAGTTGCAGCGACCGCTAATGCCATATTCAGGGTAGTTGCTCTTAGCAGCCAAAGCTTCTATCTCGGTGGGGTCGAGCGCCATCATTAGTCCCATGCCCACGTGGCGGAGCGGTTGGCGAACTGAGATGATTAAGTCCTCAGGTTTAACAGCATCGGCAATAGGTTTGCCGTAATTCTTCATACCATTGGTATACCACTCCGCAATGCGGTATTCAGGATAAGCCAATTCGTAAGTCTCGCCATCGGGGAAGGCGAACTGCTGCTTGTGCCATTTCACCTGCAATTTGCCCTCAGGCTTCATCTCATACTCCTTGCCGTCTTTGCCCACGTAAGTGCCTTGAATGCATTGGTCGTGAAGCACGCGGCCATAGTCGGGGAAGAAGGAACCATTCTTGCGTGTGATGTAAATCAAGCCAGAGGTAAATCCCGTGCCGCCTGACACGGTGCAGAAGCCGTCTTTGTCGGCCTTGCTTTCATCATAGTTGGCCCAAATGGCGGGTTTGGTGCGACCTGTAGTCATGTGGCAACTCTTGCACGAGAAGCCTGCGTAGAGCGGACCAAGGCCACCCGCTTCTGGATCGGTGCCGCTTGGTGCGGCATTGTCGTAAAGTTTATTGCCCGAATTAAATCGAGCCAAGTATTTGCCGCTCACCCAATTGGCCTCAACGTCATAGGCCGTTGATGAGTTCAGGAAGATAGTAGAGATGTCGGCCGAGAGGGCATAGCCTTCGGGCACGGTGATGTCCGTCACCGTTATGCCTTCATCGTCACTACAAGCCGTGAGAGCGAGCATTGCAGCACCTACTATCCAACTATGTTTTAGTAAACTGTGAGTCATTGTTATTTTCTTTGTTGATAAGTTGACGCGTTGACAAGTTAACGGGTAAGTTACTCATTTCGTCAACTTTTTTAAAACGCACATAGGGAGTGAAGCGAAAACGTGGTGTTTTTCACTTCACTCCGATGTGGAAGGATGAGTTTAATAAGTTTAATGAGTTTAATAAGTTTAATGAGATTAGCGAGTAGGAAGTTTAGAGTCGTAGCCTATTCAACTTATTAAACTAAATAAACTCATTAAACTCATTAAATTTACTTTTTAGACACGGTGCGGGGGTTGCCATCCTTGAAGATTAGGAACTCCAATGTGTGGAAGCCGCGAACGTTTTGTGCAGACTCAACCTTTGCATCATCGTCACCGGGAGCCCAGTCAAGGTCGCTCCACTTCTTAGACTTCATGATTTGCATGATACCATTCTGGTCGAGAGGCCAAGAGTCCATGTTGGGGTCGAGACCCAACTCGTCAACAGGACCAAAGAGGAAGGCTTCGCTCGTTTCCCATGGTTCACGAGCTTCCATCCATGCAGTGCAGCAAGCTTCGAAACCAGCGTTAGAAGGATTAGCGGCAAAAGCGTCAACAGCAGCCTTGAGCGCGTTGTTTCTCGTAACGAGGTCGCGGTAAGTAGGAACGACTACGTTGTCAACAAAGTTGTTGATGATAGCATTCTTTGTAGCTTCGGGCAATTTGATAGCCTCTGTCTTCAAGTTGGTAGCGTCACCCGTAACTTTACCATCTTCAGTTTCAATCTCGCCGAGCACCTTTTGCAATTTCTCGCAAGCAGTCATAGCGTTTTGTGCTTCAACGCTGCCGATGTGGTTGCGGAAGGGCTGAGTGATAGCTTGGATTGCATTCTCAGCATCAGTGATGTACTGGCGCACCTTTGTGTCGATAGCAGTACCTTCGAGTGCCTTCGCCAAAGAGTTCTCAGCAATCTGTCCGTCGCGAGTACCATAGTAAGCGTTGCGAATAGACTTAATGTTGTTGGTATAGTCGTCACGAGAGTGCCAGCTATACCAAGACTCTACAGCGTAGAGGGCTTGCGTCTTTTGGCCAGCTACCCACTTAGCATAAGGGTCGCCAATCTTAGAAGAACCAACCTCGTTGGCAATTTCGCCCATCTTCTCTACCATTTCTTGAATGGCTTGGTCAACGTTACCATAGCCAGAAGCATTGTCGTGAGCCTTGAAGAGTTCTGCGTAAGACTTGTCGTTGTCACCATACTTCTCTGCCCAGTTGGTATAGAGCTTTTGAGCATCAGCCTTGAGCAAGCGAGCTGTATTCATCATGTAGTTGCCCCACGCGTCAGCATTTTCTGAGGTATAATCAACTGTAGCAGGGTCGTCGTTCCCACCAGGATTGGGTTCGTCATTGTTGTCGCATGACACTGATGTAAAGATTGTAGCAGCCAAGCCCAAAATGGCTGCGAAAAAGTACTTTTTGTTCATTGTATTGTGTTGTTTGATTAGTTTAATGAGTTGGTTGGTTTAATGAGTTTAATGAGTTTAATGAGTTTAATGGGTTTAATGAGTTTAATGGGTTTAATGAGTTTAATGGGTTTAATGAGTTTAATGAGTTTAATGAGAACCATATACTCATTTGCACATTTGCACATTTACTCATTAGCACATTAGCACATTTGCACATTTGCACATTCGAAAAGCGTTAGCGTTTCGTAAACCATCCTACGTAAGCTACGCCGATAGAGAACTCGTTTTCGCTATTGTATTTACCCTTGCCAAACAGCTTGCTTGTGGCAAATTGGCGAGTAGAGTAGTCGGCCTTGATGACGAGGTTAGGCAGTGCGTACCAGTTAAGACCAGCGGTCCACTTGCGCGTTTCGGTGCGGCGGTCTTCGGTATAAAGGCCCGCACACTTCTTCTGTGGATTGTAATAGTCGAAGCGAGCGAAGGGGTAGAGCACGGGACAACGCGTACCAGCAAAGATGCCAGCTAAGTTGAGGCCCACTTCAGCACCATAGCTAACGACCTTGTGAGCCACAGGTACTACACGCGTGTAGGGAGATTGGTTAGAAAGTTTTGTATTAACGGCGCTTACCTTGTCGGCATTCGTTAAGTTGCCCCACATGAAGTTGGCGCGAGCCGTAACGATAGCGTTCTTATATTGAGCATCGACCGTATAAATGCGCAATGGAGCGCGGAAGTTATACTCGGTCAACTTATCAGAGTTGGCAGTAGTGTTGGCGCAATAGTAGAACGAAGCCCCTACGCGCAAGCCTGGTACACCATTATAATTGAGGCGGAAGGTATAAGCCGGTGAAGTGAAGTTATCCTCTTCGAAGATACCTTGCTTGCCACCTTGTACCCAGTTGTTGCGATCAAAACCGCAAGCGTTCAGTCCCGTAGTAATCAAGGCTTGGTAATCAAAGTTAGCATAGTCTTGGCCAAAGGTACCGAAGATCTCAAGACCCGTTTCGTGCCACGTTGAAGGGATAATGGTAGTTTCGCCCTCAGGACGTGTAGTGCCAAAGAAGTTAATCGGTTCGTGGTGAGAGTTTGTCAAGCCGATAGGCAAGATGAGGTGACCAGCACGCACATTGAAGGAGGGGTGAATGAGGCGCGTAATGTGGAACTGCTCAAGTGCTACTTCACCGCCCTTTTCAACCTCCGTTTCGTATTCACCATTTTCAGAGTTCTCAATCTCGTAGGCCGTGCCTACACCGCCCGATTCAAATTCGATCTCAGCACCGAGAATCCACTTCGGTGTGAACTTATAATCAAGGGCGAGTACAAAGCGAGGAATAGAAATCGTGTTGCGGTGGTCGCGTTTGTTGCCGTCGTTGCCGCCATAGAAGCGGTTGATGCCGTAGTCCTTAAAGGCTGCTACCATTTCGCCATAACCACCGAAACGAAACTTTTGATAGTCCTCATCAGCACTGACTTGGCGTAGCTTCTTCGTGTTGCTTTTAGTTTGAGTCGTGCTCACTGTGTTGACACTGTCAGCCTTTACCTCTGTTTCCACTTCCGTGGCAGAGAGGTTAGCTGCAACGAGTGCGCTAAGGGTGAGCGTTGCAATTTTTGCGTTCATTCTTTATTCTTTATATATTGTATTGTTTCAAATCAATTCTAAAGAAAAAGCAGAGTGGCAAGTTGTGCAAATAGAGGTGTGAATAAAGAATGAATGATGCAAGGTGTGAGAAGCTTGGCAGCCGAACCTGCTGTGTGAGTCATTATTCTTTTTACTAATCTCCTTAAAGTTGTTGTGCGACGAGATGGTTTCAAAAAAACGCGATGTCTCACTTCGAGCCTTTCGGTCTGTGCACTGTCCCCACATCCTTTTTGCCGCTTGCCAACTCTGTTTTATTTTTTATCTGTTTCCTTCGTCTTTTTCGTTTTCTTCGCCTTCTTCGCTTTCTTTTGCTTCTTCTCAGGCTTAGAGACTTTCTCCTTCTTCGCAGGGCGTTCGGGAGGTGTGGCGCATGTCATGCCGTCAATGTGTGGTCCTGCCGAAAGTTCAGTGTTGGCAGTGGTTGAGGCTACCCCTATTATAAGGAGTAAGGTAGCACCTAAAGCCAACTTTAATGCTAAATGTTTCATTGCATTAATTATTAAATTTTTCGAGTGCAAAGTTACGGAGTGTAAAAAGGGGGTACAATCACCCGCTTTTAGCAAAAAAGGTGAGTATAGGGTGAAGTGTTTTTCGTTTATTCTACCCCTTTAAAACATAAAATACCCAAAAGTGGGTACATAAGCATTTTGACGAAATGTTTAAATTTGCAGGCGTGAAAAGGAACAGAGTTAACAAGTAGACAAGTTAACGAGAAAGAATTTTAATCAATTTAAGGTAATTTGCCTGTTAACTTGTTAACTCGTCAACTAATAACTCGTCAAAGAAGAAAACGTCAAAGAAGAAACGCGCGATGGTATATAATAGCACCTATAATTATAAGGAAACCGATCACATGTGCGATGTGATTTGCGACGAACCCTCATTGCTGCAAATGATATCGCGTTTTGGCATACCCCTTGGCGTGGGCGATCAGACTGTGCGACAGGTGTGTGAAGCACACGGCGTTGATACGGCCACCTTCCTATCAGTGGCCAATTTTATTCGTCGAGGAGCACGAGGGGCGGCCGATAGCATAGACCAAGTGTCGGTAAAATGTTTGACAGATTATCTAAAGCAAGCGCACACTTACTTTCTTGACTTTCAGTTGCCAGCCATACGACGTAAACTGCTTGAAGCACTCGACTGTTCGCAGCCGGGCGAGGTGTCGTATCTCATCTTAAAGTTCTATGACGACTATATGGGCGAGGTGCGCAAACACATGCAACATGAAAATCGCAAAGTGTTTGGCTACGTAGACCAACTCTTGCAAGGTCGTCGCACGGGAGAATATAGTATCTCGCAGTTCGCGCGCGGTCACAATAGCATTGACGTTAAATTGCAAGAGCTCAAAAATATTATTATAAAGTATTATGCTCCTACCGAGCAAGCTGAATTGTTGAACAACGTATTGTACGACATCTTTACCTGTGAGACCGACCTTCGCATTCACTGTCAAGTAGAGGACGACATCTTCGTCCCAGCGGTTGAAATACTTGAGAAGAAAGTCGGTGTGCAAGAAGCTCCTGTCGCAGAGGCAGACGACAAGCGCCCCGAAGATACCCTCTCAGAGCGTGAACGTGAGATTGTACACTGTGTAGTATGTGGCTTGGCCAACAAACAGATAGCCGACCAACTCTGCATCTCACTCAACACCGTACTCACGCATCGCAAAAACATCGCACGCAAACTCAACATTCATTCTGTTGCAGGGCTCACCATTTATGCTATTGTCAACAAAATCGTCAATATTGACGAACTGCAGAAGTAGCTGTTTTACGTCTCCCTATAATGTATTGTGTGGGTAAACTGCCTAATTGGGGGGCGGGTTTTTAACCCGCGGCAGCAGCATGCCTTGCACTATCTTTGCTTATAGTCGCTTAGCGCGAGAACATACATAACATACAATTTTACATACTGAAGTTTCGGATTTAACAAGGGCGGGCTGAATCCGAAACTTTAGGCTTTTATGAGATTTATCCTTGCTCCAACAAGTTCTTGTCTGTCAAGAAATCCAAGAGTCCGACAGTCAACACACCGAGTTCGTCCTCTTTGCGATGAATGTCATCACCAACAATGATAATCTTACGGAAGTGGTCATTGATTGACAATAAAGGACGCCGCTCTTGCTGTTCCTTTTCTGGCGTAGGCATGTGAAAAGCCGACTGGATATACACTCTGTATGGCGGGCGGTTCACTACAAAGTCTACCTCCAACTGTTTTCTGACAAACTTACCGTTCTCATCCCTGCCGCCAAGTTCAACCAATCCTACGTCCACATTATATCCTCGACTGCGAAGCTCATTATAGATAATGTTTTCCATAATGTGTGTTTCCTCCTGCTGACGATAGTTAAGAATGGCTGCACGAATACCGATGTCTGCGAAGTAGTATTTCGTCTCGGTACCAATATATTTTCTGCCTTTCACATCATAGCGTAAGGCTTCTTCTATCAAGAAAGAGTCTTTCAGATAGTCAATGTATTGTTTTATAGTGTCTCTTTTTATGGTTACCCCTTGTGCAGATTGAAAGGTGTTGGCTATTCTCGTTGGATTGGTTGACGAACCAATGCCCGAGGCTATTACACGCACCAATTCCTTCATTCCTTCAGGATTGCGCAGATGGTTGCGCTCAATTACGTCACGCAGATAGGTCGTTTCATACAGACTACGTAAATAGTCTGTTTTCTTTTCTTCCGTTTCAAGCAAAGCTACTTGGGGTAGTCCGCCAAAAGTATAGTAATTCAACCAAGCTTTGCGTATATCTCCACCAATACCACTAAAGTATTCGTCAAAGGTGAGAGGCCAGATGCGTATTTCGTCACCTCTGCCTCGGAACTCAGTCACAACATCACTTGATAGGAAACGAGAGTTTGAGCCTGACACATACACATCTACATTCCTCATGTGTGTCAAGCTAAGAATAACCTCCACAAATTCTTCTACTAGCTGCACCTCGTCCAAGACTATATAATAAGGATTGCCATCATCCATAACCTTTGAATCTATATAGTCGAGCAAGGCATCAGGTTTTCTCAACCGTCTGTTTCGGAAATCATCAAGTTGTATTTCGATGATGTGACTATCAGTCACCCCATGTTCCAACAGCCAGTTATGCCAGATATCAAACAGCAGGAATGACTTCCCACATCGTCTGACACCTGTTATAATCTTCACAAGACCGTTTCCACGTCCTGCGATAAGTTCATCCAGATATTTCTTACGTTTAAATATCATATTAGGGTACTTTTTTTGATATTGGTATCATATTTTACACCGTAAAGATAGCTTTTTATCTCGAAATACAGCATAAACAATGGAAAAACTGCGTCTACCAAGTAAAAAATCAGCAAAACGTAGCATCGTAAACTACACAAAAATGCTTTTTAGAACAAAAGGGTATGACATGTAATCACACCCTACGTTCAAGGGAGTCGTTTCAACCGTCCCCCTTTTATGAATTTCGACCTATAACTTCCATTCACCACATTATGGGTCGGTTAAAAGCGCCCCCTCCCAACCCTTATTTCGTGGTTCTTGATGTGATCGTAAGTTAAATACGTTAAATATTCACCCTTTCGTATCTAATCAGAATTCATACGGTCACTTTTCTACCTTTTAAATCGTATTATACTGATAATCAACTAATAATGGATACTTCCATTAAAGACATAAGAATAGAATTTGTTCAATAGTAGACTATAGAACAAGATTAATGGAAAGATTAATGAATAGATTAATGGTCGATTAATGAAATTAAGATGAGAATTTTCAATCACATGCCCACGAGATAAAAAAGGAACC
>OGJJ01002569.1_pt1 | contig 11359 bp, 9 predicted proteins | sample 1572081 | NCBI WGS metagenome assembly OGJJ01 (sample SAMEA2582122, study PRJEB24529) | metagenome | biome: Human gut stool | place: China | collected 2011
ATACCTTAATTATATCAGATATATGATTTTACGACCACTTTTTCAGTGGCGTCCTGCAAGTGGTGAGTAGTAACAAGTATTTCTCAGTGGAATATGTGAAAACAAAATCAGAGAAAGTTTCCTCACTCACTAGACGTTCACTACCTTTGTTTCACGGCGGTTTCATCGCGCACGTTCCCGGCTCCTATAAAAGCTGGTCGCCTCCCACTTGCGCAAAACCTTGTGAAACTCAGTCGTTCGCTTAATCGTTCGTTGAGGAAACTTTCTCTGATTTTGTTATTTCAGTTTTATATAGAATAGACTAGCTTTTATTAAAGTAAGTGTAAAGCATAGAAGTGAAACGAAAATTCTGCACGTAGTGTGGCACGCAGTGCAGGGTGGCGCAAAAATTTACGAAATTCTCTGTGTAGATTAAGAACTCCAGCAATTTTATCTCAAGGAGCGATTGTTAGCGACTGAGAAAAAATTGCTGGAGTTCCTATTAAAAATAAAAATGGTAAATTTTAAGCCATCCCTAAACAAGAATTAGCATTTTTCCGGTTCCGGATAATCTACACCGAAAGTCTCCACAGTAACTTTAGCCATTTTCTGCTGTGCCATCGGACGATCACTGTAATCACAACGTGTCTCTGCGATCTTGTTTACATTCTCCATACCTTCGATTACTTTACCGAAGCCTGCATACTCACCATCAAGATGTGGTGCGGCAGCGTGCATGATGAAGAACTGGCTTCCAGCGGAGTTCGGCATCATAGTACGAGCCATAGACAGAACACCCGGTGTATGTTTCAGATTGTTTGTGAAACCATTGTGAGAGAACTCACCGCGGATGCTGTATCCAGGACCACCGATACCGGTTCCTTCCGGATCGCCACCCTGAATCATAAATCCTTTGATGACACGGTGGAAGATAACACCGTCATAAAAACCTTTCTGTACCAGTGAAATAAAGTTATTTACTGTATTTGGGGCGATTTCCGGATAAAGCTCAGCTTTGATGATATCGCCGTTTTCCATTTCGATTGTTACGATTGGATTCTGTGCCATAATGACCTCCTTAATTATAGCCAAAAAATATAGTAAATTGGCATTTCTATTTAGCATTGTATATGAAAAAGTGATTGTTTTCAACAAAATTCAAAAAAATGGCTATTTTTTTAGTGATTCGTGTGATACTGTAAAAAAAGACCAATTTTTTCAAAGCCGCGTGCAAACTGTAACATTTTTGAGAGAGCGCGACTGGTATGGCGGCGGGAAATCGTTGCAATTTGCGGTGATTTTCATTATAATGTTGGAATAGGTGGGATCGTGATGGAAACAAGAGAAAAAGACATGAAAAAGATATCAGAAAATGAAAAAATGCCGCAGACCAAAGATGTGACAGATGAAATTGCGGTGAAATCAATAGAACCGGACTCTATTTTGGATTCGGCAAAACTTGTGCCGATCAAAGATTTTGTAAGTCCGGAGGAACTGCACAAAGATCTGATTCAGATCATTCGCAAATATCATCCGTCAGCGGATATTTCCATGGTGGAAAAAGCATATCAGATCGCAGCGGAAGCACATAAGACACAGGTGCGCAAATCCGGAGAACCATATATCATTCATCCGTTATATGTAGCGATCATTCTGGCAGAGCTTGAGATGGATAAAGAAACCATTGTTGCCGGTTTGCTGCATGATGTCGTAGAAGATACGGTGATGACCGATGAGGAGATCAAGGAAGAATTCGGACCGGAGGTTGCTCTTTTGGTTGACGGAGTAACAAAACTTGGTCAGATTTCCTATAAAGCAGATAAGGTAGAAGTTCAGGCAGAAAACCTGCGTAAGATGTTCCTTGCCATGGCAAAGGATATCCGTGTTATCATTATCAAGCTGGCAGACCGTCTGCATAATATGCGTACCTTAAAGTACATGAAGCCGGAAAAACAGAAAGAGAAAGCCCGCGAGACGATGGATATTTACGCCCCGATCGCACAGCGTCTTGGTATTTCCAAGATCAAGATCGAGTTAGAGGATCTTTCCCTGAAATATCTGGAGCCGGAGGCATATTATGATCTGGTAGAGAAGATCGCGGTGCGCAAATCTGCCCGTGATAAATATGTCAATTCTCTGGTGAATGATGTGGAAGTCTGTATGAAGGAAGCCGGTATTGAGGCGACTGTCATGGGACGTGCAAAACATTTCTTCAGCATTTACAAAAAGATGGTAAACCAGAATAAGACATTGGATCAGATTTACGATCTGTTCGCCATCCGTATTATCGTAAAAGATGTCAAGGACTGTTATGCGGCACTCGGTGTCATTCATGAAAAATACAAACCGATCCCGGGACGTTTTAAAGATTATATTGCAATGCCGAAGCCGAATATGTATCAGTCTTTGCATACGACACTGATCGGACCGACTGGTCAGCCGTTTGAAATTCAGATCCGTACCGAGGAGATGCATCGTACTTCTGAATACGGTATTGCTGCACATTGGAAATACAAAGAAGCAAATAACGGAAACAGCATCAACGGTGAGGAAGAAAAGTTAAGCTGGCTGCGTCAGATTCTGGAATGGCAGCGGGACATGTCCGATAATAAGGAGTTCATGAGCCTGTTAAAGAGCGATCTGGATCTGTTTTCAGACAGTGTATTCTGTTTTACACCGAGTGGTGATGTCAAGAACCTGCCAAAAGGTTCCACGCCGATCGATTTTGCCTACAGCATTCATTCCGCGGTAGGAAATAAGATGATCGGTGCAAAAGTAAATGGACGTCTGGTAACGATCGACTACAATATCCGTAACGGTGACCGCATCGAAGTTCTGACTTCTGCAAATTCCAAAGGACCGAGCCGTGACTGGTTAAATCTTGTAAAAAGTACACAGGCAAAAAATAAGATCAACCAGTGGTTCCGCAATGAGTTTAAGGAAGAAAATATTGTCAGTGGAAAAGAGCTGCTAAACAATTACTGTAAAGCAAAATCCATTAATTTTGGTGATATCAATAAGCCGGAATATCAGGCAAAAGTACAGCGTAAATATGGATTCCGTGACTGGGATTCTGTATTAGCAGCGGTTGGACATGGTGGACTCAAAGAGTCACAGATCGTTAACCGCATGATGGAAGAGTACCGCAAGGATCATAAGAAAGTAATTACTGATGAACAGGTACTGTTTGAGGCATCTTCTTCCGAACAGAAGGAAAAACACGAAGAAGAAGCACGTACTTCGCATAAAAAGAGCGGAATTATCGTAAAAGGTCTGACGGATGTGGCAGTTCATTTTTCCAAGTGCTGCAGTCCGGTACCGGGTGACGAGATCGTCGGATTTGTCACAAGGGGACGTGGTGTATCCATTCACCGAACAGACTGTATTAATATCATGCAGCTACCGGATTTTGACAGACAGCGTCTGATCGAGGCGGAATGGCAGCAGGGAGCCGCTGATGAGGAAAACGGCGGTCATGGCAAATATCTGGCAGAGCTTCGCATTTTCGGAAACAACCGTACCGGTCTGTTGGTAGATATCACGAAGATTTTTACCGAGCGTGGCATTGATATTAATTCTATCAATTCCCGAACAAGCAAAAAGGGAATTGCGACCATTGCAGTTTCTTTCTATACAAAAGGTAAAGATGAACTGAGCATGCTTGGTGAGAAAATCCGTCAGATCGAGAGCGTCTTTGATATTGAGCGTACGACCGGTTGATAGGCATAAGGAGTATAAAAAATATATGGCAGATTTAAGAATTGAAGAATATAACGTTGGTGATATTGGAACAAACTGTTACTTTATCGTAAACGCGGACACAAAAGAAATGGTAATTATTGATCCGGGCGGAGACGGAGCAGATCTTATCCGCCGCATCAAAGAGCGTGGATTAAAGTTACAGGCAGTTTTGCTGACGCATGGACATTATGATCATGCGCATCATGCACGTATGGTAGCAGATGCATTTGGTGTTTCCGTATATGCAAGTGAAAAGGAAGAAGCCACCATGCATGACATTCAGAAAAATGTATCCGCAATGTTTGGCAATCCGGAGACTTATGATGCAGACGTGTATACAAAAGACGGTGATGTGCTTGAGTTAGCCGGATTCAAAATTAAAGTGATTTCCACGCCGGGACACACTGAGGGTGGATGTTGTTATTATTTTGACGGCAACAAAGTGCTGGCAAGTGGTGACACCCTGTTTTGTGGTTCTGTTGGCAGAACAGATTTCAAGGGCGGCAGCATGTCAGATCTGGTGCGTTCCGTAAAAGAAAAACTGTTTAAACTTCCAAACGACACTGCGGTATTGCCGGGACATGAGGCACGTACCACGATTGGTTACGAGAAACAGTATAATATGTACTTAGCATAATTTAGTGTAATGATTTAAAAGGAATTTTCATGAAACAGGTAGATGAATTTGTATTTGTGGAAATTCCTTTTGTGACGTAAAAAGATACTATAATGGATAACATTTAAAAGAGATTGGAAAAGGAAATAAGTATGATTACAGTACAGTTAAATGAGCCGGATTTTGAATATGATATTCATTCTCTGGTAAAGGCGTTTTATCCACAGCATGACGTGCTTGTAAAAGCCATGCCGCGGGAGGAGTTCCCAGAAAGCGTATTTCATCTTGTGGTAAATTATGACCGGAAGAACCACATGATTGATTTTAAATTTTATGAGCGGGAACAGCAGGAAAATGGTGCAGCAGAAGAAAAAATGACGCTGGGCGGTAGCGTTCTGGTTGATTTTGCTGACCGGAAAAAGACAAAAAATGAGTTAAAGCAGCAGTTGTATTATTTGCTGACTCTGTATGCAGGAAAGACACTTCCCTGGGGAACTCTGACGGGCATCCGTCCGACTAAGATTCCGATGGAATTACTGGAAGAAGGAAAAAGTGAAGACGAGATCCGTTCTTATATGAAAGAGACGTATTTCGCATCTGACGAAAAAATTGAATTGAGTCTGGCAGTTGCAAAGCGTGAGCTGGAATTGTTGAGCCGTATTGATTATGAGAATGGCTACAGTCTGTATGTAGGTATTCCGTTCTGTCCGAGTACATGTCTGTATTGTTCATTTACCTCATATCCGCTGGCAAAATGGGCAAATCATATGGATGAGTATCTGGATGCATTGGAGAAAGAAATTGCGTTTACAGCAGAGGCTTGCAAACATAAGGTTTTGAATTCTGTATACATTGGTGGAGGAACACCGACGACACTTTCCGCAGAGCAGATGGATCGTCTGTTGACTATGATCGGAAGCTATTTTGGAATTGCGGATGAACAGGGCAGAATGATTTATGCGGATGAATCGGCAGAAAAGCAGACACAGCTTTTAGAGTTTACCGTAGAAGCTGGCAGACCAGACAGTATCACCAGAGAAAAACTGGAAGTCATCCATAAACATAATATTTCCAGAATTTCCATTAACCCACAGACCATGAAAGAAGAAACACTGCGTCTCATCGGTCGTCAGCATACTGTTCAGCAGACTATCGATAGTTTCAACCTGGCGCGAGAGGTTGGTTTTGATAATATCAACATGGATCTGATCGTTGGACTTCCGGAAGAGACCATCGAGGATGTACGTGAGACTATGAGACAGTTAGAAGAACTGGATCCGGATAACATCACTGTTCATTCACTGGCAATCAAACGTGCAGCCAGACTTCGGATGCAGAAGGAACAGTATGAGAATCTGCACATCGAGAATACCGCACAGACCATTGATCTGACCGCAGAATGCTGCCATGAGATGGGACTGGAGCCATATTATCTGTATCGCCAGAAAAATATGGCAGGCAATTTCGAGAATGTCGGCTACGCGAAACCGGGAAAAGCCGGAGTGTACAACATTTTGATTATGGAAGAAAAACAGACCATTATGGCGCTTGGCGCAGGTGCTACTACAAAAGTTGTTTTTGAGGATGGCAAGCGTATTGAGCGTGTGGGAAATGTAAAGGATATTACAAATTATCTGGATCGTGTGGATGAGATGGTAGAGCGGAAGCGGGAATTGCTGAAAAACTGTGGTCAGCTCTAAAAAATAATTTTATAGATAAAAGAATACACCTGAGAAATGATTCGAGCATGTATGTTTTCGGAGCATTTTCAGGTGTTTTTTTATAATATTTCAGCCAGAAAACCCATGGTCTTTAGACCGTGGGATGAATGGCGTCAGATATAGAATATATATTTACCGAAAATATGGTATTTTGGTAAAATATATGGCATAATATACATACAGAAGTTCAAACTTCGAGTTTGCGAAAGGAGAAAAACTGTATGTATCTTACTATTAAACAACAGGTAAAGCATTTGTCCAAGGAAGATTATCTCACCATTAAAGAACTGTGTCATACCGCTAAAAACCTTGCCAATGAGGCAATCTATAATGTGCGCCAGTATTACTTTACGGAAGGTGAGTTTCTTAAATACGAGAAGAATTACACTCTTTTAAAGAATAGTCCTAATTACAAAGCACTTAATTCTAATATGGCACAGCAGATATTAAAAGAAGTTGATGGTTCTTTCAAGTCATTTTTTGGTTTACTTAAACTTACCAAGCAGGGTAAATATGCTTTTAGGGACTGCAAACTGCCACACTATCTTCCCAAAGATGGATATGCGACACTTGTTATCGGTTTTGTAAGACTGAATGGAAATAAGTTAATACTTCCATTTTCCAACAACTTTAAGAAAACACACAAGGCCGTTGAAATAACGATACCGCCTGTACTGCTTGATAAAAAGGTTAAGGAAATCCGTATCATACCGAAAGCTGGTGCAAGGTTCTTTGAGATTCAGTACACATATGAATCTGAATGTATCCAAAGAAATCTTAATAAAAACAATGCACTTGCATTAGATTTAGGTATCAACAATCTTGTGACCGCAGTATCTAACAGTGGAAAAACGTTCATCATTGACGGAAGAAAGCTTAAATCCATCAACCAGTGGTTCAATAAAGAAAATGCACGTTTGCAATCCATAAAAGATAAACAGCATTTTGGCAAAAAGACCACAAACAGGCAAAAAGCGATTGCTCGTGACCGTAACAACAAGGTCAATGATTACATGAGCAAAGTTGCACGCAAAGTCATAGATTACTGCGTTGCCAATGACATAGGAACTCTTGTAGTCGGCTATAATGAAACATTCCAGCGAAGCAGTAAAATAGGAAAACAAAACAACCAGAATTTTGTGAACATTTCTTATGGCAGGCTGCGCAGCAAACTGAAATATCTGTGCGAACTGAACAGTATCGTATTTGAAAAACAGGAAGAATCGTATACATCAAAAGCCTCATTCTGGGATAGAGATGATATACCGGTTTACAACGCTGACAATCCCAAAGAGTATCAGTTCAGTGGAAGCAGAATACATCGTGGTCTGTACGAAACGGCAGGTGGCAAAACAGTCAATGCAGATGTTAACGGGGCATTAAACATCATGAAAAAAAGTAACGTTGTGGATATGAATATCCTATACGGTAGAGGCGAAGTGGATACGCCTGTAAGAATAAGGATTGCCTAGCTTGGCTAGGTGGAAACTTAAATATCAAACTTCTTAAACAGAGCCGTAAGGCTCTTAGAAGCCCATTACCTTTAGGTGATGGGTAGTTCACAAGCAAACTGTACTTAAAAAACACTTGCTATATCAAACTCACAAACGTATAATAAACTATGTATGTGAACACAGAAAAAGTGAAGAGATCTGTGTTTGGCAATGGATACGAAAACAGACATCGGATATCTGTTTTTTAGGAATATAAAATACAGAGCAATCTGTATGGAATGGAGGATATACAGTGGCTTTAAAGAAAAAACCGGTAAACGGTATGAAAGATATTATGCCGGATGAGATGCAGATCCGCGATTATGTACAGAGCGTGATCAAAGAGACTTATCGTGCATTCGGATTTACCCCGATCGAGACACCTTGTATGGAAGATATTGCAAACCTGAGCAACAAGCAGGGTGGAGAAAATGAGAAACTGATCTTCAAGGTATTAAAACGTGGTGAGAAATTGAAACTGGAGACTGCACAGAGTGAGGCAGATCTGGTTGATTTTGGTATGAGATATGATCTGACTGTACCGCTTTGCCGTTATTATGCAAACCATGCAAATGATCTGCCGTCCCCGTTTAAGGCACTTCAGATGGGAAATGTATGGCGTGCAGACCGTCCGCAGAGAGGTCGTTATCGTCAGTTCATGCAGTGCGATATTGATATTCTTGGCGAGCCGTCCAATCTGGCAGAGATCGAGCTGATTCTTGCTACCACTACAACACTTGGCAAACTTGGATTCAAGAATTTTGAAATCCGTATCAATGAGCGCCGTATCTTAAAAGCAATGGCAGCTTACAGCGGATTTGCAGAGGAAGAGTTTGATACCGTATTTATCATTCTGGACAAGATGGACAAGATCGGTCTGGAAGGTGTTGCAGAGGAGCTTGCAAAAGAAGGATATGCTCAGGAAGCAATTGACAAATATCTGTCTCTGTTCACCGGTGTGGAGCAGGCAGAAGATGGCATCAGTTATCTGGCAGATACTTTAGGTGACTATCTGGATGCCGAGATCGTTCAGAATATGAAAGAGATTGCCTCCGCAGTCAATGCAACAAAGACAGCATCCTTTGAGCTGGTATTTGATCCGACTTTGGTACGAGGCATGTCTTACTATACAGGAACTATTTTTGAGATCGCGATTCCGGAGTTTGGCGGAAGCTGCGGTGGCGGCGGCCGTTACGACAAGATGGTCGGCAACTTTACCGGAAAAGATGTTCCGGCCTGTGGTTTTTCCATCGGATTTGAGCGTATCATCCTGCTTCTGATGGAGAATGGATTTAAGATTCCGGAGCAGCCGAAAAAGACAGCATATCTGATCGAAAAAGGATATCCGGGAGATAAACTGAGCGAAGTAATCGGACAGGCACAGCAGGCTCGCGCAAATGGTGAGCAGGTACTGGTTGTCCGCATGAATAAAAATAAAAAATTCCAGAAAGAGCAGCTTTCCAAAGAAGGTTATGAAGAGTTTGTAGAATTTTTTAAATAGGAGGAAAAAGTTATGGCAGAGTCCATGTGTGGATTAAAGAGATCCCACAGATGTACGGAAGTATCCAGTGCGGATATCGGAAGTACCGTTACTGTGATGGGATGGGTACAGAGAAGAAGAAATCTGGGAAGCCTGATTTTTATTGATCTGAGAGACCGTTCCGGTCTGCTTCAGATCGTATTTGATGAAAATAGTGTAGGAACGGACGGATTTGCAAAAGCGGAGACACTCAGAAGTGAGTACGTTATCGCAGTTGTTGGAAAAATTCAGAAACGTTCCGCAGCAGTAAATGAGAATTTAAAAACAGGTGATATCGAAGTGATCGCAGAGAGCCTGCGCATCCTTTCTGAATCCGATACACCGCCTTTCCATATTGAGGAGAATTCTCAGACAAAAGACGAAATTCGTCTGAAATATCGTTATCTGGATCTTCGTCGTCCGGATTTACAGCGTAACCTGATGCTGAGAAGTAAAGTGGCTTATCTGATGCGTGATTTCATGGCAAAAGAGGGCTTTATCGAGATCGAGACACCGGTTCTGACAAAATCCACGCCGGAGGGAGCCAGAGATTATCTGGTACCGAGCCGTGTGCATCCGGGAAGTTTTTATGCACTTCCGCAGTCTCCACAGCTGTTCAAACAGCTGCTGATGTGCTCCGGATATGACCGTTATTTCCAGATTACAAAATGTTTCCGTGATGAGGATTTACGTGCAGACCGTCAGCCGGAGTTTACACAGGCCGATATGGAGCTGTCTTTCGTAGATGTAGATGATGTATTAGACGTAAATGAGCGTCTGTTAAAATATGTATTCAAAGAGGCAATCGGTGTGGATGTACAGATTCCGCTTCCACGTATGACATGGCAGGATGCCATGGACCGTTATGGTTCTGACAAACCGGATACCCGTTTTGGTATGGAATTACATGATGTATCTGATGTTGTAAGAAACTGCGGATTCGGTGTATTTACCGGCGCATTGGAAAACGGCGGAAGCGTTCGCGGTATCGCTGTTCCGGGCAAAGCTTCCATGGGACGTAAACAGATCGACAAGCTGGTTGATCTGGCAAAGACATACGGAGCAAAAGGTCTGGCTTACCTGTGTGTAAACGAAGATGGCACATACAAATCTTCTTTTGCAAAATTCATGACAGAGGAAGAACTTGCAGCTTTAGTAGAAGCTACTGAAGGAAAACCGGGCGATCTGCTCTTATTTGCAGCAGATAAAAATAAAGTTGTCTGGGCTGTTCTTGGCGCATTAAGACTTCATATGGCAAAAGAACTGAACCTGCTGGATCCGAACCAGTACAACTTCCTCTGGGTAACAGAGTTCCCGTTACTGGAGTGGTCCGATGAAGAGAATCGTTATATGGCAATGCATCATCCGTTTACTATGCCAATGGAAGAGGATTGGGATAAGATCGATTCTGATCCGGGCGCTGTTCGTGCAAAAGCATATGACATCGTATTAAACGGTACCGAGCTTGGCGGCGGTTCTGTCCGTATCCATCAGGATGATATTCAGGAGAAAATGTTTGAGGTACTTGGATTTACAAAAGAGCGTGCATGGGATCAGTTTGGTTTCCTGCTCTCCGCATTCAAGTATGGTGTACCGCCACACGCAGGACTGGCTTACGGCTTAGATCGTATGGTAATGCATATGGTACATGCAGATTCTATCCGTGACGTTATCGCATTCCCGAAAGTAAAAGATGCTTCCTGTCTGATGACAGAAGCTCCAGGTACGGTAGATGAGAAACAGTTAGAAGAACTTGGACTTGCAATCAAACTTCCCGAAGAGACAACAGAAGAGGAGTAATTGTAAAATTGCATAAAAATGAGTAAAAAGCGGGAGTGGAAAATCTGAGGATTTTCTGCTCCTGCTTTTTGCATGCCTTGAAAATAAAGGATTTGTGGGAAAAAATGCGTGTTGTGCAATTTGTATAGTGTAAGAAATGCAGAAAAATTTATGGTTGACGGTCAGGGGGAAGTGGTATATATTCATGCTATCGTTCTTCAAACAAATCTGATTCAGATAAAATTGCATAGTTATCAGAGTGGTGATATCTTACGAGCAGTCTAAATATTGTTGCACCGATTCGGTAAATATCAAGAAAAACAGAGTGATACATTGTATTAGTTAAACTATGAAAATAAAAAGAGAAGAAGGCTAATGAAACTTGAACGCAGAATAAGCATTTCCCCGATTCAAGCGCGTAGAGCACTAAGCGGTGGGTAAGGGGGATGCTTATACCAGTGGGAGTTAAAAGCTCCCACTGACAGGTCGCAAAGCGACTGCGTTCATGAGC
>OGJJ01002570.1_pt1 | contig 11354 bp, 13 predicted proteins | sample 1572081 | NCBI WGS metagenome assembly OGJJ01 (sample SAMEA2582122, study PRJEB24529) | metagenome | biome: Human gut stool | place: China | collected 2011
GAGAGCATCTGCCTTACAAGCAGAGGGTCAGCGGTTCGATCCCGTTAACTCCCATTTAAGCGGGTGTAGTTTAGTGGTAAAACTACAGCCTTCCAAGCTGTTGTCGCGAGTTCGATTCTCGTCACCCGCTTTGAACAGAGATGTTCAACCATACCAAGTTTTTGGACTTGGGCGCGTAGCTCAGGTGGTTAGAGCGCACGCCTGATAAGCGTGAGGTCGGTGGTTCGAGTCCACTCGTGCCCATTTTGGAGAATTACTCAAGAGGCTGAAGAGGACGGTTTGCTAAATCGTTAGGTCGGGTAACCGGCGCGGGGGTTCGAATCCCCCATTCTCCGTATAATTTCCAAGTTTGAGATGTCATCTCAAACTATTTTTTATATTTTGAAGGTTTTGTCTATGTTCTTGAATCGATTCTTTAAAATTTTTAGTTTTGTGTTTGTTTTAACTGTTTCAGGAATTTTATTTCTTTTTCCATCTGTTAGAACTTCGATTGTTTTAAAATCTTCTGATATATTAGCTATTGTTGATAAGGCAGTATCGGTTCCATTTGTTGTTGGGGAATCTAAGGCAAAGGATTTAAAGAATTTATCTGAATTAAATGATGAAAATCGTTCGTTAAAATCACGTCTTTATCAAAAGGATATTGACCAGTCAAAACTTAACCGTTTGGAATCAGAAAATAGAGAATTAAAGGATTTGATGTCAATCAAGAATTCTGTATCGGGTTCTAAACAAGTCGTTAGTGAGATTATTGACCGTAATTATGGTTCGTGGGATCAGGAATTTGTTATTGATAAAGGTAGTTCAGATGGAATTTCTGATTCTATGTTTGTCCTTTCGTCTGGTGGCGTCATTGGTGTGGTAGAAAGTATAGAGAAAAATTCTAGCAAAGTGAAATTATTAGTCGAAGATACTATTTCTTCACAACACCTGACGTTTAAAATTGAGAGTCAAGGTCAATCTATTTTTGCTTTATTAAATGGTTATGACGAGAAGACAGGTGAGTTTCGGTTGTTGCAAATTGGAGATCCAGTTGAAATTAAAAAAGGATCTCTGGTTTCAACAAGTGGTTTAGGAAAATATAAGAGTAGTGACTTACCTCTTGGTACAGTGACTTCTACTCAAAAGGCATCTGATCAGTTAGGGCAAGAAATTCGTGTGAAACCAAAGGCTAATTTAGATGTCAATCGTTATGTACTATTGATTGGAGAGTAGTGTGAAAGTCATACGTAAGTACCATTTTTTCCCTTTAATCTTATTCTTATCTTTATTTGTTGACGGGCAGATCTCTTTTCTTATTTCTCGTTTCTGTCCAAACTCCTTTGAACCTACTTCATTTTTATTTCTATATGGTTTTATGTTATTGAGTCTCTATTTCTCTGAGATAGCTAGTATTTGGTGGGGAGTCTTCTTTGGTTTTTGTTTTGATGTGTATTTTTTACACACTCTAGGAATTGCCTTCCTAGTATTTCCTTTACTACAGGTGATTTTTTATCGGTGTAATCAGATTATTTTGGTCAATCGATTGACTCGTTTTTTTACATTTTTATTAACGATTCTATTATTTCAGATTTTAACAAATCTTCTTTTGATTCTTTTTATCAGCATAAAATTTAACTGGATTACACTAATTATTTACCAAATTTTTCCAAGTTTAATTTTGAATGTGCTTCTATTAATAGTATTACAGCCTTTACTTGAAAAGATTTATTTATAAACTCGAAATAAAAATGTAACAATAGCGTAATATAAATTTTTAAAAAATTTGTTATACTAGTTAGTGTCTTATTAGAAAGGGAAAATTTATCTAATGAAGAAAAAATTATTTGCCACAATCTTATTGAGTACAGTTGCTTTATCACAAGGTGCTGTCGTAGCTGGTGTATCAGCTGATTCAACAGATGATAAGATTGCTGCTCAAGATAACAAAATCAATAGTATTAATCAACAACAACAAAGTGCACAAGCTCAGGTAGATCAAATTCAAGGTCAAGTATCTGAAATTAAAAAACAGCAAGAAAATCTTCAAGCTGAAAATGACCGTTTGAATGAAGAATCTGAACGATTGTCAGCTGAGATCGATGAGTTGTCAAAAAATATTGTTGCTCGTCAAGAATCACTTGCAAATCAAGCACGTAGTGCTCAAACAACTGGGACTGCAACAAGCTATATTAATGCGATTGTTAGCTCTGGATCTTTGACAGAAGCTATCTCACGTATTTCTGCTATGAACGAAATTGCAGATGCTAACAACAAAATGTTGCAAGAGCAAAAACGTGATAAAGAAGAGATTGCACAAAAACAAAAAGAAAACAACGATGCTATCAATACTGTCATTGCAAACAAACAGCAATTAGAAGATGATGCGCAAGCTTTGTCAACAAAAGAAGCTGAGTTGAAAGTAGCACAATTGAACTTGGCTGCTGAAAAATCAACTGCTGAAAACGAAAAGAATGCTTTGTTGCAACAAAAAGCTGAAGCTGAAAAAGCAGCAGCAGCAGCGGCAGCAGCTGAAGCAGCTTACCGTGCAAAACAAAAAGAACAACAAGCAGCTGTAAAAGCTTCAGCTAATACAACTCTTCAAGCACAAGTTCAAGCGGCAGCTCAAACACCTGCTGCAACACCAGCGGCAGCACAAACTCAAGCAGCACCTCAACCTGCTGTTCAAACTCAAGCAGCGGCTGCACCAGTAGCAACTACTTCTCGTCCAACTTATAGTACATCTGCATCATCTTATCCAGTTGGTGAATGTACATGGGGTGCGAAGACATTGGCTCCATGGGCAGGTGATTACTGGGGTAATGGTGGACAATGGGCAGCAAGTGCAGCAGCAGCAGGATTCCGTACAGGATCTCAACCACAAGTTGGTGCCATTGCATGTTGGAATGATGGTGGATATGGACACGTAGCAGTTGTTACAGCCGTTCAATCTACAACAAGCATCCAAGTTTCTGAGTCTAACTATAATGGTATCCGTAGTATTGGTAACTACCGTGGTTGGTTTAACCCAACAACAGCACAAGGTACTGTTACTTATATCTATCCAAACTAAGAATTACACTGAAGCAGGACATTTGTTCTGCTTCTTTTTTGATAGAATTTAGGTAGTGATAGATTTTGTAATTTCCATAAATTAATATTTGAATATTTGCTTAAAAAGCGATAAAATGATTACAGGAGAAATTTGTGCTGACTGTACAATATGGTTTTAGATTTTACTGGAGGAAATCATGTCATTTTCTGATTTAATGCTCTTTGCTTTGTCGTCAAATCAAGAATTGGCTCAACGTGTGTCTCGTGAAATGGGACTACCGCTTGGAAAGTCAACGGTTCGTCAATTTTCTGATGGAGAAATTCAGGTTAATATTGAAGAATCAATCCGTGGGAAAGATGTTTATATTTTGCAATCCACTAGCTCACCGGTTAACGATAATCTAATGGAAATTTTGATTATGGTAGATGCGTTGAAACGGGCTAGTGCGCAATCCATTAATGTGGTGATGCCATATTACGGCTATGCTCGTCAAGACCGGAAAGCTCGAGCTCGTGAACCAATCACTTCTAAGTTGGTAGCCAATATGCTTGAGGTTGCTGGAGTTGATCGCCTCTTGACAATTGATTTGCATGCTGCTCAGATTCAAGGTTTCTTTGATATTCCGGTTGACCACTTGATGGGTGCGCCTTTGATCGCCGACTATTTTGAACGTCGTGGGATGATTGGGAAAGACTATGTTGTTGTCAGTCCAGACCATGGTGGTGTGACTCGTGCTCGAAAATTAGCTGAATTTTTGAAGACACCGATTGCGATTATTGATAAACGTCGAAGTGTCGATAAGATGAATACGAGTGAAGTGATGAATATCATTGGGAGTGTTGAAGGCAAGACTTGTATTTTGATTGATGATATGATTGATACAGCTGGTACAATCTGTCATGCCGCGGACGCCCTTGCAGAAGCAGGTGCTGTTGAAGTTTATGCGAGCTGTACTCACCCTGTTTTATCAGGACCAGCGATGGACAACATCCAAAAATCAGCCATTAAGAAGTTGGTGGTGTTGGATACGATTTATCTACCGGAAGATCGATTAATTGATAAGATTGAGCAAATTTCGATTGCGAAACTTCTTGCAGAGGCCATTGTTCGCATTCACGAAAATCGTCCTCTTTCCCCTCTATTTGAAATCGGAAATGCCAAAAAATGTTAACAATAAGGAGGCTGGAGACCAGCCTCTTTTGTATAGGAGGAAATACAAATGGAAATCAGAAAATGGTTGGAAAACCTAAAAAAAGAAAAGAAACGGAAAAAACTGGTTCAAGCAGCTAAAGAACTAGAAGCAAAGGCGGATCCTAGTTTGCCCAAGAAACGATTACCTAAAAATGGGGTGGTAAAATAGTTTGAAGAAAAAGAAGAAGTTATATCATGACTTCTTCTTTTTATGTAGAATTATCTCGAAATCGTAATTTTGGGTATCAAATAGACCTAATTTTAAAATTAATTTATTGATATTGCAGCGTTATATCGAAAAAAATACTTGACAAACCCAACATATATGTATAAAATGTTCAATGTAGAGTAATCTATATTAAATATGAAAAAGGAGATAAAACTATTATGAAAAAAGTTTTATTAACAAGTGTATTGGCATTGTCAGCAATCGCTAGCGTTTCTTATGCAGCTACTAATGGTACCCCTTTCAATGATGCAACTCGTGAGTTTGGTAACAATACTCGCTTTGGTGCAAGATTTAATGCTGATAAACCAGCTAAACCAGCTACACCAGCTACACCAGCTAAACCAGCTACACCAGCTACACCAGCTAAACCAGAAGCACCTAAAAAACCAGTTGCAGTTGTACAAGTTCAACAACCAAAAGGTGATAAAAAAGATGGTGTTCTTCAAGAAGTATCTACACCAGCCGCACCTAAAAAACCAGTTGCAGTTACAGCTGAAAAAGACCTTCCTTCAGAAAAAAATGTAACTGGAACAACTAACTCTCGTTACGGTTCTGCTTCACAAGAAGAAAAAACAGCTAAAGATGGTAAAAAATATGAAACATTCAAAGCTGTAGAAACATACGGAAATACTAACTACTCTTATAATGGTTCATATGACGATGGTAAGCGTCTTGTTACTGTTGATCCAAATTCTCGCTATGGTTCTGCTTCACAAGAAGAAAAAACTGCTAAAGATGGTCAACAATACGAAACATTTAAGAATGTGGAAACATTTGTTAGCACAAACTACTCTTCAGTAGTAAACCAATAATAGATTGGATATAATTTTTAGAGGGCAACTGCCCTCTTTTTTATACATTCGATAACATAAACTAAGATATAAATTGAGCAATTCAATTTGCTATATGAAAAAAATAGTTATTTGAAATAGAAAAAAATTGATAGTTTTTTTAAAAAAATTAAGAAAAGTCTTGACATAGGCAGAATATCCTAGTATACTAGTCATAGTTACGAAGTAACGAATAATTTTTGAAAAGAAAAAAAGGAGATAAAACAATGAAAAAAGTTTTATTATCATCAGTAGCAGCTCTTGCAGTATTTGCTGCAGCAGCTCCAGCATTTGCATCTGACAATTCATATAGCTCAAATGCATTGATTCAAAAACACTACGTTTCAGAACGCGATATCGCTGACGAAGCAAACACACAAGTAGCAGCACACGAAGCTGAAATCAACGCAGAAGCTGAAAACTATCCAACAGTTGTAGCAGCAAGACAAGCTCTTGAAGCATACGGATCAGGTCACCTTTACGGCGATTACGTTGCTAAACTTGAAGCAGCTCGCACTGAAGCACGTAATGTTGTACGCAACAAATATGTAGCTAACCTTCAAGATCAATACCGTGCAGCAGCTCAACGTGAAGGTAAATACTGGAACGACCCAACTGGCGTTCAAGACAACAAAACAAAAGACATGCGTGATCAAGAAGATAAAGCTCTTAACCATGGTGGTTCTGCTGATGCAGCTGATGCTAACGGTCAAGCTACAAACGAAGCTAAATCTAGCGAAAACAAAGGTGGAGACGCAGCTAAAGCTGGTAAAGCTGGTTCAAAACAAGCTGGTAAAGCTCTTCCAAAAACAAGCGCAGTTAAATAATTTGATTATTAATTAGCTCGTAAAATATCACTGGACCTTCGGGTTCAGTGTTATTTTTTAGAAAAAATCATCAAGAGGAGATCGATCAATGAAAAGAGCTGGGGAAAAAAGTTCAAATAAATTGGGTCTTGTAATTGCTGCTCTTGTTGCAGTTGTTGTTCTTGTTGCTGGATTTATTTTCTTTAATCCATTTGGAGGAACTAAGTCATCTAGCACGGCTAAAAAAACAACTGGAACAAGCTCAACCAAGCAAGAAACTAAATATGAACCAAGCCAAGAAGAAAAAGATTACTTGAAAAATCGTTTTGCTCAGTTAACAGCTGTTAACCCTGAGACAATTGCTTATGTCTATGCACCGGGTACTGAGTTGGATGAACCTGTTGTACAAACCACTGACAATGAAACTTATTTGAATAAGACGTTTGATGGTGGAAATGAACCATACATGGGGACAGTCTTCATGGATATGGACAACAAGAAAGACTTCAGTGATCGTTTGACTTGGTTGTTTGGTCATGCTCGTGGTAGTAAGGTCGGCGATCATCGCATGTTTAATGATGTCAACTACTATGACAAACAAGAGTATTTAGACCAACATCCGTATGTTGTGATTGAGACACCAGAGCGGAAATATTATTATGAAGTAATGGGATTGGTCATTGTCCCAGAGGACACCGCTTTCTACCGTACAAGCTTTACTGATGACAATGATTTTACGACACAATTGAAGAATATCTATGAGTCAGCTCGTACGAAGAATCCTAATATCAAGATCAAAGCATCTGATAAGTATTTAGTATTGTCCACTTGTCGTGAAGAGGATGAAACCATTCGTTCTAACCTCTACCTTCGTCAAATTCCTGATTCAGAAATGAAGGATTTTGTGGCAAAACATGCAGATCAATTGACATATGTGGCAACACGTGGTCAACAATAATGACTTGAAAGACTTAGCATTGCTAAGTCTTTTTTGCATGGAAGGATTTTTGCAATGTCCATTGGTGGTAAGCAAAAGGTGGGGATCTGGCTTGTTCTTTTGCGATGGGGTCCTATTTATAGTATAATGAATATAAGTGTTTTTGGAGGTGTTCTATGGATTTAACGAAACGTTTTAATAAAAATCTGAATCGGATTGAAGTATCTTTGATTCGTCAGTTCGATCAATCAATTTCTTCCATTCCTGGTGTCTTGCGTTTGACGTTGGGGGAACCGGATTTTACAACTCCTGAACATGTAAAAGAAGCAGGAAAGGCTGCCATTGATGCGAATTTTAGCCATTACACTGGGATGAGTGGTTTGCTGGCTTTGCGTGAGGCTGCGAGTCAGTTTGTGGCTGATAAATATGGTATTCACTATCGTCCTGAAAATGAAATATTGGTGACGATCGGTGCAACAGAAGCCCTGTCTGCAACCTTGACAGCAATCTTGGAACCTGGAGATGTAGTACTTCTTCCAGCACCGGCCTACCCTGGTTATGAACCCATTGTGAATTTGGTTGGGGCGGAGATTGTCGAAATTGATACGACAGCAGATCGTTTTGTCTTGACTCCTGAAAAGTTGGAAAAGGCGATTCTAGAGCAGGGTGAAAAATTGAAGGCTGTTATTCTCAATTATCCAGCTAATCCAACGGGTGTCACTTATTCGCGCGAACAGATGGCAGAATTAGCTGCTGTCTTAAAAAAATATGAAGTCTTTGTGATTTGTGATGAAGTCTATTCAGAGCTGACTTATACTGGAGAAGCGCATGTCTCTATGGCCTCCTTCATTCCTGAACAGACTATTGTCATTAATGGCTTATCTAAGTCTCATGCTATGACAGGCTGGCGGCTTGGCTTTATCTTTGCGCCTGCTGCATTGACGGCCCAACTCATCAAGAGCCATCAGTATTTGGTAACGGCTGCTGGAACTATGAACCAGTATGCTGCGATCGAAGCTTTGACGGAAGGTCGGGATGATGCGGAGCCAATGAAGAAGGAATATGTGAAGCGTCGGGATTATATTATCGAACAGATGTCCGCGCTTGGGTTTGAGATGATTAAGCCAGATGGAGCTTTCTATATTTTTGCTAAAATCCCAGCTGGTTATAATCAAGATTCCTTCGCTTTCTTACAGGATTTTGCGCGTGAAAAAGCAGTTGCTTTTATTCCTGGTGCTGCTTTTGGTCAATATGGTGAAGGCTATGTGCGTTTGTCGTATGCAGCCAGCATGGAGGTTATCAAGGAAGCAATGAAACGCTTGAAGGAGTATATGGAAGAACATGCTGGAGTCAATTGAGACCCGGGGAATTGTCCTGTATAATCGGGAGTTTCGTGAGGATGACAAGCTGGTCAAAATCTTCACAGAGAAGTCAGGGAAGCGGATGTTTTTTGTGAAACATGCGGGAAAATCACGGTTGAATCCCATGTTGCAACCTTTGGTAACGGCAGATATGTTGTTGAAAATCAATGATGATGGGTTGAGTTATATTGATGATTTTCAAGATGTGCAGGTTTATAAGAAAATCAATGCAGATCTTTTTGCCCTTTCTTATGCGACCTATGTTCTGGCGCTTGCAGATGCAAGTATTCAGGATAATCAGGTGGATCCAGCCCTGTTTGCTTTTTTAGAAAAGACCTTGTCTTTGATGGAAGAGGGACTGGATTATGAGGTTTTAACCAATATTTTTGAGATTCAGATTCTATCACGATTTGGAGTTATCTTGAATTTTCATGAATGTTGTTTCTGTCATCGGGTTGGACTTCCTTTTGATTACTCTTTTCGGTATAGTGGGGTCCTTTGTCCGGATCATTATGATCAGGATGAGAGACGAGCTCACTGGCATCCGAATGTTCTCTATTTATTGGATCAATTCCAAGCAGTACGATTCAGTGAGTTAGAGTCGATTTCTCTACAAGCGGAGATGAAAGCAGCTCTGCGTCAGGCAATTGATCAGTTGTATGAGGAGTATGTAGGGATCCATTTAAAAGCTAAAAAGTTTATCGATTCCTTGAGTGATTGGGGAGCGATTATGAAAGATTCATCTGGAGGTGAAACATGAAAAAAATTGCAGTAGATGCAATGGGGGGCGATAATGCACCTCAAGCCTTGGTAGAAGGTGTGAATCAAGCCATTCGTGATTTTGATGATATTGAGATTGTCTTGTATGGCGATGAGGCAAAAATCAAAGACTATTTAACCGCAACAGAACGTGTATCGATTGTGCATACGGAAGAAAAAATCGATTCAGATGATGAGCCAACGCGGGCCATTCGTCGGAAAAAACAGGCTTCTATGGTCTTAGCTGCCAAGGATGTGAAGGATGGTGAGGTCGATGCCATGCTATCTGCGGGAAATACAGGTGCGCTATTGGCGGCTGGTTTCTTTATCGTTGGCCGTATCAAAGGGGTAGAACGGCCTGGCTTGATGTCGACACTTCCAACGGTTGATGGTCGTGGGTATGACATGTTAGATTTGGGTGCCAATGCGGAAAATACACCGGAGCACTTGCATCAGTATGCTGTGATGGGGTCTTACTACGCGGAAAATGTTCGTGGGATTCAAAAACCGCGCGTGGGTCTATTGAATAATGGGACAGAAGCTAGTAAGGGAGATCCTTTGCGCAAGGAAACCTACCAATTGTTATCTGAGGATGAGTCGATTCATTTTGTTGGAAACGTGGAAGCGCGTGACTTGATGGATGGTGTTGCTGATGTCGTTGTGGCGGATGGTTTCACGGGAAACGCTGTCTTGAAAACGATGGAAGGAACGGCTTTTGGGATCTTGAAGCAATTGAAACAAGCAATTGCCACAGGAAACTGGAAGGCGAAATTGGGAGCTTTTCTGCTCAAGGACCGTTTGAAATCATTGAAGCAAACCTTGGATTTCTCAGATGTTGGAGGAGCGGTCTTGTTTGGCCTTCAAGCACCTGTTGTTAAAACGCATGGTTCGAGTGATGCCAAAGCTGTCTATAGCACGATTCGTCAAATTCGGACCATGTTAGAGACAGATGTTGTTGGAAAATCAGTGAAGGAATTATCGAAGGAAGGGTAATGTATGAGTAAACAAAACGAAATTTTAGTTACAATTGAGGAATTTCTCAAAGATCGCAAGGGTCCAGACTTTCAAGTATCTTTGGAATCTGACTTACGTAAGGATTTACAGGCGGATTCTGTTGAATTGATGGAATTTATTATCAATCTTGAGGATGAATACCAAATTGAGATTCCCGACAAGGCTATTGATGAATTTAACACAGTAGGGGATGTTGTCGACTATATCGAAAAACGAACTGCTGGTCACTAATGAAAAAGGGATCGTTCAGAGATTATTCTGGAGGGTCTTTTTTTCTGTCCTTTTTATTCGGATTCTGCTTATATTGTACGGAATTTTATTGAAAATACACTTTGTATGTGATAGAATGAAGGTGATAAAATACGAAAGGCGAACAAAGTCATGACCAATCAACTGATTTATACTGGAAAAGCTAAGGATATCTATACTACTGAGGACGAACATGTGATTAAGTCGGTCTATAAGGACCAAGCAACCATGCTAAATGGGGCTCGTAAAGAGACTATTAAAGGAAAAGGTGTGCTAAATAATCAGATTTCGTCTCTTATTTTTGAAAAATTGAATGCTGCGGGTGTTGCGACGCACTTTATAAAACGTATTTCTGACACAGAACAACTTAACAAGAAAGTAAAAATTATTCCTTTGGAGGTGGTTCTTCGCAATGTGACTGCGGGTTCTTTCTCTAAACGTTTTGGCGTGGAAGAAGGTTTGGACTTGAAAACTCCAATCGTTGAATTTTACTATAAAAACGATGAGTTGGATGACCCATTCATCAATGATGAGCATGTGAAGTTTTTGGATATTGCCAATGATGAACAAATTGCTTATATTAAGGAAGAAACGCGTCGTATCAATGAATTGCTGAAGGATTGGTTTGCACAAATTGGTCTTCGCTTGATTGACTTCAAATTGGAATTTGGTTTTGATAAGGATGGCAAGATTATCTTGGCAGATGAATTCTCTCCAGATAATTGCCGCCTTTGGGATGCTGAAGGGCACCATATGGACAAGGATGTTTTCCGTAGGGATTTGGGCAGTTTAACGGATGTTTATGAAGTTGTATTGGAAAAATTGCAGGGTTTGAAGTAATCTTTTTGAAACGGAAAACCTTCGTCTTCGATAACATGTTTGAATAGAAATAAAGGAAATAAAATGGATAAACGTATTTTCGTTGAGAAAAAAGCTGATTTTCG
>OGJJ01002572.1_pt1 | contig 11351 bp, 12 predicted proteins | sample 1572081 | NCBI WGS metagenome assembly OGJJ01 (sample SAMEA2582122, study PRJEB24529) | metagenome | biome: Human gut stool | place: China | collected 2011
AATGTGACCATACTTGAAAGTCAATCCTCAACCAATCCTTTTGACCATTTGTAGGAGGATGTGTCTGTGACTTGGCTTTTACATCAAAATGTGGTCTTTTTGGCCTTACTTGCTGGTCTTTTTACTTGGGGTTGTACCATTGTCGGCTCGGCCATTGTTTTCTTCTTTAAGAATATTAGTCGTAAATTATTAGATATCATGATGGGCTTTGCGGCTGGTGTCATGATTGCGGCCTCTTTTTGGTCACTTTTGGATCCCTCTTTAACCTATGCGACTCAAAATGGCTATGGGAAGTGGTCATGGTTCCCTGCGGCAGCTGGTTTCTTGCTTGGTGGTGTTGCCCTTCGTTTGATTGATGCCGTCGTTCCTCATTTGCATTTGGGAAATGACATCTCAAAAGCAGAAGGGATTCAACCTCGTAAGAAAAAGTTGTCCAAGACTGCCCTGCTCTTTTTGGCTATCACGATTCATAATTTTCCAGAGGGATTAGCAGTTGGTGTTACCTTTGGTGCCCTAGCTGGTGGGAATATGACACTTGCTGGTCTTATGGGAGCTATTGGCCTAGCTATCGGTATTGGTTTGCAGAATGTCCCTGAAGGTGCAGCCCTCTCGATTCCCATTCGAGCAGATGGAAAATCTCGTATCAAGGCCTTTTATTGGGGATCTATGTCAGCCATCGTGGAGCCAGTAGGAGCTCTGCTAGGAGCAGTTGCCGTCTTATCTATGACAGCCATCCTACCATACGCCCTCTCTTTTGCGGCAGGTGCTATGATCTTTGTAGTGGTCGAAGAGTTGATCCCAGATTCGCAGACCAATGGCAACACAGACGTTGCGACCCTCGGTCTCATGGTTGGCTTTGTCATTATGATGATCCTAGACGTCGCTTTGGGATAAGGAACTGAAAAGGAGAGCGTCAGGACAAGCTCTCTTTTTGATTGCTGTTATTGTCTTTGAGAAAAAAGATAGTCAGATACAGCTCAAAGGGACCTTCATTAGTAAGGAGTATCGTCTTATGGTAAAAATCAAGTTTGAAAAGAAAAGCAAAAGGATGATGGTCATCGCCTTGGCTCTCTTTATGGTAGTTGGGCTTTCTTTGTTTTATGTGAATAAAAAATTAGAGGAAAAGCAACGCAATAGAGAGTACGAAGTCAGCCTTGTAAAGACCTTGAAGAGGTCTTACGAGGGTATTGAGGAGATTGAGATTCTAAATCCATCCTACAGCTCTATTCCTTCAGACGCATGGGGAGCTGAGGTGAAACTCACATTTGTTGACGGGACTTGCAAGAAACATGAATTGGCCTATGATAAATATGTTCATAAAATGAAGATAGGGGTCTATCATAATGAAGATGAGGAATTTCAGAGCTTTATGGATTCTAGGAAAGGCACGACCAAATCTGGAGTAAAGGTAAGGTTTTCAGACGGCTCAGTCAAGGAGCAGTAATCTATTTGAATCATGAGTAAGACCAATGCTAACAATTCTACAACACTCATCTCCTGTCATCACCTTGTAACACAAATGCAAGGTGACTTTTTTATATAAACATGATAAAATAAGGGTAATGACTACGTAGAAAGGCCTAACATTATGAAAGGTATTATTTTAGCAGGGGGCTCAGGAACTCGCTTGTATCCATTGACACGTGCGGCTTCTAAACAATTGATGCCCATTTATGACAAACCAATGATCTACTATCCGCTGTCAACCCTTATGTTGGCTGGGATCAAAGATATCCTGATCATCTCAACACCTCAAGACCTTCCTCGTTTTGAAGAGCTTCTTGGAGATGGTTCTGAACTAGGAATTTCTCTCTCTTATGCAGAGCAACCAAGTCCAGATGGTTTGGCGCAAGCCTTCATTATCGGGGAAGACTTTATCGGTGACGATCATGTTGCCCTCATCCTTGGGGACAATATCTTCCACGGAAATGGCTTAACCAAGATGTTGCAACGGGCAGAAGCCAAAGAAAAAGGGGCGACTGTCTTTGGTTACCAAGTTAAAGATCCAGAACGCTTTGGTGTGGTAGAGTTTGACGCGGATATGAACGCTATCTCTATCGAAGAAAAGCCAGAACATCCAAAATCGAACTTTGCAGTGACAGGACTTTACTTCTATGACAATGATGTGGTAGAAATTGCCAAAAACATCAAACCAAGTCCTCGTGGCGAGCTTGAAATCACCGATGTCAACAAGGCTTATTTGGAGCGTGGAGATCTCTCTGTTGAGCTCATGGGCCGTGGTTTTGCCTGGTTGGATACTGGAACTCACGAAAGCCTCTTGCAAGCATCTCAATATATCGAAACTGTTCAACGCTTGCAAAATGTCCAAGTGGCTAACCTTGAGGAAATTGCCTATCGCATGGGTTATATCACCAAAGAACAAGTCCATGAATTAGCGCAATCATTGAAGAAAAACGAATACGGACAATACTTGCTCCGTTTGATTGGAGAAGCATAATGACGGAACAATTTTTTGATAAAGAATTAGCAGCCCGCAAAATTGAAGCCATCCCAGGCTTGATGGAGTTTGATATTCCTGTGCGCGGAGATAACCGTGGTTGGTTTAAAGAAAACTTCCAAAAAGAGAAAATGCTTCCTCTTGGATTCCCTGAAAGCTTCTTTGCGGAAGGCAAGTTGCAAAACAATATTTCATTCTCTCGTAAGAACGTTTTGCGTGGCTTGCATGCAGAGCCTTGGGACAAGTACATCTCTGTGGCAGATGAAGGCAAGGTTCTCGGTACTTGGGTAGACCTTCGTGAAGGCGAAACGTTTGGGAATACCTACCAAACCGTGATCGATGCTTCAAAAGGCATCTTCGTCCCTCGTGGTGTAGCCAATGGGTTCCAAGTTTTGACAGACAAAGTTGCCTATACTTACTTAGTCAATGATTACTGGGCATTGGAACTCAAACCAAAATATGCTTTTGTCAACTACGCAGACCCAAGCCTAGACATCCAATGGGAAAACTTGGAAGAAGCAGAAGTCTCAGAAGCAGACAAAAATCACCCATTGCTCAAAGACGTCAAACCCCTAAAAGCAGAAGATTTGTAAGAATGAAGCTCTTAAAACAATCAAGAACATCATTATATAGTTTTTAGCTTTGCTATAAACGAGCGAAGCGAGCTATGTACTTAGCTTTCCGCCGTGAGAAAAGCACCTGAACTACTTTTGTTTCAGGTGCTCGGAAGTTTTGAGACACTAGGCTCAAAACTTAGTCATGGAACTTCTTCGAAGTTCGCTAACGTCCGTACTCACCTAAGGAAAGCTAAAAAAAGATTGACTTAAGGAACGATTAAGAAAAAACAATTATTTGGAGAAAAAATGTCAGAATATAAACATATCATCGTAACCGGTGGAGCTGGTTTCATCGGTTCAAACTTCGTACACTATGTCTACAACAACCATCCAGACGTGCATGTGACTGTCCTTGACAAACTCACTTACGCTGGTAACCGTGCCAATATCGAAGAAATCCTTGGAGATCGTGTTGAGTTGGTGGTGGGAGACATCGCTGATGCTGAATTAGTTGACAAATTGGCTGCCAAGGCTGATGCTATTGTTCACTATGCGGCTGAAAGCCACAATGACAACTCCCTCAAAGACCCATCTCCATTTATCTACACAAACTTTGTTGGAACTTATACACTCTTGGAAGCTGCTCGTAAATACGACATTCGTTTCCACCACGTATCAACAGACGAAGTGTATGGAGACCTTCCATTGCGCGAAGATCTTCCTGGACATGGGGAAGGTCCTGGTGAAAAATTCACTGCTGAAACCAAATACAACCCATCATCCCCTTATTCATCCACTAAGGCTGCTTCAGACTTGATTGTGAAAGCTTGGGTACGTTCTTTTGGTGTCAAAGCAACTATTTCAAACTGTTCAAACAACTACGGGCCATACCAACACATCGAAAAATTCATCCCACGTCAAATCACCAATATCTTGTCTGGCATCAAGCCAAAACTTTATGGTGAAGGGAAGAACGTCCGTGACTGGATCCACACCAACGACCACTCAACTGGTGTTTGGGCTATCCTCACTAAAGGCCGTATTGGTGAAACTTACCTGATCGGTGCCGATGGTGAAAAGAATAACAAAGAAGTGCTTGAATTGATCCTTGAAAAAATGGGTCAACCAAAAGACGCCTACGACCGTGTAACAGACCGTGCTGGTCACGATTTGCGTTACGCGATTGATTCAACCAAATTGCGTGAAGAATTAGGTTGGGAACCACAATTCACAAACTTCGAAGCTGGTTTGGAAGACACCATCAAGTGGTACACAGATCACCAAGACTGGTGGAAAGCTGAAAAAGAAGCTGTAGAAGCCAACTACGCGAAAACACAAAAAGTTTTGAAATAATAAAGAAGGTCCAAGTGGAAAATCACTTGGACTTTTTTCAGATATTTTTCTGAAAATCAAAAAATTAACCATTGATTTGTGGTATAATATGGTTAGTTTTTATGATGAATCAATAAGGGGGATATGATGAATCAAAACGATTGGGTTGAATACTTTGAAGCGGTCAATGGTCGCAAGCCAAGTATGCAAGAATTTCAAGAAGCGCGTGAAAAAGGGGAGTTTGTCGTAGAGCGAAAAGAAGCGCCGACTCCAACAACTGAGGCACCAGCTTCGGTAGCTGAAGCGCAGGCTCCAGCTCAAGAAGCACCTGTTGCACCTAGTGCGCCTCTTTCACAAGAGCAGCCAGCTGTTGTCCAACCGAAGCCATCGGCGAAAACCTTACAACCTGTTCCAAGACCGAAAAAATTGACATTTTCTTTCAATAAACAAGCTCAAATTGGGGCCGCAGTTGCGGGATTTGTCGCAGTGATTGCTTTTGCTTGGTTCTTTTTCTTTTCAGGTGGACCAAGTCTAGATGGTGTTTGGTTGAGAAATACGGATTCAAGTCCGGTCACTTATGAACTAAGCGGAAAGAAACAAAGAGTCAATGGCGATGAGACCATCAAAAAGGTTCTCAAGGGCAATGAAGCGAAAAAAGAATTTAATACAGCACTTTCTTTGTTAAATTCGACGGACTTGCATTCACTTGCGGATGTCGATAAGAAATTTAACCTGAAGACGACAGAAATAGTTGTTATTAAGTCTGGTGGGAACACACGCTATAACTTGCTCCAAAAAGACGGAAGCAATATTATTTTAAGAAATGATTTATTCGATTTGAAAAGTTATAAATCATACGAAGGAAATTTTGAAAAAAATCTTGTCTATCACAAGGTTGAAACACCAAAGGCCATGGTTGGAAAATGGAAGAATGTGACAGAAGGAGATAATACAACTGTTCAGATTTCAGATCACGGAATTATTAGTGATAAGTATTACGATAGCAAGGCTTACGCATTCTATTCTCTAGCTGATTCAGAAAAGTATGATGGAGACACGACTTCTAAAGAAGAGATCGAACACACATTTGAAGTCATTCAAGAAGCGGTGAAATCACAAGGCTATCAAGTGAAGAGCGCTAAGGAAGTCTATATACAAGCTAATTCAAATTATTGTTTCGTACCTGTCAACGGTGGAAAAAATATACTCGTCTTACGTGGTGGTAATGAATTTGCCGCAAAATTAGAAAAAGTGAAGTAATGAAAGGACCACAAGGTCTTTTTTGTTTCCAAACTTCTTACTGAAAAACTATTCATGTCTAGGCAAAAATATGGTAAAATGGATAAGATGTATCTGAGATGTCTATTTCTTCTCAGACGACTAGAGGTAATGGAGTAGAAAATGCAAAATAGACCTATTATTATTGGTGTTACTGGTGGTTCTGGTGGTGGAAAGACCAGTGTGTCTCGTGCCATTTTGGCTAATTTTCCGAATGAAAAGATTGCCATGATTGAGCATGATTCCTATTACAAGGACCAAAGTCATTTGACCTTTGAGGAGCGGATCAAGACTAACTATGACCATCCTTTTGCCTTTGATACGGACTTGATGATTGCGCAGATCAATGAACTCTTGGAGGGTCGTCCGGTGGATATCCCAACTTATGACTATGCAGAGCATACACGCAGCAGCAAGACTTATCGTCAGGAACCACAAGATGTTTTCATCGTGGAAGGAATCTTAGTTCTTGAAGACAAGCGTCTTCGGGACTTGATGGACATCAAGATTTTCGTTGATACGGATGATGATGTGCGGATCATTCGCCGGATCAAGCGAGATATGGAGGAGCGTGGCCGGAGTCTGGATAGTGTCATTGAGCAATACCTTGGTGTAGTAAAACCGATGTACCACCAGTTCATCGAGCCAACCAAGCGCTATGCGGATGTGATCATTCCTGAAGGAGTTACTAACACCGTTGCGATTGATTTGATCACAACCAAGATTGAAAAAATTCTCAATGAAGCGCGTGAGGGAAAATAAAAATAGGAGAAAGAGGGCAATCGATCTCCAATCCTATAACAATAGTTGGAATTACGGAATGTCGCAGTAGTTGGTGAGACTCTTCGTTCGAAAAAAGACTCGGAAGAGTTCTCAATCAATTTTGCGGGGGTGGTACGAGAAATGGTTTTTAACATTCTGTACCACTCCCTCTTTTTCATAGGGAGAATGGAAATGAAAAGGGAGTTTCATTCGCGGACCAAGGCGTTCGCTTGTTTATTGACCATGTGTGCAGGTTTTGCTGATGCCTATACTTTTATCTGTCGGGGTGGGACCTTGGCGGCAGGCCTGACGGGAAATGTGGTCTTTCTATCAGTTGGCTTGATTGGGCAACAGATCTCAGATGTAGAAGTGAAGTTAGCAACCATGTTAGCTTTCATGCTGGGAATCTTTTTGATGACGGTCTTGCGTCGCTTGATTGACAATTCAGTCTGGCGCTTGAGTACCTTGGTGCCCTTTATTCTCACGACCATGGTGACGGGATTTTTACCAGCATCGGTAAAAGATATCTTCATCGTGCCTTTTTTTGGCCTGAGTTTGGGAATCGTAGCGACTTCCTTTGGTGAAGTGGACGGCTACGCCTATAATCATTCCTTCATGACAGGAAATCTCAAGAAAACCATGGTGGCTTATGGGAATTTTGTTAGAGAAAAGGAGAAGAAATTCCTCTGGGAAGCTATCTTTATGACCTGCTTGATCGGGAGTTTCGTCTGTGGGGCCATCTTTTCGACCTACTTGATCCAGTTTTATGGACTAAAGACGATTTGGCTGGTGGCCATCATCTTGACCATCTTTTTAATCTATCGTGCCATTCAGTATTTTGAGGTCTTTCACTTCAATCGGAGACATGAATAGATAAAATCATTTTTAGAAGAATGAGTTAAATGATTCTGCAAAGAAATAAAACTGAGATTTCATTTTTAAAATGAATCAAGAATATATTGAAACTTTCCGCCGTGAGAAAAGTGCTAGAAACACGATTGTTTCTAGCACTCGGGAGTTTTGGAAGTAAAACAGTTTGGGAAACTGTTTTAGCCTGAGCCTAAAAAATTAAAAAGCGAAGGGGTCCAAAACGAATTGAACACGGGCTACGGATCGTGTCAAAAAGATAAGTTTTCCTAGAATCTAAAGATTCTGCGTCAAACTTCCTATTTTGACTTTATCCGCGAACGCCCTTTGTATCTTAATTAGTCATGGAACTTCTTCGAAGTTCGCTGACGTCCGTACTCACCTAAGGAAAGTTTCTAAGAAGACTTTGTCTTTAGTGCTCTGCACTGGTAAAATCATAAAAGAAGGCATTGAGTTTTTCAACCAGCTCAAGCGATGAGAGACTACTAGTACAAATAAATGGTTTTTTCTTTAATTCAGGCATCATAAAGTTGGCCACCACGACATCGGCATCCGAAGCTTCAATATCATCCACTGTCAGATTGTACTTGATCATCTGCGTAAATTCAAAGTTATCCGTACAATAGAAATCAAGGAAATCAATCATAGATTTAGCGTGGTGATCGTCAAAACGACTGATAATCAAGACCTTAATGGACTTCCGACGGCGCAATAACTGCGGCAAGAGACGTTCCCAGTGAGTGTAGACCGTGTAGATCATGTGCTTGATGATCTCATCATTTAGATCATGCTTCATGGTCTTCATATAAGTGATGATATGCTCCTTCAAATCATCATAGAAGGCTGGGAAGATGCTCATGAAATCTTCGTTGGTATTGGTCTTGGTATCAAATAAGAGAAACTCAGAGAATAATTCCTTCCGATCGAGATGAGACGTGTTATGGACATGCATCAACATCTCATCAAGATTTTCAATGTCTAAATCATAGGTAAAGCATAGATCCTTGAACATATCTCTGATGAGCGTCGTTGATTCTTTGGCATAAGGATCTGTTTCTGCAGCTTCGATCAAGCTTTCTGGACTGAAATAGAAATTCTCTTGAATAAAGATAATAAAGAACTGCTCCAGCACTTTTTCATTCAACTCGACACCCAACTGCAAGCTAAAGTAGCGCAACATCTCCTCGACATTGGTCACCCCTTGATACTGGTCCTTATACACATCATAGTTCGTTGGCATGTCAATAAAATAGCCCTGCTTAATCCGTGATAAGTAGACTGTCAAGAGAACTTTATAAGACCTGAGTACAGAGAAGGTCAATGGATAGCCATAGAGCTTGAAGAAGAAGGTGATCAAATCGGTTACAGCCTCTTCCTTAAATTCTGGGAAAGGCCACTCCATGTAGTAATAACGTTCCGCAAAATATTGGGCATAAAAGAAACGAACGTCAATCTCATCCCCGACAAGATTCAAGGGTTTCAAATCAATCTTTACATTGTATTTGGTTTGAAGCTTCTGATTGATCGTCCGAATCAAGCGGTAGAAAGATTGGTAACTCAGATCAAACTTTCTGCAAATATATTCATTAGAAACATCCTTGTTGAAGAAAAGATATTCAATCAAGGCAAAGGCTTGTGATTCTTTAAAAAAGTGATGATAGATCACTTCTAGCCCAACCGAATCCTCATAACTGATCTTGATCCCATTGGTAGAGGATTCAATTAAAAAGTCATCAAATGTACTACGAAGATTAGACAAATCTTCTTTTAACGAACGTTCTGTACAATCCAAACGCTTGGCCAACTCTTTCAAGTGGAACCATCTTTTTTCCTTAATCAGGATTTCCAACAATTGCAATTGGCGTCTCTGTTTTTTCGATAAGAGCAGTCTCATCTTTTCCTACCTTTTCATATTTTCTTTCAAAATCACTTATATTTTAACACATTTCATAGCACTTGTTGACTTTTTTCCAGCATTTTTTCAAAAAACTGTACAAAAAAGACTCCAAGGCCCATATAGGCGCTAGAGTCTATGATTTATTAATGATACCAAATTCTTCTTTTTTCTTCTGCTCCTTAGCAGCACGGTGGTTATCATAAAGATTTACCAAGAATTTTACAATTTCTTTTCCAATCGAATAGACTGGAATCGCAACGACCATCCCGATAATGCCGTAGATATTACTTGAGAGCAATAAGAGAACCATAATGGTAATCGGGTGAACCTTCATCACGCCTCCAACGATACGCGGATAAAGAATATTCCCATCGATCTGCTGGATAATCAACATGTAAATGACTGCTTTGATCATCATATCCATATCTGTGAAGGCATAGGTGATGATCATCGGAATCAAGCCGATGGTTGGTCCTACATATGGAATGAGGTTGGCCAATCCAGAAAAAATGGCAAAGACCAAAGCGTACTTCAATCCAATAAAACTATAGCCAATGTAGGCTAGGGTTCCAATGATAAAGGCATCGATCGAAATCCCACTAATATAGCGAGAGACCGTTTCATTCAAACTAATCAAGAGACTTGAAATGTGGAGTTTGTCATTGCGTAAAATGGTCCGCTCCAACATCGGTAATAACTTCTTCCCATCGACCAAGAAATAAACCAAGAAGACAGGGGTCATGATCAAGATAAAGACCGTATTGACAATGGTGTTAACCACACTTCCTAAACTGTTGGTCACACTATTCAAGAGATTTTGTAGGATATCCATATAAGAGAGATTCAACTGCTGAATCGTCGACTGGATATTCACATTCTGGAACAAAGGATTGGTCGAGAGTTTTCGAACCAAACTTTGAACTTCCCAGTAAAGTCCTTGAGTTGAATTGATCAAGCTGGTTAACTGATTGATCAAGATAGGGAGCAGATAAAAGATCCCTAAGCCAATGATCCCAAACAAGAGTACTAAGGTGATCAAAATCCCAAACACACGCTTGATTTTTAAGTGTTTTTCCAACAATTCAACAATCGGATTGGTAATGTAATATAAAAAACCTGCAATTAAAAATGGTAAGAGGATGGTATTCAGAACAGATACAAATGGAGAAATTAAAGTCCCCATTGATTTCCAAATATAGAAAATCACCGTCAATAATAAGATCTCACATGTCCAGAATAACAATTTACTATTTCGAAACATTCCTTACCTCCTGTTTTCTATTCTACCATATTTTATGATAGAATAAAGGAGATTTTAATCAAAAGGATGAAGTTATGAATAATTTGATTGAACTACAAGATGTCAATTTGATCCGCAATGGAAAAGCCCTTTTAAAAGAGATTAACTGGCAAGTAAAAGAAAATGAATGTTGGGCCATTTTAGGCCTCAATGGGGCAGGAAAATCGACCCTCCTCAAACTTCTCATGTCTGAATACTGGGCTAGTTCAGGACAGGTTACGGTCCTTGGAACCCGCTTTGGAGAAGGGGGCATTCCAGAGTTGCGGAAGCGTATTGGGATCGTTAGCTCCTTTATTTCAGAAAGACTGCCAGAACATCTTTTGACAGAACAAATTGTCCTAACTGGTCAATACAAGAGTAGTATCTTATATGCTGCTTACGGGGAGGAAGAACTAAACTGGGCACGGGATATGCTAACTTCAATTGGAGCTAGCTCTTTGATCGGTCGCAAATACCAGGAGCTCTCCCAGGGAGAAAAGCAGACCGTTCTCATTGCACGAAGCCTCATGGACCAGCCAGATCTGATCATTTTTGACGAAGCTTCTAGTGGATTGGATCTCTTTGCCAGAGAAAAGCTCCTCCGTCAGATCCATCATATCAAACAACTGGATCACGCGCCTACCATGATCTACGTCACCCACCATGCCGAGGAAATTACAACAGACATGACCCATGTCCTCTTACTCAAACATGGCCAAGTGGTCGAGCAAGGACCAAAGGAAAAGATCCTAACTCCTCATGTCCTTAGCCAATTTTATGAAGCACCAGTATCCCTTATTGATCTTGGTGATGAGCGACTCTTTGTCAAACCAGAAATCGCACACTGAAAAGAAAATGAATAAAGCAAAAAGAGAGTGGGACAGAAATCGGTAATTCGTTAGAATTCGATTTCGTCGTCCC
>OGJJ01002578.1_pt1 | contig 11324 bp, 9 predicted proteins | sample 1572081 | NCBI WGS metagenome assembly OGJJ01 (sample SAMEA2582122, study PRJEB24529) | metagenome | biome: Human gut stool | place: China | collected 2011
CAGCGCGGTACACTTGACAGCCTTCCGCTGGTGTTCTGCATGGAGCAGCTGCATGCGGTTCAGAGAACGGTTACCAGCTACAGAAGCTTTCGGCTCCCGGAGGTTCATCGCTTTATCCTTTCTTATATCTATCATCAGAACGGGGAGAAACACTCCGATTCTCCTTATTTTCCTGCTTAAAACCACATAAAATTTATGGAGAAGGAACGCCCGGAACCGTTACTGGAATGAGATACGAGTGAACAGTAACGTTCGAGGGTTTGTTTCTGCATGCGAAAAAGGAGATAAGGATATGATACAGAATATTTTTGTCGGAGTCATGTTTGCGGCTGTTATCATCGTGTCAGGTCTGGTCTGGTGGTATGAAAACAGTTCCGCAGCAAAGAAAGAAGATACCCAAGGGGAAATGGATGAGAAACACGGGACAGAATAAGTCCATGATTGGGAAATTAAAGAAATAAAAGCTGAGAGAAACGACAGACTCAAAAGGGGATTGAGGATGTCGTTTCTTTTTATCTCCGGTACCACATTTTCTGGACACAGATTTTTCACAAAATAAGCAGAATTTAAACACATTTCCTGCGTATACTCTTTTTGAATACAACAAGGGAGGTCTTACCATGATCGAAGTGGAAAATTTGGTAAAACGGTATGGAAACCACCTGGCGGTGGATCATCTGTCTTTTCAGGTAGAGAAGGGACAGATTTATGGTTTTCTGGGACCTAACGGTGCCGGTAAATCCACTACAATGAATATTATGACCGGGTACATAGCAGCCAGCGAAGGCAGCGTGAAAATTGATGGACATGATATTTTAAAAGAGCCGGAGGAGGCAAAGAAGTCCATTGGTTATCTTCCGGAAATTCCACCTCTTTATACCGACATGACGGTAGGAGAATATTTACAGTTTGTAGCGGAATTAAAAAAGGTTCCAAAGGCAGAGCGGAAAGAACAGATTTCCCAGGCCATGCAGACCGTAATGATTGCGGACAAGAAAAACAGTCTGATTAAGAATTTGTCTAAAGGTTATAAACAGAGAGTCGGTCTTGCTCAGGCGATTCTCGGAAATCCGGAAGTTATCATTCTGGATGAGCCTACCGTCGGACTTGATCCGAAACAAATCATCGAAATTCGTGAGTTGATCAAACATCTGGGCGAACAGCATACCGTTATTTTAAGCAGTCATATTCTGTCCGAAGTGGCAGCAGTCTGTGATAAGATCATGATTATTTCTAAAGGAAAGCTAGTAGCCTGTGATACACCGGAAGGTTTGGAACGCATGATGGATGCAAAAGCCCAGATTCAGTTGGAAGTGCTGGGAACGGCAGGAGCCTTGGGTGAGGCTTTATCCGGGTTACAGGATGTGGAAGTGGAGAATATTACCGTATCCGAAAGTGATCCTGAAATTGTCTTTGCAAGTCTCCACACGCCAAAGAGCGTAGATGTGCGTAAGGAACTGGGCAAAAGTTTATTACAAAATCATCTGCCCGTTGTGTCCATGACCAGAGTAGAAAAATCTTTGGAGGATATTTTCTTACAGCTGACTGATGAAGCAAAGAAGGAAGAAAAGCCGGAGGAAAATACAGAAGTGAATTCAGAAGAGGACTCTGTAGAAGTAACCAGTACAGCATCGAATGAAAATTCAGCACCGGAACAGACAGAAAGTGAGGATGAAAATCATGAAAGCAATTTATAAAAGAGAGTTAAAGTCCTATTTTCAGTCAGTCATTGGCTGCCTTTTCATTGGTGCGACCTTATTTATGATTGGCTTATACTTTACCGTATATAATCTGATGTATGGTTATCCCCAGATTTCCTATGCACTGCAAAGTGTCGTCTTTTTGTTCATGCTGACGGTACCGGTATTGACCATGCGAATTCTGGCAGAGGAGAGAAAGAATAAAACGGATCAGCTGATTCTGACTGCCCCTGTTTCGGTGGGAAAAATTGTATTGGGTAAATATCTGGCTCTGGTAACGATATATACTATTCCATGCCTGATTATCAGTATCTATCCCCTGATTCTTTCCCTCTTTGGATCTGTGCCCATGGGTGAATCTTATCTGGCGCTTCTGGCTTTTTATTTATATGGTTTGGCAGCAATTGCAGTAGGTACTTTTGTATCTTCCCTGACAGAAAGTGTTGTAATTTCTGCGGTTGTAACCTTTGCATTGTTGTTTTTAGGTTTTGTTATGTCTGGGATTACCAGTCTGATTTCCCAGTCAGGAAATCTGCTGACCAGATTTTTGAATATCTTTGATATGTCAGGACGATTTTACGATTCCCTGGAAGGAACACTTCATATTGATGTGATTATCTATTTCCTGTCCATCATTGTATTGATGCTGTTTCTCACCTGTCAGATGATTCAGAAACGCCGTTACAGTGTATCTGTGAAAAATATGTCCATCAGCGCCTATAATTCAACCATGACAGTGATCATTGTAGCAGTTGTCGTAGCTGTGAATCTGATTGTGGGTGCTTTGCCTGCGAAATATACTGTCTGGGATCTTACAACCAATAAACTATATTCCCTGACGCAGGATAGTATTGACTATGTCTCCGGATTAACGGATGATGTTACGATTTATGTGTTAAATACAGAAGATAATACGGATTCTATGCTGACTCAGACACTGGATCATTACAAAGAACTGACGGATAAGATTTCGGTAGAATATGTGGATCCTGTGGTCAATCCGAAATTTGCTTCCCAGTATATGGATGCTTCTACGACCGTATCCAGAGGAACGGTGATTGTAGAAAGTGCAAAACGCTATAAAGTGATCAGTTCTTCCAGTCTGTATGAGAGCAGCTTTGATTACAGCACCTATCAGAGTACGACGACAGGCTATGACGGCGAAGGTCAGATTACCAGTGCCATTGCCTATGTGGTCAGCGACGAGATGCCTAAGATTTATGTAACTACCGGACACGGAGAACAGCAGTTGGAAAGCTCCTTTACCCAGTTGATTGCAAAGGCAAATATTGATACGGAAGATTTACAGCTGATGGATGTAGACACGATACCCGAAGACGCAGCAGGAGTCTTGATTGATGCACCCCAGAGCGATTTTTCTGCGGATGATGCAGATAAAGTACTGGCTTATCTGGAGCAGGGTGGAAGTGTATTTGTAGTTGCCGGATATACGGAGGATACACAGCCGAACTTCCAGAAAATCTTGAATTATTTTGATTTAGAGGCACAACCGGGTATGGTTTTTGAGCAGGATCAGAATCACTATTATCAGAGCCCCTATTATCTGCTGCCGGATATTTCAACCTCTGATAGTCTGACCAGTGCAATCGCCGGAAATTACTATATATTCGCTCCTTATGCAGTAGGAATCACACAGACAGAAGAGGATGATGAAGTGTCGATTACTCCTTTGCTTACGACCTCTGAGGCTTCTTTTTCCAGAACGGATTTGAGTAATTCTGATGCCCTGACACCGGAGGAGGGGGATGTGAACGGCCCTTTCTATATTGGACTGAAAGCAGAGAAAACACTGGATTCCGGTAGTGCCAATATGCTGCTGTTTTCCAGCTATGTCATGTTTACCAGTTCTGCAGATACCATGGTATCCGGGGCAAACTCCCAGTTGTTTGCAAATTGCCTCGGAACATTCGGAACCTATGATGCAGGTATTTCCATTCCGGTGAAATCCTATGAGGTATCAACTTTATTACTGACCCAGCAGAATATTGTGATCCTTGCCGTGATCACCACTGCCGTGATTCCGCTGGCATTTCTCATAACCGGTCTGGTTGTATGGCTGCGCCGCAGAAAGAAAGCGTAAGGACAGAAAGGTAAGGTTTTAACATGAAAAAGAAAACAAGAACCATGCTCATTATGGTTTTGGTACTGATTGTACTGGTGGTGGCTTATGTGCTTTTACAGGTACACAACGAGAAAGCTGCCGAAACGGAAGACAGTGGAAACGACAATTATGAGGTAACGAATTTTGATGCGGATTCCATTACCGACATTACCTATACCTATGATGGAGTGACCACACAATTTCGTAAGGAAAATGATACCTGGGTGAATGCAGATGACAGTACGATGGAACTGGATCAGGATAAGGTGGCAAATCTGATTACGGAGGTCAACAATATTTCCTCGGAGAACCGGATAACGGATGTAGAAGATTTGTCTCAGTACGGGTTTGATCCGGCGGTAGTAACCGTTTGTATGAAGAGTGATACGGATTCCTACACCATTCTCTTCGGGGATTATAACGATGCGATTTATAAAAATTACATTTCCCTGGAAGGTGAAAATACGGTATATACAACTATCAAGGCAAAGTGTAATGCTTTTGAGGTGCCCGTCAGTGATTTCATAGCTGCAGAGGATGAGACAGAGGAAACCGAGGAAACCGTGACGGAAACAGCAGAAACCGGACTTAAGACTGCGGAAACAGTAGAAACGCAGGAAAGCAGTGAAACGGCAGAAACAGAATCAATAGAAGAATAAAAGAAAAATAAAATGCCGACCCTGGAAGAAAATCTTGGGTCGGCGTTTTTTCATTCGAATTGAGTGTGACCAGGAAAATTCCAGAATTAAAATAATGTTGTTCAACATTTCTTTATGTAGTAAAATAAAGCGAACGAAACAACAAACGTGACAGGAAGCAAACAGTAGGGCATGAAAATGTGACCGGGAGGAATGATTGTTAAAATGAGAGCACTATTTATCGGAGGAACAGGTACAATTAGTACTGCCATTACAAATAAATTGGCAACGGAAGGCAACTGGGAATTATATTTGATTAACCGAGGGCTCCATAGCGTGGAAATCCCCGCAAACGTGAAAGTAATCACAGCGGATATCAATAACGAAGCAGATGTGGCAGAGAAAATCAAAGACCTGACCTTTGATACGGTATGCGATTTTATCGGATTTGTCCCGGAACAGTTGGAGCGTGATTATCGTTTGTTCAAGGGAAAAACAAAACAATTTATGTATATCAGCTCGGCTTCAGCCTATCACAAACCGGTGGCAGAATATCGTATCACAGAAGGAACAGCACTTGCCAATCCATATTGGGAATATTCCAGAAATAAAATTGCATGTGAAGATTATCTGATGAAGTTATACAGGGAAGAAGGATTTCCGGTTACCATCGTACGTCCCAGTCACACTTACGGGGAGCGTTCTGTGCCGGTTGGCGTGCATGGCGACAATGGAAGCTTCCAGGTGTTAAAGCGAATGATGGAAGGAAAACCGGTCATTGTCCATGGGGATGGAACCAGTCTTTGGACGATTACCTTTAATACGGATTTTGCAAAAGGTTTTGTAGGACTGATGGCGAATCCTCATGCCATTGGAGAGTCGTTTCAGATTACCAATGACGAATCCCTTACCTGGAACCAGATTCACCAGATCGCAGCGGACAAATTAGGTGTGGAATACAAGCCCTACTACGTTTCTTCTGCTTACCTGGACGCGGTATCTCCTTATGATTTTCGGGGTGGACTTTTAGGGGATAAGGCATGCACCGTTGTCTTTGACAATACGAAAATCAAAAAAATTGTGCCGGACTTCATCTGCACCGTTTCTGCAAGGGAAGGAATCGGCAAGGCCATTGATTATATTATGAGTCATCCGGAATGTCAGAAGGAGGATGCTGCTTTTGACGCCTGGTGCGATAACGTAATTACGGAATTGGAAGAGACGAAGAGGAGAATTTTGGGAGATTTTCTCTATACAGCAGGGGACGAAGGAAAATGATTACATCGATTGCAGAGCTATGTGCCAATAGCGGTATAAGCTTTGAGGATACTGTCTATGAAAAATCCAGCCGGGAGACATTGGATTTCAAGATTGTATCAGGAGACTTTTATGATTTTGCAGAAAAAGAAAATGGGAAAAAAATATTGCGTTATAAGCAATGCTTAGATATTCTTGATTTTTCCATGGTAAAAGAGCAGCTTCCGTTGATTGCCGGTATCCGGTATTCCAAGAAAGAGAGTTTCCCTTATTTTTCGGCAGGTCTTTCAGAGATAGCGAATCAAATCGCCAGGGGAGAGAAAGTAGCGGTAGAGGGTGGTCCCTGCTTATTTGGAACCAATGAGGTTATGATTGAAGTTGTGAGAAACGATGGGGAAAAAGCCTACTTTGATTACAATACAGGCAAATCATATCGGGAACAGGGGCAGGAAGACGAGAAGGTTGATTTTGCAAATTATATCATGCTGCACGCAAAAGAGATCAAGGCATTACATTTTGAAAATAAGAAAACAGGACTGACGCCGCAGGAATGGGCATTCATTAAATATCCCTTTGAAATCGCAAGAGAACTTTCCGCACCTCTTGTCATACCGATACCGGATATGTCTTATGCCAAATATCTGACGGCAGTTTTGCAGGAGGTAGATCCGGTTGTCCGGGAAAATGCACTTGCAGAGTTCCGGGAGGTTGCGCATGAGATTTGTGATCTATATTTGGAATTGATAGAACAAATGAAAAGCTTACATAAAAATGTCCGGTGTGAAGTGGTTCATGAGCGGGATCAAGCCCTTTGCCAGAGGTATTATGACGCCCGTTCCGTTTATATGGACCGGAACAAGGTAATCAGAAATCTGACAGGTATACCGGAAAAATTGGAATCGGTGAAAGACTATGTATCGATGCCGGCACTTCCTTATTATCTGTTTGGAATTAACAATGTGATAGAAGTGGACAGTATGGACGAAACCGATTCCTTCCGAAAATGCAGAAAGGCGCACAAAGGAAAACTATGAGATCGAATTTATTTATATTGTGAAACCCCTGAATACGGACAAGGTTGATAATATGATGAATGCATACAGGAAACGGAGAAATTACTTATTTCAGAAATAAAACAGAATTTGGCTATGATTATACGGCTCTGATGCCTATCATGAATTCTGCCGGGGAGTCTGTAGCAATTTTGGCAGTGGATATCTCTGTCAATGAAATAAGAACGGTATTAACACAGTATATCATTTCAATCGTAGTTGTGATGTGCATCCTCATAGGAGTGTTCCTGGCAGGTTTATACAAGTGGCTGAGTAAGAGAGTCATTGTCCCGATTTCCCAAATACAAATAGCGGCGGAGAAGTTTGTGGAAAGCAGTCACGGACAGCAAAATCCAGACAATATACGATTTGAAAATCCGGGAATTGATTCCGGGGATGAAATACAATCCTTGTCGGAATCCCTGGTAACCATGGCATCGGATTTGAAAACTTATATGAAAAATTTGATGCTTGAAACAAAAGAAAAGGAACGCATAGGAGCAGAATTGAATGTTGCCACACAGATTCAGTCTTCCATGCTGCCCTGTATTTTTCCTGCCTTTCCCAACCGAAAGGAAATTGATATTTATGCGACTATGACGCCGGCAAAGGAAGTCGGGGGAGATTTCTATGATTTCTTCATGGTAGATGAAAGACATCTTGCAATTGTAATGGCAGATGTTTCCGGCAAAGGTGTTCCGGCAGCGTTATTCATGGTCATCGGCAAAACCTTAATCAAGGACCATACATTACCGGGAAGAAATTTAGGAGAAGTTTTTACGGAGGTAAACAATCTTCTCTGTGAATCCAACAATAACGGAATGTTTATTACAGCCTTTGAGGGAGTACTGGATCTCGTAACGGGCGAGTTTCGATATGTCAACGCAGGACATGAGCCGCCGTTTATTTATCGTAAGGGCGGCGGTTATGAGGCATACAAAATCAATCCGGGCTTTGTCCTTGCAGGTATCGAGGACTTCCAATATGAAGAACAGGTAACACAGCTCCATGTAGGAGACAGGATTTTCCAATATACGGATGGTGTAACGGAAGCAGACCTTGAAGCTTGTGAAGGCAGATATCGATGCTTTTGTAGGAGAGGCGGATCAGTTCGATGATATAACAATGCTTAGCCTTGCGTATGTTCGTAAAATGATTATCTAAATCGGGGGTTCTATAGACATAGAACCGACAGGAGGCTACCAAAAGTGAAGTTAGATTTGTATAAAAATGACATGGACAAGAGAAGAGATTCTGTTATTGAGACGATCAAAGAGTCCTTTTCCTTTTTAACACCGGCTTTTTTGATTGGGGCTTTTGCCTTGGCGATCCAGAGCTTTCCGGTTACAGCCATACGTGAATTGGTTGCAACGGTACTGGATGGAAAACTGTATGACTTTCTTGAAATCCTGTATCAAGCAACTTATGGATTCACAGCGGTTTACCTGGTGTTTATTTTTTCCTGCCTGAATTCCCATACGGAGAAGATACATACCGATATTGGTGTGATTTCCGTCATTTCCACAACCATCTGTTATTTTGCATCGCTTGGTTCTGCGGTTTTGAATGGGGAAGTTTCCCTGATGCGTTATACGAATATGGCAAATGTGTTTTCGGCATTGTTGATCGCGGTATTGTATAACAAGTTGTTCTTTCTGTTATATCATAAGCTGATGCGGAACAGAGAGGATGCCTACTCCACGACCTTTACAAGAGGGATTCACTGTGTACCTATTGTCTGCATCTGTGTGGGTATTTCTGCACTGGGAGCAGAACTCATCAGTTTATGTGAAGGAATCTATAACTTTAACGATTTGGTTGTTGCTCTATTGGGAAAACCCTTTGAAACGATTGGAGCAACCTTCCTGGGCGGATTTCTGATTATGTTTTGTGAATCGGTCCTGTGGATGGTCGGGATTCATGGCAGTAATGTGTTTGATACATTACTCACATCGGAAACCAGTGTGTTCGCCTTCGGAAACGGATGCATCATGAACAAACCGCTCCTTGATACCTTCGTTCTGATGGGCGGATGTGGAACCACCTTGTGTCTTTTTGCGGCAATCCTGCTCTTTAGTCGTGACAAAAGGATGCGGAGACTTACCAGGCTGGCAGGAATTCCCATTGTATTTAATATCAATGAGATTTTTGTATTTGGGATACCTATTGTGTTTAATCCGATTTATCTGGTTCCGTTTGTAGTAACGCCGCTGGTATCGTATACGATTAGTTACCTTGCGATGTTTACCGGTCTGGTGCCGCCGATTATCAATGGCAGCGTACACTGGACAACTCCGGTGATCATCAGCGGGTATCAGGCTACCGGCTCTATTGCGGGAAGTATCTTACAGCTGGTTACGCTTGTTGTTGGAACATTCATTTATATGCCTTTTGTGCGGAAAGCGGATAGAGTTGCTGTAGAAAATGAAGAAAAGTGTCTGCAATGCCTGACGGATATTTGCCGTAAAGCAGAAGCGGAAAAACAGCCGTACCGTCTGAATCATGTGAGTGCACTGTTAAGTTCCTTTGAGGAAAATTTATTTAACAAGCTGAACAGTGATATTCAGGCAGGCACGGTGGCAATCCATTATCAACCCCAGGTACGTGATGACAAAGTCATTGCAGCGGAGGCGCTGCTGCGTTTTCAATACCGGGAGGGCAAAGCAGTCTATCCACCGCTTGTGGTGGAAATAGCCCGTAACAGGGGAGTGTTTGAAGAACTAAGTAAAGTAATCTGTAAACGTGCGCTGAAAGATTTAAAAGAAATGCAGCGGATTGAACCGGCATTTGAGGTGGAAGTGAATCTCCGGATTGAACTTATTATGGACGAAGCGTTCCGTAAGTGGCTTATACAGGAGGTAGAGGAAGCGCAGGTAACGCCCAATACTTTCGGTATTGAAATTACAGAGGATGCCAATATTTCCGATGCCGATGTATACCAGACAGCCTTTGAACAGATCAAGAAGAGCGGGATTAAGGTTTTTATGGATGATTTTTCCATGGGAAATACTTCCATTACCATTCTGCAGAAGAATTATTTTGATTTTGTAAAGATGGATGGTTCCCTGATCCGGAATCTGCAAAACGAGCGGACCCAGAGTATCGTTTCCTCCATCATCCAACTGGGGCAGAGACTTAATTTCCGTGTCATTGCAGAGTATGTGGAAACAGAAGAGCAGAGGGATCAGCTGCTTGCCATGGGATGTGATACATTCCAGGGATATTTGTATTACAAGGATATGCCGGTGGAGAATCTGGTGGGGATTCTGAAGAATGAGAATAAGGACAGAACCGGTCAATAGAAAAGCCACAGTGGGACAAGCTGTCTCGCTGTGGCTTTTTAATTCAAAAACTTGACGCCAGCATGTGCAGTACATGCTGAATATACAGAACGAAAAATTCCCGGTTGGTTTTCATATCATCTGTCAGTTCGAAGAAATATTCTTTACTCTTGTAATCCCGTTTGAAAAAAGGTTCAAAAACGGTGTCCCACTGGGGCAGATACAGAGAATACTTCCGGGTATAACAATTTGCTGCCGTAGCCTGTACGCGATGTTCTTTGTCCACGAATCCTGCGATAGATTTGTGAAGTGCCACATCCTCCTCCGGCAGGTAATAATAGTCCTTATAATTGGAATAAAAGTACTTCATTTCTTCTTCGTAAAGAGGAATCCGCAAGGTTCCCTCCAGTCCTTCTCCGGAAAAGAAGAAAGCACCGGTCGAGTAGCTGATCTTCAGGGGGAGGGGAGTGGACAGCTTGAAGCTGATATATAATTCCTGATGTCGTTCTCCGTTCATATCTGTATAATAATTTGCCTGCACCTTTTTCGGACGATGGTTTTCGTTGAACATATCATAAACAGACAATATCGGCAGAATTTCCAGCATACCCTTCACATCGTCAGCGTTGTGCTGAAGGAGAATCTTAAACATCCGCTCATCGGGATTCTCTGCGTAAGCATGGTAAATGCCGATCAGTTCACCGCCGTTATACACATCCACACGATCGATTCCCAGATATAACTCAATCGTTTTCTGCTTGCAGTTGGGCAGGCGCAGAAAGAATTTATAGGGAGAAACGCGACGGTAAATGTCAATACCGATGAAATTCTCCAAGGTATAGGGCAGCTTATAGGCAGCGACCTTCTGCATCAGATAAGGCAGATCGAAATTATTTCCGTTAAAATGGATTAAATGGGTGAAATCCTTGAGATAGTCAAAAAAGGAAATCAGTAAATCACACTCATCGTTTTTGGAATCAGCGAACCATTGCTGGGTGTACCAACAGCCATCCTGATAGGAGGCGGTTCCAATCAGATAAAGGACAGAAGAGCGTGCGGTAAAACCGGTGGTTTCGATATCAATAAATAGTATTTTTTCAAGAGGGGCAATTTTTTCCAAGGGATAGCGAATGGAAAACCCTTCCAGTTTCTGTCGGATAACGCGCATGAAAAAGGCTCCTTTTCATTGATTTCTAAGGTAACTATATCATATTTTCGTTTTTATAAGTAGTCTTTGTTGAATATTTTAGCGAAAAAATATATAATATAAAAGA
>OGJJ01002581.1_pt1 | contig 11320 bp, 9 predicted proteins | sample 1572081 | NCBI WGS metagenome assembly OGJJ01 (sample SAMEA2582122, study PRJEB24529) | metagenome | biome: Human gut stool | place: China | collected 2011
CAAGATCCTCCAATCCTTATGTGACTGAAAAGCGCAGCGGCCGGGCACCGTAAACCGGATCAAAACCAGCCTTGGCAAGGTGCTTCTTGGCGGCCTCGGTCCAGGTCATGCTGATCTCCATGTCCTTCATGCGCTCGGCGACCTTGCGCAGCATACCGTCCGCGATCTGGGCGATCTCGTCCTCGTTCAGACGGTTGAACACGATGATGTCATCAATACGGTTGAGGAATTCCGGACGAACCGCGGTCTTGAGTTCTGCCATAACGTCGGCCTTGATCTGCTCAAAGGTGCGCTCTGCGGCGTCCTCCGGCTTGCCGTCCGCGAAGCCGAGCGACTTGCGGCCGCTGCCGGTGATCTTCTGCGCACCGATGTTGGAGGTCATGATGATGATGGTATTCTTGAAGTCTACATGGCGGCCCTGACCGTCGGTCAGGATACCATCTTCAAGGATCTGCAGCAGGATGTTGAATACATCCGGGTGCGCCTTCTCGATCTCATCGAACAGGACAACCGAGTACGGATGACGGCGAACCTTCTCGGACAGCTGACCGCCCTCATCGTAGCCAACGTATCCCGGAGGCGAACCGATCATACGAGAAACGGCGTGCTTCTCCATATATTCGGACATATCAATGCGGATCATGGCGTTTTCATCACCGAACATCGCTTCGGCCAGCGCCTTGCTCAGCTCGGTCTTGCCAACACCGGTGGGGCCGAGGAACAGGAACGATCCGGTCGGACGGTTCGGGTCGGAGATGCCGGCACGCGAACGGCGCACCGCGTCGGACACGGCGGCGATGGCTTCCTTCTGGCCGATCACACGCTTGCCGAGGTAGTCCTCCATGTGCAGCAGCTTCTCGTTTTCGCCCTGCATCAGGCGGCCGACGGGAATGCCGGTCCAGTCGGAGACGATCTCGGCCACCGAGTCGGCGTCCACACGGTCCGGGACCATCGGCTCATCGGCCGGGTTGGCCGCGCCGGCATCGGCAGATTCGGCATCCGCGCTTTCCGCGGCGGCGAGTTCCTTCTGAATGGACGGAATCTCTCCGTACAGAATCTTCGAGGCCTCCGCCAAGTTGCCTTCACGGGTATACTTATCCGCCTGCACGCGCAGGTCATCGAGCTTGGCACGCAGGTCGCCGACCTTGTTGTGGCCGGCCTGTTCCGCATCCCAACGCGCCTTGAGGCCGCTGAGCTTCTCACGGGTGTCCGCGAGTTCGGCTTGCAGCTTGCCCAGACGCTCCTTGGATGCAGGATCCTCGGCCTTCTTGAGCTGCATTTCCTCCATTTCAAGACGGGTCACCTTGCGCTGCAGTTCATCGATCTCCTCAGGCGAGGAGTCGAGCTCCATACGCAGGTGAGCGGCCGCCTCATCGACCAGGTCGATGGCCTTGTCCGGCAGCTGACGGCCTGAGATGTACCGGTTCGAGAGGGTCGCGGCGGCGACCAGCGCGTCGTCGCCGATCGTTACCTTATGGTGCGCCTCGTAACGCTGCTTCAGGCCACGCAGGATGGCGATGGTGTCTTCCACGCTCGGCTCGCCCACGAACACCTGTTGGAAACGGCGTTCCAATGCCGGATCCTTTTCGATGTTCTCGCGGTACTCGTCCAGCGTGGTCGCGCCGATCAGGCGCAGCTCGCCACGGGCCAGCATGGGCTTCAACATATTGCCGGCGTCCATCGAGCCTTCGGCCGCACCCGCGCCGACGATGGTGTGGATCTCGTCGATGAAGGTGATGATCTGACCATCCGCATTCTTGATTTCGTTCAGGACGCTCTTCAGGCGCTCCTCGAACTCGCCACGGTACTTCGAACCGGCCACCATGGAGCCTAGGTCAAGGGAGATGAGCTTCTTGCCTTGCAGGGTGGTGGGCACGTCGCCCGCCACGATACGCTGGGCCAGGCCTTCCACGACGGCGGTCTTGCCGACGCCGGGCTCGCCGATCAGCACCGGGTTGTTCTTGGTACGACGGGAGAGGATCTGAATCACGCGGCGGATTTCCTGGTCACGTCCGATGACCGGGTCCAGCTTGCCTTCCTTGGCGGCGGCCGTCAGGTCGGTGGAGTACTTCTCTAGGGCCTTGTACGAGCCTTCCGCGTCCGGGCTGGTGACCTTCGCGCCACCACGCACGCCGGGTACGGCCTTGCGCAGGGAGGCTGCGGTGACGCCGTTCTTCTCCAAGATTTCGGCCGACTGGTTCGGCTTGCTGGCCGCGATGCCGATAAGCAGATGTTCGGTGGAGACGTATTCGTCGCCCATCTGCTGCATTTCCTTCTCAGCCTGGGCGATGGCGGCGGTCAGCTGGCGGCTGGCCTGTGGCTGCGAGGTGCTGGATCCGGATGCGCTCGGCAGCGCGACCAAAGCGTTGCGCACCGCCGCGCCGATGGCCTGCGGGTCCCCGCCCGCGGCCTCGATCAGAGAGCGCGCCACGCCGTTTTCCTGGCGCAGCAGCGCATCCATGACGTGCAGGGTCTCGACCTGCGCGTTTCCTGCGGCGGACGCACTCTGAATCGCGTCGCCGACGGCTTCTTGGGCCATAGTGGTGAACTTCTGTTCCATATCGTATTCCTCCATATCATGCGGTCTGCGCAGTGCGGCTCGCGGGCTTCGAAAGCCCTGCGAGCGTTGCGACAGACCGCAGCTTGTCGTTGTCTGATATGGTCAACCGACCTGGAACCCATTCTATTCCCAAAACTTGAGTGCATATGACTCAAGTTTTGGATTTTGGTGGGGAGGGTGACTAGTAGCCCCCTCTGATGAGGAAGCTTGGGCAGCCGCTACTTCAGTGCGCCGACGGCGGATTCGGCGGCGGCGAGGACTTCGCCGGAGAGAATCGCCTCGGCCACGCCCTCAATCTGCGGGGTGGTCCAGGTATCGCGTACGTCGGGGCCGATTTCGTTGGCGTACTGGCGCACCACGCGGTATACGGCGGCGCCCGCCGCACCCGGACGGTACGGCTTGCGGAAGTCGAAGGAGCGGCAGGAGCACAGCAGTTCCACGGCCAGCACGCGCGCAAAGGCCGGAATCGACCGGCGCAGCTTGCGGGCGGCGGCCCAACCCATCGACACGTGATCTTCCTGCATGGCGGAGCTTGGAATCGAATCGACCGAGGCAGGCACGGCGTTACGCTTCATTTCGGAGACGATGCCGGCAGCGGTGTATTGGGCGATCATGAAACCGGAGTCCACGCCCGGGTCACCAGCCAGGAACGCCGGCAGGCCGCGGTTGCGCGCCACGTCAAGGAAGCGGTCGGTACGACGCTCGGAGATAGAGGCTACGTCGGCGGTCGGAATCGCTAGGAAATCGAGCACATAGGCCAGCGGCGCGCCATGGAAGTTGCCGTTGGACTCCACACGGCCGTCCAGCGTGACGCACGGGTTATCGATGGCGGAGGCGAGTTCCACGCCCGCCACGGAGGCCGCGTATTCCACGGTGTCGCGGGCGGCGCCGTGCACCTGCGGGGTGCAGCGCAGCGAGTAGGCGTCCTGCACACGCACGGTGGAGCCCGGGCGGCCGGCCTCAATCAGACCAGAGTCCTTGAGCATGCGGGCGATGTTCGCAGCGGAATCGCCTTGGCCGCGATGCGGGCGCAGCGCCTGCAAGTCGGCGGCGAATACGCGGTCGTTGCCGAGCATGCCTTCCACGCTCATCGCGGCGGCGACATCCGCGGTCTTGAGCAGCAGGCGCAGATCGGTGATGGCCATACACAACATGCCGAGCATGCCGTCGGTGCCGTTGACCAGCGCCAGTCCTTCCTTCTCTTTCAAATCGACGGGCGTGATGCCGGCCGCACGCAGCGCTTCGCCGCCGCCGATCTTGAGGCCGTCAGCGTTGCGGGCCTCGCCTTCACCCATCGCCACCAAAGCACAGGCTGCGAGCGGCGCCAAATCACCGGAGCATCCGAGTGAACCGTATTCGTAGACCACCGGGGTGATGCCGGCGTTCAGCATATCGGCGTAGACCTGCGCGGTTTCCGGGCGCACACCGGTGCGTCCGGTGCACAGGGTGCTCAGGCGCAGCACCAGCAGGCCGCGCACCACCTCACGCTCCACTTCCGGTCCGGCACCGGCGGCATGCGAGCGAATCAGACTTTTCTGCAGCTGCGCACGCTGTTCCTTGGGGATGGAGGTGGAGGCGAGCGCGCCGAATCCGGTGGAGATACCGTAATGCGGCACGGTGTCGTCGGCCAAATGATCGATAACCGCGCGACTCAGCGCCATCTCATGCTTCGATTCGTCCGAAATCGCCACTTTGGCACCGCCGCGCGCTACGGCGATAACGTCCTCGATGCTCAGCGCTCCAACACCTACGGTGACCGTCTGCTCTGCCATGCTCATACCTTTCTATATATGTGCCGCATTCCGCATATACGACATATGCGGCACATGCTTCGCCGGGGATCCGCGACTGCCCGCATTCGCTCACCGCACCTGCCCATCAACAGCAGGCGACGCAAACGCGACCAATCGCTCCCCGAGTAATCAAACCTTGGCCATTTCACCTCAGTCGGATGCCCGCCATAAGCCACTTCGTCCATCTTGTGTCTGAAATCTCAGACATGTAAGGTGATGGAAATATGAGCCATGCCTCGCAGCAATACGCCTTCACCGAGCCACGTACCGTCAAGCGGGCGCAGGTGAAGCCATCAGAACGGGAACATCAGACATCATCATCCGCGCCACGTGTCTCGCTGGCTCCGGCGGCCGACCGTACGCTCGACATCCTCGAGTTCATCGCGAGCAATGGTCAGACGCAAGCCGCCACGCTCGCTCGCGAACTCGGCATTCCGCGCTCCACGGTGTACCAATTGTTGGAGATTTTGGAGCGTCACGGACTGGTCACCCGCCTTGCCGAGCAGCGCGCGTACGGCATCGGACTCAAGACTTTCGAGCTGGGATCGGCCTATTCTCGCCAACATCGTGTATCGCAGGTCGCGCATCCGGTGTTGGCGCGTCTTGTTGACGAGACCGGCGAAAACGGACATCTGGCCGTGCTGCACGGCAACGAAATCATTTATGTGATTGAGGAGCGCGCCGCGCATCGCCCGCCGCTAGTGTCAGGCGTGGGCGTGCGCCTACCCAGTCACCTGACCGCCACCGGGCGGGCCATTCTGTCCGCACTCCCCCGCAATCAGGTCCGCGCGCTATATCCCAATCGTCAGGCGTTCACCGACCGCACCGGCATCGGCCCCAAATCGCCCAAGGAGCTGGAGGCAACGCTCGCCGAAACCCAACGCACCGGTTTTGCCGAGGAACACGGAGACGTGACGCCCGGCTTTGATTCATACGCCGTCGCTGTGCGCGACTACAACGACTTTCCCATCGCCGGGCTGGCTCTCACTTTCGTGAGCGGATCGCTGCGCCCCGAACAGGAGCGGTCGCTTAAGACCAAGCTGCGGCTTGCCGGCACGGAACTGTCCCGGCGTCTCGGCGCGGTCGGCAGTTTGACATGAGGATTCGCGAGATCATCGTGCTGGGCTCCTTCGCCCCGATCACGATTTTCTCAACTAAGTTCACCGATTCGCTGACCGGCAACGCCAAACTCGCCGGCTTCTCGCTGACAGTGACGGCCATCATCAGCCTGGTGGTGATGACCGCCCTGCACGCACTTCTGCCGGGAGCGTAAGGCGCGTTCTTGGTTCCCTCAGTCAGCTTCTCCGCCTGGACGGTTCCCCTCAGAGAGGGGAGCCAGAACGAGTCACGCCCGAACGATTACGTTGCGCAGATCACCGATGCCTTCGACGTGCACGATGGTCTCGTCGCCTGGGTCGAGGTGGCCGGAGGCGTTCGGGGTGCCGGTCATGATGACGTCGCCAGGCAGCAGCGTGGAGAACGACGAAATGGCGGCAATCTGCTCGGGGATGCCGTGAATCAGGTTCGCGGTGGTGCCAGACGCCATCGGCACATCCTCGCCGTTCAGCGTGAAGGAAATCTTGGCGTCCTTCCAGTCGAGGTCGTCACGCATCACGATCCACGGGCCAAGCGGACAGGAGGTATCGAAGCCCTTGGCGCGCGTCCACGTGGGGTCGATGCCCTGCAGATCGCGCAACGTCACATCATTGACGCAGGTGAAGCCGAGCACGTAATCCATCGCGTTCTCGACGGTCACGTTCTTGGCGATACGGCCCATCACCACGGCCACTTCCGGCTCGAAGTTCATGTCCTTGGAGCAGGCCGGGTACACAATCGGGTCGTCGGGGCCGATTACCGAGGTGGACGGCTTGGTGAAGATCACCATGTCTTCCGGCGCGTGGGCGATTTCGGAGTGGCCGGCCTCGTGCATGAACTGGGCGTGGGCCTCATAGTTCTTGGCCAGACCGTAAACCTTGGAGGGGATGACCGGGGAGAGCAGACGGATGCCATCGCCGTCGACCGGGTAACGAGTGCCGGTGGGCTTGACCTGGTCGCCGGCCAGCGGATGGCCGTCCAGTTCGATGAGGTAGTCCTTGCCGTCCGTTTCGTCCTTCTGCACGAAGGCGTAGCGCGGCGAATCATTCAAAGAAAAACGTGCGAGTCTCATGCCTGTAAGCCTACTCCTTGGCGGTTCCTTCCGCAGAAGCATCCGTCCAAGGAGCAAGCAGACCGGCCTTCAATCGACCAAAACGCACGTTCGCTGGGATTGCTACTTTTCGGTCCAGGTTTTGTCATACAGCGACTGGCCGCTTTGCGTGTGCATGATGACGCGCAATGATGCCTTGCCGCTGGAGGTCTTGCACATCGAGCCCAGCAGATTCGCGGTGGATTGATAGGTGCTGTCCATAGCATCCAGTGAGGAAGCGGCGGTATCGCCTAGCGAGGCATAGCTGTCGTCGAGCACGTACTCGTACACCAAGGTGTCACCGTCGACACGGTAGTTGAAGGTGATGCCGGTGTCTGCAAACGTATCCGCTTCGGATTCAATGGAGTCCTTGAATTCCAAAGAGTCGACGAAATCCTGAATCGAATCGTACAGCCCATAATCGCCGTCGGTTAGATCGTCATGGGTTTCGCCCAACGTGTCGTCCAGCGCATCGTCAAGATTATCTTGAGCTTTGCTCTTATCGCTGCTATCACCGTTGCCCGAAGAGGACTGACTATAGAAGGAATCGGTTTTCGCCTCATCTATAGCCTTGCTGGCATACGAGGCACCGCCGACGATCAGCGCGATGACCAGTATTACCTGTATCACCATGCCCGCCGCACTGATGATGATGCCGGCGATGGCCAAGCCCTTGCCCTTGCCGCCCTGTTTCTTAATCTGGTTGAGGCCCACGATGCTCAGGATCAGACCGAGGAGTGAGACAAGGAACGAGCAGATAAAACCGGCAATAGCCAGACCGTTGTACTTCTGGTTCGCTTCAGGCGGCACACTGCCGTAAGAACCAGACCATCCCGGCTGGCCGTTCGGTTGGCCGCCTTGCATATACGGGTTATAGGGCGTTTGCGGAGGCACGGCCCCGCCGCCCGGATATACCGGAGCACTGACGCTGCCGTAGACCGGAGGAACCGATCCGCCTGCCGGAGCCGCCCCCGGATAGGGCGAATTGGGTGCTGCCGGTGCGGGCGCAGGCGCGGGCGCTGCCGGTGCGGGCGCGGGCGCAGCGGCAGGAGTCACTGGTGGCAAAGCCTGCGTAGGCGGTACCGGCTGATTGGCCGGCGCAAAAGGCTGGGTGGGCTGCTCGGCAGGTGTAAACGCCTGCGTAGGCTGTTCAACAGGAGTGAACGCTTGAGTGGGCTGCTCGCCCGCTGCGATTGCTTGGGTCGGAGCATTGTTGGCGGCGGTTCCCGTTTCCGCCGTCATCGCATTTAACGGCTCAGTCGGATTGGCGTCAGCTTGCTGCCACGGCACCTGGCCGTTCGGATTGACATTCGGATCAGTCATGACATGCACTCCTTCAACTGCATCGCACCCCACTTGCGAGATGCGCCCCTCGTCTTACGCGCCACATTGTGCGTTACAGACAACTGTACTCCTCGTGGCGAGCCTTAAGCACCCCAGGAAATTTGGCTTCCAAAAAACACAAAAGCCTGAAACCGGCTATTGCCTCAGCAATATTCAGTCGGTTTCAGGCTCAATCGTTAATCCTCTGGCGAAACGACGGTCTACTTCTTCAGCAGCGGTGCGACTTGCTCCTCGTAAGCGGTCAGGGCGGTGTCGATCACGTTGTGCATGTCGTAGTACTTGTACGTGCCCAGGCGACCGCCGAACACGGTGTTCGGCTCGGCCTTGGCCTTGGCCTCGTACTGGGCGTACAGTGCCTTGTCCGCATCCGTGTTGACCGGGTAGTACGGCTCGTCGCCACGCTCGGCGAAACGGCTGTATTCCTCCCACACCACGGTCTTGTTCGGGTTCTGGGCATCGTGGCGCTCCGGGTTGAAGTTCTTGAATTCGATGGCGCGGGTGTAGGGTACGTCCGCGTCGGAGAAGTTCATCACCGGGCAGCCGAAGTGGTCGCCCTCGTCGTAGCGGACCTCCTTGAAGTCGACCGTGCGCCACTTGAGGTCGCCGAGCTCATAGTCGAAGTAACGGTCCACCGGGCCCGTGTACACCACCGGCACGCCCGCGGCCTTGAGCGCGGTCTTGTTGTACGGCTGGGATTCGTCGAAGAAGTCGACGCCGAGCTCCACGGTGATGCGCGGGTCGTCGATCATCTTCTCCATCCACGCGGTGTAGCCGTCGGCGGGCAGGCCCTCCCACGTGTCCTTGAAGTAGCGGTTGTCGTAGTTGAAGCGCACGGGCAGGCGCTTGATGATGGCGGCCGGCAGCTCGGACGGGTCGGTCTGCCACTGCTTGCCGGTGTAGTTCTTGATGAACGCCTCGTACAGCGGGCGGCCGATGAGCTGGATGCCTTTGTCGTTCAGGTTGGCCGGATCGGTGCCGGCCAGCTCGCCCGCCTGCTGTTCAATCAGGGCCTTGGCTTCGGCCGGCGTGTAATGCGCGTGGAAGAACTGGTTGATGGTGCCGAGGTTGATGGGCAGCGGGTAGACCTCGCCGTCATGCGTGGCGTACACGCGGTGCACGTAGTTCGTGAAGCTCGTGAAACGGTTCACGTAATCCCACACGCGCTTGTTGGAGGTGTGGAACAGGTGGGCGCCGTACTTGTGGATCTCCGCGCCGGTTTCCTTATCCGTGTATGAGTAGGCGTTGCCGCCGATGTGATCGCGGATATCGATGATGTGCACGCGGGCACCCGTATGCTCCACCGCCTGCTGCGCCACCGTCAGGCCAAACAGGCCCGCGCCGACGATGACGAGATCGGGATACTGGGCGGTTTCAGAATTATTCGGCGCACCGGTCATAGCAAGCAAACCTTCCACAAGTCGTGTTCGTTTTCTGAGAGTCCATGCTACCCGACGTTTCAGAAGCAAGATGAATCACGATGGTCGGGAACAGTGAAATCGCATCCACCGTTCCCACCCATTACATATTCACCGTGCTCGCGCCGCAATCAACGGATATGCAGCCGCTTTAGATATGCGAATTTATTGGCGTCAACTACGAAGTATTTTCTATCGTTCTTGGCCATAACGTCAAGGATGATACCCGTCACAATAAGTAGCAGGCCCGCAATCACCAGCATTACGGCACCGATGAGCGTAGGGAAATGCGTCACGATGCCGGTCTTGGCAAATTCGAGCGTCACTAAACTGCACAGCACCAGACCAACCACTCCAATAATCAGACCAAGCGTGCCGGAGAACGGTAGCGGCTTGTATTCGCGAATCATGCGGAATATGGTGCCCATCACCTTGATGCCGTCCCCGACGGTATCAAGCTTGCTGACCGAGCCTTCCGGGCGATCGCGATATTGAATCGGCATCTCATACAAGCGCAAATTATTGTTCAACGAGTGAATGGTCATCTCCGGCTCGATTTCAAAACCTCGAGACAGCACCGGATATGTCTTGACAAAGGTGAAACTGAACGCGAGATATCCGGTCATGATGTCCGTCACATGTGCGCCAAACAATCCATTGATCGATCCACGGACCAAGCGATTGCCGAAGTTATGGAACGGACGCTTGTTCTCCTGGAAGTATGTGGAGCTCAGACGATCGCCGATAACCATGTCGTAGCCCTCAAGCACTTTGGCCACCATGTCAGGCGCGGCATCGGCCGGGTAGGTGTCATCTCCATCCGCCATCACATACACGTCAGCATCAATATCCTCGAACATGGCTCGCACCACATTACCTTTGCCTTGCCATGGTTCTTTACGCACCACGGCACCCTCAGCAGCAGCGATTTCAGCGGTACGATCGGTGGAGTTGTTGTCGTACACATATACGGCTGCTTCTGGTAGCGCGGTGTGGAAGTCACGAATCACCTTGCCTATGGTGACTTCCTCGTTGCAGCAAGGAAGCAACACAGCGACTGCAGAATGCTCAATCTGCTCAGACATGTGTTCTACTATAAACGAGGCTTCTGCTGTTTTCGTGGGTTGGGTTCTCGGCTGGGGTAGGCGTATGTCGAGCCCACCGCATCGGAGCATGACGAGGGCGATGAGATTGTTCACGTGGCGGAAGCCGTAGGCCGTGCGGATGGTGACCTTGATGCGGTTGTCGGACGCCTCGAACCTAGCGTTTGAACAGTCCAGTTCGGCCCTGGCCTGGTCGGCCGGTCGTTTGGGCGGCATCCGGAGGAGTTCCCTGAGCCGCCATGAACGGTGGAACCGGCCCTTGGGGTCCGTGTCCCGCAGGTCCCCGAACGCCTCGGACTGCCGGCCGGTCAGCTTGTCGGGGTTCTTCAACACGGCGTATTTGACGCCGCGCATGCGCTTGGCGGATTTCTCGTCCCCGTCGCGGCGCGCCGGCCAATCTCGTGAACCGGGACTTCCACGCCGCGAACCCGAACGAGCTGTGGGTCACGGACATCACCGAGTTCAGGATCCCGGCGGGCAAGGTGTACCTGTCGCCGGTCATCGACTGCTACGACGGCATGCCGGTCGCCTGGACGATCGGCACGAGCCCCAACGCCGCATTGGCCAACGGGATGCCCGAGTGTATTGCTTCAATGTTTGTTGGGCGGGTTCGGCAGTGTTTTTCCGCAGTGTGGGCTGATGGTTTTCCCCGGTGCCGTCATCGTTTCCCGGTGATGTGAGAGGCATCGGTGCCGCCGCCTGTATGTTCCCGAGTTGCAATTCGAATTGGATTCGGCCGGTTGCCGCCGGCCTGTGCTCGGGAAGGAAAGGATCATGGCGATACCGATGCCCATTGTGCAAGATATCAGGAGACTCGACCGGCAGGGGCTGTCGCGTGCGCAGATAGCGCGGCGTCTTCACGTGGATCGCGGCGACCGGCTCGACTCGCCGGCAGCCGAAGTCCTGACCGCGCCAGCGAC
>OGJJ01002587.1_pt1 | contig 11301 bp, 7 predicted proteins | sample 1572081 | NCBI WGS metagenome assembly OGJJ01 (sample SAMEA2582122, study PRJEB24529) | metagenome | biome: Human gut stool | place: China | collected 2011
ATGATCGGGCAGTTGGGCGAGGTCAATATTGCCGCTGTGGGATTGTACGGGAATTTTTCGCTGGTTTTTTCCGTGGTGATCGGCTCAGTCGGCACTGTTGCCGGGATCCTGATCGCCCAGTTCACCGGCGCAGACAACGAGCGGGAGGCATGGTGCAGCCTGAATGTCAGCCTGCTTTGCGGGGCCTTGCTGTCAGTGCTGTTTTTGCTGGCTGCCGGGGGCTTTCCGGCACAGATTTTGCAGCTTTACACCGCCGATGGGCGTATTCAGCAAGCCGGTACGGTGTATTTTAAAACTGTAGCACTCGCCTATCTGCCGATGGCGCTCAGCACGGTCCTGTCCGCGTGGCTGCGCTGCAAGGAACACGCTGCCATTCCCTTTTGGGCCAGCCTCGGCGCGGTGGCTGCCAACACCGGGCTGAACTACCTGCTGATATTCGGCAAGCTCGGGTTTGCCCCTATGGGGGTGCAGGGCGCAGCGATTGCCACGCTCGTTTCGCAACTGCTGAATTTCCTGCTGATTTTACTGGGCTTTGTGGTCTGCCTCAGAAGGGATGGCAGTCATCCTCTGTGGACGCTGCATTTTGAAAGAATCACCCTGCGGGCATACGGCGGCATGATTCTGCCGATTTTGCTCAGTGAGTTTTTGTGGAGTCTGGGGCAGAATGTCGAGTCTGCAGTGTACGGGCATCTCGGCACAGCCAACCTTGCCGCTTACACCCTCACCTGCCCGATTCAGTCACTGATCGTAGGTGCATTGAGCGGGTTATCGGCGGCAGCCGGTGTGATGGTCGGCAAGCATCTGGGAAAGAAAACCTACGACGCCGCCTACGGGGATGCCAGACGCATTATGCTGACCGGGCTGGTCGGTGCTATAGGCGTAGCCTCGCTGCTGGTACTGTTTGCAGGCGCATACACCAATCTGTACCGCGTGAACGCTGATGTACAGACGCTGGGCAAAGCATTGCTGGTCGTGTTTGCCCTGTATGCACCCGTCAAGGTAGAAAACATGATTTTGAGCGGTGGTATTTTGAGGAGCGGCGGCAATACCAGAGTAATCATGATCATTGACACCATCGGCACATGGGGCATCGGCATCCCGCTGTGCCTGCTGGCCGCATATGGTTTGCACTGGGGCATTGTCGGCGTCTATGCACTGCTTACAACGGAGGAGATTTTCCGTCTGGCCATCTCTCTTGTCATGTTCAAAAGACGCAGCTGGATGATCAGCCTGTGACCGGCACAGCAGCACGCGCAGTGCCTTCCTCACACACGCAGTATTGCACAGTTTCAGCCGATTGCTTTTGGCGGTCTTGCAAAAAACAACAACACGCCCGGACAGCTGCACAAGTGCAAGCTGTCCGGGCGTGTTTTACGCTTTCTGAGCGGGCAAACGCATTATCGCTGCGCTCAGGCATTGCTCAGGTGATTTCTGCAGAAGATAAGAGGCTTCGCCTTACTCGCTGGTTGGGAAAATGACCTTGTTGACGAAAAAGAAGATTACCATGGAAACGCCGCCGTTCAATACCGTTGTACCAATATTGTAAATAAAATCCGGCACATATTGCGCAGCCGTTGCGACCCAAATGCAGTTAATAGAATTTACAATACAGGTTATTACGCAAAATGCAATCGCATACCAAACGATCTGCCGGGCAAGATTCCCCTTGCTGCGGAAAACGACATTTCTCTGTATTGGGAAATTGATTACCTCACCCAGTACCATGGCTATCATATACGCGCAAAAATAAGGCAAACCACCATGCTCTGCGTCATAGCCCAAAATGTTCCATTTAAAGGTTGCTCCCAGCATGGTTACTTCAATTCCCGGCCAGCCAAAATCCACCTTGGGCATATTTGCAAAAGCAGCAGGCAGAAACTGCAGTAATATGTACTTAAACACCGTAATCAGGTTGCATACAATTACAAACAATCCGCCCTCACGGATCCACCGCATTATATCCTGATTGGCTGTTTTTGCTGTATCCCTTTTATCTTTCATAAGACATCTTATTGTTCAGTGCCCTCATCCTCTTTTTTTGCCTTGCGGTATTTGCAGATTGCGCAGACCTCCCAAGCGACAAGGATGATTGCAACAACTGCATCCACTGCGTAGGTCGTCTTTACCCACTTCGGCACAGCTACCGCACGCGTCACGGCGAAGGAGTTTGCCAATGCATACAGCGTGCCGTGCGCTGCCTTGCGCATAGCCGTTACCGTACCGACAGAGTTCAAATCACGGTAGAACTCATTCGTGATGTTAAACGCCAGCATCTTTGTGCCGCCGGTACGAATTGCCAGATTGCCGTCCATATACCATGGGCTGACGACTGCGTCCGTAATGACAGAGCCATGGAAGCCCCACTCATCGCGCAGAATGTTCGTCAAAAGGGCCTTACAGCCGCCGGCCCAGACAGGTCCGACCGCATTCATAGAGGTCATAACGCCCATGCCGCCTGCCTTGATCGGCTGCTCAAACGCCTTGAGGTAAATTTCGCGGGCAGCCTGCTCATTCAGCCATGTGCAGATGTTGTTCTGACGATAGTTGTCCTGATCGTTGAAGGCAAAATGCTTCACATAGCAAATCAGACCATTTTCGGTTGCGCCGGACACCTCGGCGGCTGCGGTCAGCCCGGAGAGCACACCGCACTCGGAATAGTATTCAAAGTTACGCCCGCCGAATGCGCTGCGGTGGATGTTCATTGCAGGTGCATACCAGCCTGTGCAGTTGATTTCGGCACACTCTTTTGCAATCTGTTCACCGCGCGCCTTGGCCAGCGGCTGGTTCCAGGTGCAAGCCAGCATCACAGAGCCGGGATAGCTCGGACCTGCGGCAGGATTGTAGTTGCTGTGTACACCGGTCGGACCGTCACAGTCCTCCGTTGCGGACAGGCCAATGGATTCAATACCAACGGTATGGTAACCACCGTCTGCCGTAAGGCTGAACAAGTCATTGACCGTGAGTTCATCGAGAAGCTGCTCCCACTTGGGGTCATCGTAAGCAACGCCGGTCAGATCAGAGAGCTTCAACCCGTTATTGGCCCCGGTGGTCGGCATAACAGCGTTGGGATCATCATATTTTGCCGCATCAAAGGTTGCCGCACTTGCATATTCTGCCAATGCCTGCGCACTCAGGCTATGGTTTACAGGCGCAGCAGTAGCCTCTGCATAGTTGGCAAAGCCATCGGCACGGCTGAGATAGGTCACATCGCCCTGCGCAAAGGTGAGCTGGTTTGTAGCAGTCACCTGATCTGTGGAGCGAGCACCATCATGTGCATCGTCATAGATGACATCTTTGTCCACCTTGGCAACATAGGTATCCAGAATCGTATGAGAATCCGAGCAGAGATTGATCTTATAGTCACCAGCCTCGAGCACATACGCACCATTCGCACTCTTGATGCAGTTTGAATCGTAGGAGGCCATATCCTCATAACGGAAGGTGATCTTCAGGGTCTGTGCCTCACCGGGCTGCAGGATCTCCGTCTTGGCGTACTGCACAAGATTTGCTGCTGCCTTTTCGATGCCGCCATTATAATACGGCGGCTCATAGAAGATTTCCGCAACATATTTTCCTGCCACATCGCCAGTATTAGTAACTGCTACGTCCAGCGTGATTTTCTCGCCATCATCCTCGACAGCTGCAATCGAAGAGTCAAAGGTAGTGTAGCTCAAGCCATAGCCAAACGGATACTGAACCACCTTATCATAATCAATAAGGCCCTCTGCGGCAGCCGTTTCATAGAATTTGTAGCCAACATAGATGCCCTCGCAGTAGTTGACAAACATGGCACGGTTGTCCACGCTCCCTGTCACCTCTGCATAGTTATCATACGCAAAGCCGCCGAAGTTGTTGACCGTGGGTGTTGCGAGCAGATCGTAGACATAGGTATCTGCCAGATGTCCGGACGGATTCACTTCACCGTTCAGGATTTTTCCGAGGGAATCAAAGCCAAGCTCGCCGGGCGCACCGCAGAGAACGGCGGCCTTAATGCTGTCATACTGATCCAGCCAGCCAAGCTCCATAGCATTGGAGGAGTTGACCACAACGATAACATTCTTGAACTCTTTACAAACGCGATCTACCATTGCAATCTCGCGGTTGCTTAATTCCAAGTAACTCTTGCCGGCATCGAGGTCTTCTGCCTGCGTGGTAAAATCATAGAACTGTGCGAGCCCGCCGTACTGTGCATTGTATTCATCCGGACCGGTAATACTCTGCGGGATATCGAAGCCCTCGCCGCCGGTACGGCTGACGACAACCACCGCCGTATCCGAGTAAGCGGTCGCATTCTCAAAAATATTAGCGCTTTCGTACTCTGCAATGGTAGGTTCCGGAACGGTAAAATCGCCGCGCTTGCTGCCAATCTCACGCAGACGAATCGTACCGACAGGACGCTCTGTACGGAAATTCTCGTAGAATTTCACAAGCTCCTCATTGACTTCAAAGCCTGCATGCTTGAGGCCGTCAATCAGGGAAACTGCATTGCTCGTATCACTGTCACCGGAGCCGGTGCCGCCATACAGCGGTCGAACGCTCGACCAGCCAAACAAGTTGAGCTTTGTGCCGGCGCTCAACGGCAGCGCCTTGTCATCATTCTTCAGCAGAACGATGCCCTCGGATGCGATCTGGTCTGCAATCGCACGGCCGGATGCCATTGTTTCGTCCGAAACCTTGACATCCTCAGCAAAAACACTGTTCACCACAGAGTATTCCACGCCGAGAATAACCCAGTTGACAGAAAGCGTGACAGCCAGCAAAATGGCAATCGGGGCCTGTGCGCGCACCAGCGCACGCTTCGGCTGCTTAAGCTTTCCGGCCGCGGCCACTACGATGAGCGCCGCGATCAGTACTACAACAATAAAGATAATAGCCGGGCTGCAAGCAATGATGCCGTTCTTCAAATCCTCGGTCGTAACTGCCAGGGAGCCGCCAAACATCAAATCGTACAGCTTTTTCCCGATTGCCGCCAATGCTGCAATGATAACTGCAGCAATCAGCCACGGCACAAGCCTCTTCTTATTTTTCATTTCGTTTCTCCTTCAAAAGTAAATGGATATGTGGTATTTATTGCAATTCAAACCAGTGGAAATTCATTTTCCCACTACCCGTAAAACGGAAATACAGTGGATAGGTTCCGTCCGGGATCGTAAGGGTCACCTTCTCCCCCACCTGGCTGCCGTTCTTTATGAAAATATCGGCACACAGCGTGGAAAAATCCGGTGCGGTTGACACCTGAAGGCGTCCGTTTGCAGAGCCGGTACAATGTACCTTTATCTTAGCAGCATCTTTAAAGGCAAAGTACTTGAATCCTGCCACTGCACCATCGCGCATATTGGCAATATACTGATTGCCGCTGTTCTCTCTGTCCGGCCCGTCCTGCGTGAAATAGGGGTGATTGCGCAGCCGCCATTTCGGGAAAGGTCCGTCATAGCGCCCGGTACCGTTCTTCCCCCAGAGGTTACAGGCAATGCGCGCCTCATAACGGCCTTTTCCTTTTAAGGGTCCATCGTTTAGGCCGCAGCTTGTGACCTCTGCCTGAAGAAACGCTCCGTTTTCATTACGCCGAAGCTTCTCGGCACAGGCCTGCCGGGAATACGAATGGCGGTTGGTTTGCCTATGATAGAAAACATACCAGTTGTCCTCTAGCTTGAGCAGCCCGCCATGTGTATTGCCTAAATAGTTAGCTGCGTGCTTTTCGGACAGGTTGCTGTCCAGAAAGATATCACCCTGACTAACCAGAGTGCCGCCGTAAGAGAAATCTCTGTCAGGGCTTTGACTGGTCGCGTAGCACAATTCATGGTTATGACGAGAGGAATATACGAAGATATAGGTTTTTCCTTCCTTGCGTATCGAGCTTGCCTCAAAAAACTCATGTCCTTGAAAGGCTCCCAGCCCTTTTTTAGGGAAAATCACGCGCGGCTCCGTTTTTATCGTCACCATATCTTTTTCCAGTTCCAGAACTGTACCGCCGTCACATCTAAGCTTGTGTCCGCCTGTCAGAAAAGCAGGCACAGTATTGTAAAAGCCGGAATACAGCCATACGCGCCCGTCATCATCCGCCAAAACGCCGGGATCAAACGGAAGCTGATCTCCCCTTCGCCGTCCCCAGAGTGTGCCGTCTGCATAGTGAATATGACCCAAAAATTCATATTCTCCTGCAGGGGTATCGCAGACCGCCACGCCCATAATGCCTAAGAAGTCAAACGCATAGTAGAGGTAGTAGCGCCCGTCCGGGCCTTGGCAGACATCCGGTGCAAAAAGCAGATGGTATCCCAATGGATTTTTGGGGTCCTGTTTTTTGCGGTAGATAACTCCCTCGTTCCTCCAGTCGGAAAGATCTTCCACCGGCGCCGACCAGCAAACATAGTCATTTACGCAGAAGATTGGTGCGTTGAAGCGATCATGCGAGCCATAGACATACACTCTGCCATTGAACACATGCGGTTCCCCGTCCGGAATATATTCCCACGACGGCAAATACGGGTTCACTGCTTGTCTGTTCACAGTTTTCACCTCCTTCCTTTCTGCTGTTGTATTCAAAGTGTAGCACAACTCCCTCTTTTTTCGGGTACTTTTGGCATAATCCGTCACCACAGTGGCACAACTTGCATTCTTGAACACTTTTTTCAAATAGACGCGCTCTCTTTTGTGCATTCCGCAAAAAAGCGGTGCGGATCAACTCCGCACCGCTCCCGCATACTTAAGGTAACACCGCACAGCCGTACTGTATAGGGTCAGGCTTTTTCCGGCAATGGAAGGAGAACGCTCAGATGGAACCAGTTATCTGAACAATCTGCAGAAACCGATCCGCTATACTTCTCTGCTGTATAGCGGATGCTTTTTATCCCATAGCCATGCATATCCTTATCACGCTTCGTTGTGCGGTACTCGCCGTCCACAACAGAAAGCTGCGCTGTACAGTAGTTTTCCACTCGGATAATCAAAAACACATTCTGTGTATAGACAGCCACCCGGATCAGGCGCTGCTGGGGGTCGGCCAGCTTTTCCACACTCTCTATTGCATTGTCAAGCGCATTGCCGAATATGCTGCAGATGTCCATCGTTTCAATAAAATCCAACCTTGCACCGTCCGCAACGATCGTCAGCGTGATCTGATGCTGACTGCAATACAACTGCTTATCCGACAAAATCGTATCCAGCACATCATTTCCGGTATGCTGATTCACACCCAGGCTCTGCATTCCTTTTTCCAGTTGCGAAAGGTATTCCTCTCGCCTGGCCGCGTCCGACTCCATCCGAATGACCTGTATCTGATGCTTCAAATCGTGGTATTTGCGGTTGATGGCTTCGCTGTTATCACGACTGATACGGTACTGCTCATACTGCCGCTTTAAAAGTGTCTGGATTGCCGTCAATTCGTGTTGTGTCTGCATGTCCTGCCACCTATCCTGCATGGAAAGCAGCACAGCCATCCCCGCGAAATCCACCAGTGTCCGTATCCAGAATATTTCCGTGGTCATACGCCCGCTGAACGGCGTGTCGGTCGTCACATAACTGATATTGCTGATTAAAAATGTGCAGATCGCTATAACAGCCGCCGATATGCTTTCATGTCTTGTCATATGCAGTGGCGCTTTATCGCTCAGCCTTTTCTGCTCAAGTCGCAGAAAAATACCAAAGCCACCGCCATAAAAGACCAGCAGGAACAGTCCCTGTATCCACCAACTGCCCGGCATCTTTGATGCGCCGAATGAATAGAGCTGCCACTCCAGCGATGCAATAAACTCTGCCAGCGTGAACGCCAGCGCCCACCAAAAACCCGTATCACAAAAGTTCAAGCGGCAGCACAGCCAGATCGTAGCGTACATCAAAACCAAAGCCACAATCATGCCGGGAATCCAAAGGCTTAGCGGAACAACGCCGATCAACCACTGCACCAAGCCGAATAAGGGCAGCGCTGCTGCCAGGATCCCGGCCGTTTTTGCTGCATTATAGCGCTGGGGCAGCAGCCTTACAAACAGCACACATGCCAGCCACTCCGCCAGCGCGGTATACAATTTCGGAATATCCTGTATCACGCCTGCTATTCGCCTCCCATATACGCCGCAAGGGCTTCCATAAAGCTTTTCTTCCGCGCACGGCTGATTTGCAGATCCTGCCCTTTTACGGTTACGACCAACTGATTCACACGCTCCACATGCGCCAGATTCACCAAATAACAGTTGTTGCACTTATAGTAATGCCTCTGTGCAAGCTTTTCTTCAGCACCTTTCAGCGATCCTCTCTCTGCATACTCGCCGATCTCGGTATGGTAGATAATCGTATGTCCGCGGCTCTCAATATACAGTATCTGGTCTGCATCAAGCCGGATCATCTTGCTTTCCTGCATCAGGTGAATATAGAACTTGGATTTTCCATGTACTTTTTTAACCGCATTATGCAGCACTTGGGAGAAGGCAAAGTATTGGATGGGCTTCAATACATAATCCAATGCCTCAACCTTATATCCCTGCACAGCAAATTGCGCAGAATTTGTAATAAATATGATGATGACATTTTTATCCATATCCCGTATGCGCATGGCAGCCTGCATACCGTCCATATGCTTCATTTGGATATCCATCAGAATTATGTCATACTCGGATTTATATTTTTCGACAATTTCCAATCCGTCTGAAAATTCCGATACACTGACCGTTTCCGAAAAATCGTTTTGATACTGATCAATGTACTTTCCGAGTTGACTTCGATACCCTATATCATCCTCTACGATTGCTATGCGTATCATGGTAAATCCCCGTTTCGTCATCTGATGCAGCCTACCCGTCCAATATGGCAACCACCCTGCATCAACTGCTACTGTGCGTCTCTGTCTGCCTTACCGTATATTTCCTATGCCGATTGTTCAGATTATACCCTTTCTGCCTGCCTTTTGTAAAGCTACAGAACGGTGCAGACATATAGCCCGCAAGCATCTCTCCGTAAGCGGCGCGCAGATCATCAGAATGCATCTCTGCCATCATTTCCTCGATTTCACGGTCCGACATCGGCTGCAGCAGCATTCGTTTTGTCTCCACCTTCAATTTGTCCATACCCCCGCTTCTTTGCTGGTATCCGTAATTTATAGGATACTGGTTATTCTAATGCCGGTGCCACACCTTGTCAATAGCATACTGCCTGTCATGCACCCTTGGCAGAAAGATTCAATCAAATCTTTTTTATCTTTCTTCTTTCCTCATACGAAAGAAAAAAGCTCCGGTAACTTTTCGTAAAATCACACGCATTGTCCACAAAAAAATCCTAATGGGCAACGGACGGCCTGTGCTACAATGAAGCCAGAAGTAAAACAAAAGGAGAATCGTCATGGCACAATTTGTAAAACTGAACCCTGAAGCCCTGCAGCCGCTGCGCGAGGTCGATGCGCGCCTGGTCTCATACGATGTTGAGATGGCCGAGGTCACCGGCGGCACCTTCTGGAAAGCCTACACCCCCGCCCAGATTGCCGGTGAGGAGGAATTTGTGCTGAAAAAGGGCCCTGCCGGTCTGATGCTGGACAAAAATGCCCTGATGCAATACTATGACCCCATCGACCTGCGCGATAAAAAACTGCGTAAACTGGCCAAGGAGATCGGCCCCGCATGGGTGCGTGTTTCCGGCACTTGGGCCACCAAGACCTATTACGACTTTGATGGCCACACCGGCGGTCAGGCCCCTGATGGCTACGATGCCATCCTGACCCGTGAGCAGTGGCTGGGTGTGCTGGACTTCTGCAAAGAGATTGGTGCCAAGCTGCTGATCAGCGTGGCTGACTGCGACGGCCTGCATCATGCCGACGAGCCTTGGAATCCCAGTCAGTCCGAGCAGATTTTTGCCCTGAGTGAGGAATACGGCAAGCCCATCGATGCCGCCGAGTTCGTCAACGAGCCGCACATGCTGGAGATTTCCGGCTGCCCCAAGGGCTACACCTCCGAGCTGTTCGCCAAGAATCATGACATTTTCGCCCGCTGGCTGCGCGAGAATCATCCCGGTTGCCTGCTGGTCGGCACCAGCGCCTCTGATGGTATGCCGGTCAGCGATCCGACCTACAAGTCCGACAAGCCTGCGTTCAACTTCCTGCCGACCGTCCCGCTGGACAGCCTGATGCAGCCCATGCAGGAAAAGCTGGATGTATTCAGCTACCATTATTACAATGGCGTTTCCGAGCGTCTGAAGGCTGTCATGCCGTCCAACTACTGGAAGCCTGACCGCGCGCTCAGTGAGGATTATCTGGCAGTGGCCGGCAATTTGGCGCGCCTGCACGCTGAAAAGCGCGACACCTACTGTCCGGGTGCCCAGATATGGGTCACCGAGTCCGGTGACGCGGGCGGCGGCGGTACCACCTGGGCCTCGACCTATCAAGATGTTTTCCGCACGCTGAACGAACTGGGCAGCTTTGCATCCGTCACCGATGGCATCATCTTCCACAACACGCTGGCGTCCAGCGATTACGGCTACCTGAGCCATACGGTCTTTGACCCGCGCCCCAACTACTTTGCCGCCTTGCTGTGGAACCGCATCATGGGCCGCACTGTCTATGACACCGCCGAGCCCATCCGCGAGGGCGCGCATGTCTTTGCACATTCCCGTGCCGACGGCAAGCCCGGCACTGCCTACCTTGTCATCAACAACAGCAAGACCGATACCACCACTGTCAGCCTGCCAACGGATGCCGAGATCTACCAGCTCTCCGCTGAGGCCCTGCGCTCTGGCACGATGCTCTGCAACTGCAAACCGCTGGTTCTGGGTGAGGACAACTCCCTGCCCGAAATCACCCCCATCACCGCCCCTGCCGGGGAACTGACCTTGCCTGCTGCCACCTGCACCTTTATTGTACTGTAAATAAAACAGCAACATCCCGTCTGCCGCAAGTACACTTATGTAAATAAGTACACTTGCCCCGTAGACGGGATGTTTTTACTATGGCCTGCGCTTGCCGGCCAACAGATGCTCTATGAAAGAATCTCTGCGTGATAATCAGTTTTTTCTGTCTGGTCATCTCTCCAATAGCAAGGCTTACAAATCATTCTGTCTTTACAGAATATACTCCATCTGCCGTTCCTTTGTTTTCATACCCATCTTCTCATAGAAGCTTTCAGCCGATGTGTTACCCGCCCAGACATTCAAGGTCACCTCATAGCAGCCAAGCATTTTTGCCTGCTGCTTCACATATTCAAGCAGGCTTTCCCCGATATGCTGTCCGCGTGCCTGCTTGTCAACGCACAGATCATCAATAAACAGTGCCTTAAACGGAACCATATTGGTAGAAAACGGTTGCTCCTTCAACTGGCAGAAAGCATA
>OGJJ01002589.1_pt1 | contig 11284 bp, 3 predicted proteins | sample 1572081 | NCBI WGS metagenome assembly OGJJ01 (sample SAMEA2582122, study PRJEB24529) | metagenome | biome: Human gut stool | place: China | collected 2011
ATGAAACTAGAATTCAACAAAAATTAAATGACCAGTCTCCTGTAGAGTACAGAAAGCTGGTCGCATAAGAGGTTTTTTCTTGTCCCATTATTGGGGTGCAGTGCCAGTAGTGGGGCTTTTTTGTGTCTATTGAAAGATGATCTTCACTTACATTAAAGTATTAGATAAAAAGTAAAATAAAAGAGATTAAATCAATTGTTTTATTTTTGGATTGTTAGTAGTTTGAATTTCAAGAGAATATTTTTACAAATGTTAGAGTCTTTGTAGTTATTTACATGAAAAGGTTTTAGATGTTTTCATGAAAGAAAAGTATGGTCGCTAAACAATTATTTATATTGATTAAAAATTAGAGAAAATACTTGCCTAAACATTAAAAAAAGGATATGATAGACCTCTGAAGAAAATTAATAGATGCATAAAGTGCGTGTTTATCCGATAATATCTTTATTTTTGACGTGCCTTTAAGGTACAATGATTAACAAATAGGAAGTTTATGAATGAAACAAACAAATCATGTTGTTGAAAAAGTGACAAAATACGCTATTCGTAAGTTGTCAGTTGGTGTTGGACCAGTTGCTATTGGAACATTCTTAATGGCAGGGGGTCTTTTCGTGTCTAAGCCAGTTTCGGCAGATCAGGTTACTACGGATGCATCGGTACATCTGGCCTATGTTACTGAGAATGAATTGACAGCTGAAGAGCAGAAGCAAGTGGTTCATGCTATTCCAAAGGAATATCAAAATAATGATACTTTTTATCTAGTCTATAAACGTAAGGGAGACAGTCAAGCTAATCTTCCTAAAACAGGCAGTTCCGACTGGGCGGTAACAGGCTTAGGACTGACGACAGCAACTTTGGCTGTACTCCTATTTTCAAAAAAACATCGCAAAAAGATTATTGGATTGGTCTTGATTGGAGCAGCTGGGCAAAGCTTACTTATCCCTATTGAGGTTCTTGCTTTGCAAAATAAGGAGTTGCAGGCTTATAATCAGAATCTAGCTGTCTCAGATGAGGCGGATTTAGCTAAGGGTGTTATTACCATTGATGGTTATGAGTATGTCGGTTATCTGCGTTACTCATCTAAGTCTGAGCTTGAACAACCTTTGGAGAATGCTTTGAAAGGACTTGAGCCATCAAGAGAAGATAGAAACACAGAAAGCCGGTATGAAAAAGATAAAGAAATAAGTTGGGAAAAAGGAACTCAGGAATCAGGCCACGAAGGTGAAGTTCTTGTTCAACCATCAGTCCCAGAGCACACAGGATCGATTAGTACCGATGGTACACAAGAATCAGGTCATGAAGGCGAATCTCTTGTCCAACCATCAGTCCCAGAGTACACAGGATCGATTAGTACTGATGGTACACAAGAAGTTGGCCACGAAGGTGAAGCTGCCGTTCAACCAGCAACCCCAGAGTACACAGGTCCAATTAGTGCTAATGGCACGCAAGAAGTTGGCCACGAAGGTGAAGCTGCCGTTCAACCAGCAACCCCAGAGTATACAGGTCCAATTAGCGCCAATGGTACACAAGAAGTTGGCCACGAAGGTGAAGCTGCCGTTCAGCCAGCTAATCCAGAATATACAGGCAACCTTGAAGCTAAAGGGACTCAAGAACCAGGCCACGAAGGTGAAGCTCTTGTCCAAGATGAGAATCCTGTTTATACCCCAGTTGTCGGAAGTATCACAGAGACTGAAACGCAAGCCATTGATTATCCTATCGAAGTCGTCACTGATGATAGCAAGTATGTGGATGAAGAAGTTGTTGATCAAGAGGGCCAAAAAGGTAGCCAAGAAATCCATAAAGTTTACCAAACCATTGATGGTGTTAAGGTTGGTGAGCCGACTATTGTGTCAGGTAAGGTTATTGAGGTGCCACAACCTAGAAAAATACGTCGTGGCAGCAAGCCTCTAGATGGGACAACGACTGAAGAGTCTATTGTAGAGCTTCCATTTAAAGAAATTGTCCAAGAAGATGATACACTTGAGAAAGGCGTCGTGCAGGTTGTCCAAGAAGGACAAAAAGGACAAAATAAAATTACCAAGATTTATAAGACCTTTAAGGGTAGTAAGACTGCTGAAGAACCAACTGTTACTGAAACAGTGCTAGTTCCTGCCCAAGATCGTATCGTTCACAAAGGGACCAAGATATCTGAAAAACCAGTGCTTACACTGACACAGATTGACAAGGATGACTTGGGTCGCAGTGCTAAACTTAGCTACCAATTGACTAATCCAGGTTCAGCAGCCATCACAACTATTAAAGCAGTCCTTAAGAAAGACGGACAGGTTGTCCAAACGCTTAATATTCCTAGCACGACCTTGACTGCTGATTTAACAAACTTAGACTATTACAAGACTTATACGCTTACAACAACCATGACCTTTGATCGTGGCAATGGTGAGGAGAGTCAGGTTTTGGCAGACCAAACCATCCAACTTGACCTCAAGAAAGTTGAGATTAAGGACCTTGCCCGTACGGATTTGATTAAGTATGACAATCAAACAGAAGTGGATGAGACTCGCCTGACAGCTGTGCCTCGGGATCTCACGAATTACTATTTGAAGATGACTTCTGCGGATCAGAAGACTACTTACTTGGCTGTCAAGTCTATCGAAGAGACAACAGTTGATGGCAAGGCTGTTTATAAGGTAACTGCAGAAGCGGACAATTTGGTGCAACGTGATGGCCAAAACCATTTTGCACAAACTTATAGCTATTACATTGAGAAACCGAAGGCCAGTCAAGCTAATGTTTACTATGATTTTGCTGAGTTGGTCAATGCCATTCAGGCTAATCCATCAGGTGAGTTTAGACTTGGCCAAAGCATGAGTGCTCGCCATGTCGTTCCAAATGGCAAGTCATATATCACGACTGAATTTACTGGTAAGTTGCTCAGTGATGGTGACAAACGCTTTGCCATCTATGATTTGGAGCATCCATTGTTTAATGTCATCAATGGGGGAACTATCAAGAATATCAACTTTGAAAATGTAGATATCAATCGCCCTGATCAGAATCAAATAGCGACAGTTGGATTTAACCTTAAAAACAAAGGTCTGATTGAAGATGTTAAGGTGACTGGTTCGGTGACTGGTAACAATGATGTGGCAGGTATTGTTAATAAGATTGATGAAGATGGCAAGATTGAGAATGTTGCCTTTGTCGGTAAGATTAACTCTGTCGGTAATAACTCGACAGTTGGTGGGGTTGCTGGTTCAAACTACATGGGATTCGTCAACAGAGCCTATGTGGATGCGACTATTACAGCCAATAATGCTAATGCAAGTATGCTAGTGCCATTTGTTACTTACATGCTCAACAGTTGGAAATCAGGAACTAAGGCAAGGGTAACAAATTCAGTAGCCAAAGGTGTTCTTGATGTTAAAAATACAAGATATGTCGGTGGTATTGTTGCCAAGACTTGGCCTTACGGAGCCGTTCAAGACAACGTGACTTATGCCAAGGTAGTTAAAGGTCAAGAAATCTTTGCATCTAATGATGTTGATGACGAAGATGGTGGACCTCATATCAAAGACCTCTTTGGGGTTATCGGCTATAGTTCTGCCGAAGATGGCACTGGTAGAGATACCAAGAGTCCGAAAAAACTCAAACATTTGACTAAGGAAGAAGCTGATAAGCGTGTTGAAGGTTACAAGATCACGGCTGATACATTTGTCAGCCAACCTTACGAGTTGAATACTCTTAATAGTGTTTCTAGTCAAGCTGATTTTGCCAATATTCAAGACTATAAGCCAGAATACAACCAGGCTTATAAGAATATTGAGAAACTTCAACCGTTCTATAACAAGGATTATATTGTCTATCAAGGAAATAAACTGGCTAAAGACCACAACTTGAATACCAAAGAGGTTCTCTCAGTGACACCGATGAAAGACAGTAATTTTGTCACAGACTTAAGCGATGCTAACAAGATTATTGTTCACTATGCTGATGGTAGCAAAGACTACTTCAAGCTTTCAGAGAGTTCAGAAGGGTTGAGCAACGTTAAGGAATATACTGTTTCTGATTTGGGTATTAAGTACACTCCAAATATCGTTCAAAAAGATCACTCGAGCCTTATCAATGGAATCGTTGATATCTTGAAACCAATTGAGTTGCAGTCTGACCCAATTTACCAAAAACTTGGTCGTACAGGTCCAAATAAGGTCAATGCTATCAAGAACCTCTTCTTGGAAGAAAGCTTTGACGCTGTTAAGACTAATTTGACAAACCTTGTGACTAAGCTGGTTCAAAATGAAGACCATCAACTTAATCAATCATCTGCTGCCCAACAAATGATTCTTGACAAGGTTGAGAAAAATAAGGCTGCTCTCTTGCTAGGTTTGACCTACTTGAATCGTTATTACGGTGTTAAGTTTGATGATGTTAATATCAAAGAACTCATGCTCTTCAAACCAGATTTCTACGGTAACAATGTGGATGTCCTTGACCGTTTAATTGAAATTGGCTCTAAGGAAAATAATATCAGTGGCTCAAGAACATATGATGCTTTCGGTGAAGTTCTAGCCAAATATACTAAATCTGGAGATTTAAACGACTTCCTCAACTACAATCGAAAACTCTTCACCACTATTGATAATATGAATGATTGGTTCATCGATGCCACTAAGGATAAGGTCTACGTTGTAGAGAAGGCGTCTCAAAATGAAGGTGTTGGCGAGCACAAGTATCGTGCTTACGATAACTTAACACGTGGTCTACACAGAAAAATGATTCTACCATTATTGAATCTTGATAAGACAGAGATGTTCTTGATTTCAACCTATGACACCATGTCTTATGGAACAGCTAACAAGTACAATACTACTCTTGAAAAACTGAAGCCTGAGATTGATTTAGCTGCCCAACGTCAAATCAATTACCTTGATTTCTGGCATAGATTGGCTACAGACAAAGTTAAAAACAGGTTGTTCAAAGATATTGTCAATCCTGTCTGGGAAGGTTTCTATGTCTGGGGTCATGGTTGGCCAGGTTGGCCAGAGCGTTACGGCCAATTCAAGAACAGTACGGAAGTCTATGCGCCAATTCGTGAAATCTATGGTCCAGTTGGTGAGTATTATGGAGACAACGGAGCTATGGCTGGTGCCTATGCTGCCATCTACGACAATCCATACGATAATCGTGCCAAGGTTACTTATGTCATGTCTAACATGATTAGTGAGTACGGTGCTTCGGCCTTCACGCATGAAACTACCCACCTCAATGACCGTATTGCCTACTTTGGAGATTATGGTCGTCGTGAAGGAACAGACGTTGAAGCTTATGCCCAAGGTCTTCTTCAATCACCAGCTACTCAGGGGCATCAAGGTGAATACGGCGCCTTGGGACTTAACATGGCCTTTGAACGACCTAACGATGGTAATCAATGGTATGACACTAATCCAAACAAGTTGAACTCACGAGAGGCGATTGACCGTTACATGAAGGGTTACAACGATACCCTCATGCTTCTTGACTCACTTGAAGGGGAAGCGGTCCTCAGTCAAGGAAATCAAGATCTCAATAATGCATGGTTCAAGAAGGTAGATAAACAGTTACGAGGTAATAGTAAAAATCAATACGACAAGGTTCGTGCTCTAAGTGATAGTGAAAAGGCTATTAACTTGACCACTATTGATGACCTTGTAGATAATAACTTTATGACTAATCGTGGACCTGGTAATGGTGTCTATAAACCAGATGATTTCTCTTCTGCCTATGTCAATGTCCCTATGATGTCTGCTATTTATGGTGGTAATACCAGTGAGGGATCTCCAGGAGCTATGTCCTTCAAGCATAACACCTTTAGACTCTGGGGTTACTATGGCTATGAAAAAGGCTTCCTAGGTTATGCAACTAACAAGTATAAACAAGAAGCAAAAGCGGCTGGTAAGGCCACCCTCGGAGACGACTTTATCATTAGCAAGATTTCTGATGGTCAGTTCAACTCACTAGAAGCCTTCAAGAAGGCCTATTTCAAAGAAGTGAAAGACAAAGCATCACATGGTTTGACGACAGTTGCAATTGACGGCACAACAGTAAGCTCTTACGATGATTTATTAGCCTTGTTTAAAGCTGCAGTAGCAAAAGATGCTGCAACTATTAAAACAGATAATAAGGGTAATAAATCTGTGTCAACAAGTCATACGACGAAACTCAAAGAAGCTGTCTATAAGAAACTCCTACAAGAGACAGATAGTTTCACAAGTTCTATTTTCAAATAATAGATGAAAGAATTCCCTTTGGCGAAAATGAATTGCACCCCAAAAAGTTAGACAGAAAAGATCTAACTTTTGGGGTGCTTTTATTATGAAATTGGGTTATGAAGATAAAGTTCAAATATATGAATTGAGGCAGCAAGGTCAAACCTTCAACCGAGTTTCAAAAAGATTTGGTGTGGATACTTCTGAATTAAGATATATGATGAGATTGATTGAACGTTACGGAATAGAAATTATTAAGAAAGGTAAGAATTGTTACTATTCTCCAGAATTAAAACAAGAAATGATTGATAAAGTACTACTTGAAGGTCGTTCACAAAAAAGTGTAAGGCTTGATTGTGCTCTTCCGAGTAGTGGAATGTTACCTAATTGGATAGCACAATACAAGAAAAATGGGTATACTGTTGTTGAGAAAACAAGAGGGAGAGCACCTGAAATGGGGTGTAAACGTAAGAAAACTTGGGAAGAAATGACAGAACTAGAGCGATATCGAGCAGAAAATGAGTAGTTGAGAGCGGAGAACGCTGTGATAAAAAAGCTGAAAGAACTCCGATTGAAGGACGATAAAGAGCAAGAAGAAAGCTGAAATTGTTCGAGGGTTGGTAACAGAGTTTGCCTTAGTGATTCTTCTAAAGATTATTAAGCTTGCTTGTTCGACCTATTCTCACCACTTAAAACAGCTGGATCAAACTATCAAAGCCTGTGAAACTTTTAAGCAGTATTTAGCTTGATAAGGTACAATAGAGTAAGACAAAATGAATGAGGAGGTTGTCATGAAGTTTTTACATACGTCAGATTGGCATGTAGGACGAACCCTCAATGGCTGGTCTTTGTTGGAGGAGCAGGAGTGGGCTTTTCAACAAATTGTGGATTTGGCTATTAGCGAAAAAGTGGATGGGGTTATCATTGCTGGGGACCTCTATGACCGTGCGGTGCCTCCTGTGGATGCGATTAAGCTTTTTAATAAGACCTTGGCCCGCTTGGTACTGGAGGAGCAGATTCCTGTCTATGCGATCAGTGGTAATCACGATGGGGCTGAACGTTTACATTTTGGGCGTGACTTCTTTCAACATCAGGGCCTTCATTTAAGTACACGTTTGGAGGAGGCTTTTGAGCCTATTGAGTTGGAGAATTGCCAGATTTTCCTGCTGCCTTTTATCGATCCTATTGATGCTCGTATTTACTATAAGGATGATGAGGAAAAGGAAATTCAGGGGATTGGTGATGCCTTGACCTACATTCTTGAGGATATGGAAAAAGCTTTTGATCCTGACAAAGCTCATGTCTTGGTGACGCATTTTGCAGTTTCTAAGAAGGATGATAGCGATGGTCAAGGTCTTCGAGAATTGATGTTGTCTGAAACCAGTAATACGGTGGGTGGGCTCACCAATGTGACCAGTGACCTTTTCAAGGCTTTCGATTATGTGGCCTTGGGGCATATTCATACGCGCTTTGCCAGTCCGACAAAGCGTGTGCAATATTCAGGCAGCCCGGTCGCCTTTAATGTCAAAGAAGCAAAACGTAAGGAAGAGAAGGGTGTCTATATTGTTGAATTGGATGCGACTGGTAGCTTGTCCCAGACCTTCCATTCCCTAGAGGTCAGACGACCAATCGTGACCCTTCAGGAACCTTTTGAAACCTTGATGTCACCTGAATTTTATAAGGAGCAGCCTTGTCAAAAGGCTTGGTTTGCCTTTGATATTCAACTGTCCAGCCGTAAGGAATTGGAGGGCATCAATGTGCGTGCCCGTTTGGAAGAGATTTATGGGACAGACATTGTAGAAATCACTTTCAGTCGTTTAGGTGATGTCAGGGAAGAAAGCTTGACTGTAGATCAGCACTTAAAAGATTTGGAAATGCAGTCGCCGCAGGAAATTGTCTCTGATTTTTACCAGACAGTGACTGGTGGCGATGTCTTGTCTGAAAGACAGACTGCCCTTGTGGAAAGTATTTTTGAGGAGATTGGAAGGAGTGGACAATGAGACCAGTCCAGTTAGAATTGACCAATTTTGGACCTTATCGTAAGGAAGTCATCAATTTCACCCAGTTTGACCATGCTCCCCTCTTTTTGATTGGAGGGGACACAGGGGCTGGTAAGAGTACACTCTTTGATGCCATGACGGTTGCCTTGTTTGCCACAACCAGTGGCGACCGCAATGTTGAGGAGATGAGGTCAACCTTCGCTGGTCCAGGGGATGACTTGACCAAGGTAACCTTTTATTTTCAACAAGGCAAGCATCTTTATCGCATTGAGCGAATGCTCCAGCAGGAGAGAGCCAAGCGAGGTGGGGGCACTACCATGCAAAAGGCGACGGCTTCTCTAGTCATTGTGGATAAGATTGGTGGTCAGGAAATTGAAAAGCTTGGGGATAAGATCAAGGAAGTGAGTGACCAGATTGAGCAGATTTTGGGACTCAATGCTGAGCAGTTCAAACAGATTATTCTCCTTCCACAAAATGATTTCAGCCGTTTCTTGAAAGAAGATTCTAAGATCAAGACTCAAATTTTAAAGAAAATCTTTGGAACAGGTATTTTTGACCGTTTTCAAAAGAGCTTGGAAGAGCGTCTTCGTCAGAGCAATAAGGATATGGATAAGCGTCAAGCTCAGCTAGATGGCCATTTTGCCAGTCAGGTGTGGTCTGAGGAGGAATTAGCCGTCTTGGCCCAAACGCCAGCCTCTGAAAAATTAACACGTCTTGAAAAGCTTTTGTCTCAGCGTCAAGAAAGTTTTACGGAGCAAAAAAGTATTTTGAAGGCTGCCCATGAGGATTTGGCAAAACTGCAGAATAGTTTGCAAACTGCCCAAGATGTGGCAAAGATTTTTCAAGAAGTGGAGCAAGCCAAGGAGCGTTACCGTCTGGAAATTGAGGAGGGAGCTCAGGGACAGGCAGAGGCAAAAGCGCATCTGGAGGAATTACAGTTCGCTCAGGGATTACAAGAAACCATTAGTAGCTTGAAGCAATATCAGAAACAGTTGGTACAATTAGAGCAGGATCTTGAAATTTCTCAAGAAGCATTAAGTGAAAAGCAGCAGGTATTTGAGGGCGTTAAGGCTCAAAAAGAGGAACTTGCAGTTCAATCTGAGGATTTTCTTCAAAAAGAAGAGAAACTGGGAGCGTGGAAAGAGGATATTATCTATGCTCAGAGTCTTGCTCAAGAACAGGAAAAAATCAAACGGTCGAGTGCTAACTACAAGCAGTTGGAAGCAACCTATCAGCAGGCTAGGAAAGAGATTGAGATTCTTAACAAGTCCTTGTCAGACTTGGAGGTTAATCGTCTTAGTTTAGATAGCTTACATGAGGCCGAAAAACTCCTTCAGTCTGTGGGCTACAGCGTGGAGAATCAACTGGCTCAAGACCTAAATGAAATAGAGGATCTGAATGAGGAGTTGACAAAGACCGAAAAACGTCGTCAAACGCTATCTTTTGATATTGACCAAGCTCAAGAAAGACTCAAAGAATTGGAGGAGAAGTTAAGAAGGACTTTAGCTTCACGCCGTCAACTCATGATTGCCCAACTGCAAGCAGAGTTAGAAGAAGGACAGCCTTGTATGGTTTGTGGTGCCCTGGAACACCCTAATGTTGGTGGAGCACAAGCTGATGAAGTGGCTTTGAAAAATCTCATGGATCAGGTGGAGAAGCTTCAAGTTCAAAAGGAAAAGCAAGTCGCTACTGTGTCAAATCGTCAGGCTACCTTGAGCGAAGTTGAATCTAAACGTCAAGATTTGCTTGATCAAGTGACTAAAGTCAAGGGAACTCTTGAAAAGCACTATCAAGAATTAGAAGATCAAGTTAAGGGACGGTTTGAGTTTGATTTTTCAGAGCACTATGAAGCTGACCGTGGGCAAGCCCTACTCCTGAAGGTTAAGAAGTATTATCAAAAGTTACAAAAACGCTTTGATAAGGAAGAGGACGATTGTGTCCGATATCAGGATGAGATAGGTAAAGCTCAGGAAAAATTGACAAAATTGGCTAAAACCTATCAAGAGGCTAAGGCAGTGCTTGAACAATCTAAGGAACGCCTAAGGGATTTACAAGAAGCTCATCCGGAGCTTAAGTCTGTTGAGGTTTATCAAAATCGTATTGCACATGCTAAGCAGGAATTGGCTCTTTATGAGAAGCAGGTCAAGGAGAATGGTGAGGCCTATAACCAACTTCATGCCGATATTAGAGAAATCAAAGGGCGGCTTGAGAGTATAACTAAGTCTAAAGAGAAGTTAGAACAAGATGTTAAGCGATTATCTGCTGAATTAGAGCAAAGTATCAAGGTTGAAGGGGCCCTCACCAATGACTTAGAGCAGGTCGAACTCTGGCTTCTTGAAGTAAATAATCAAGCTATTCCTATGCTTCAAGCCAAATTAACGACCTATGCAACGCTCAAACAAGAGTTACAGGCGCAGATTCGTAAGGGACAAGAGCTTCTCCAAAATAAAGAACAACCAGATCTCGATAGTTTAGCGCAAGCAGTAAAGGCTTGTCAGGAAAACTATGACAAGCAGCTTGCTCAGGTTTCTGTCATGAAGAAGGGCCTTAAGGATGCTACGGCTACTTACCAAGCAGCTAAAACCCTTCAAGATAGCAGCCAAGAGGCCTTCAAGGTCCACCAAGAGCTCAGTGATTTGGTCAAGGTGGTTAAGGGAGAAAATACGGCTCTGACTGGCCGTCTTAATCTGGAAGTCTATGTTATCCGTCAGTATTTCCAACAAATCTTGGATTATGCCAATGCCAACTACATCGGTCTCTTAACGGATAATCGCTATTCCTTTGTTCTGAGTGAAGAAGGACGTAGAGCGCGTGATCACTTTGGCTTAGACATCAACGTCTATGACCAGTTAACAGGTAGCGAGCGTTCCGTCAAATCCTTGTCTGGAGGAGAAACCTTTATCGCCGCACTGGCTATTGCCCTATCCCTGTCAGAAGTGGTGCAAAATACCAGTAAGGGGGCTGTTATTGAAGCTCTCTTCATCGATGAAGGATTTGGATCACTGGATAAGGAAGCCCTGACCAAAGCCATCGCTGTTCTGGAACAAATCGGTGAAAACCGTATGGTCGGTGTCATCAGTC
>OGJJ01002597.1_pt1 | contig 11254 bp, 10 predicted proteins | sample 1572081 | NCBI WGS metagenome assembly OGJJ01 (sample SAMEA2582122, study PRJEB24529) | metagenome | biome: Human gut stool | place: China | collected 2011
ACACCATCAACCACAAGTCCGGCATGGACCACACCACCTATGCCCACACCGGCGCTCCGGTCAACATCTATGCCAAGGGTGTTGGCTCTGAGAAATTCCGCGGTGCCTTTGATAACACCGAGATCTATCACAAGCTGGCGGAGCTGACCAGCGTCCAGTAAAAAAGCAGAAAGAAAAAATCCGTTGTGGTTTTCCACAACGGATTTTTTGCATGTTGAAATCAGTCGTTGATCTCCGGGAAGCCCTCGAGCTTGGTGGTGCAGTGGGGGCAGCGGACTGCCTTGATGGCGATTTCGCTCTGGCAGTAGGGGCACACCTTGGTGGTGGGCTCTGCCGGGGCCTCGGGCTCGGCGGGCTTTTTGTGCAGGGCGTTGACGGTCTTGATGACCATGAACAGCACAAATGCCACGATGAGGAAATTGATGATGGCGTTGATGAACGAGCCCACGCAGATGGTCACATCGCCAATGTGGATGCCGACATTCGAGAAGTCCGCATTGAAGAACAGGCCGATGGCGGGGTTGATGATATCATTGACCAGAGAGTTCACGATGGCGGTGAACGCCGAGCCGATGACCACACCGACTGCCATGTCCAGCACGTTGCCGCGCATGGCAAAGGCTTTGAATTCTTCCAGAAACTTTTTGATGCCTTTGCTCTCTTTTTCTGCCATAGCAATACCGCTCCTTTTACGCCTGGTGGGCTGATTTTCTACCTATTATAATAACGGATTTGGAGCGGTGCGTCAATATCAGACCTGATGCGCGGCAATCCACTGGCCCATCTCCTGGGCAATGGCCTTGATGGAGCCATCGGTGAACGGCACTTTCAGGCCGGCAGTCTCGCACAGCTCGGTGTAGCTGGCCAGACCAGCCCGGCGCACCAGCTTGAGATAGCGCTGCCATGCATCCTTGTGGTCCTTGAGGCTGAGCAGGAAGAACTGCAGGGCAGCCATGGTGGACAGGCAGTAATCGATATAATAGAACGGGCACTCATAGATGTGGAGCTGACGCTGCCAGCCGGCACCACGGCCATAGAACGGCAGGTTGTCAAAATCTACCCAGGGGCGGTATTTGTGCTCCAGCTCCAGCCAGACGGCGTTCCGCTCGTCGGGGGTCAGGTCCGGGTTCTGGTACATCTTGTGCTGGAACTCGTCCACGATGCAGCCGTATGCCAGGAAGAGGAAGCTGTCCTCGGCGTGCTGCAGGGCGTATTTATCCACGTCCTTGCCAAACAGCAGCTTGTGCCAGGGCGCGGTGAGGAACTCCATGGCCATGGAGTGGATCTCAGCGCTCTCCATGCCGGGGCACTCGAGGTCGGCGGGGACATGGGGGTCCCGCTCGGCCACGTAGCCCTCAAAAGCGTGGCCGCACTCATGGGTCAGCACGTCCACATCAGCGGAGGTGCCGTTCCAGTTGGCAAAGATAAAGGGGGCCTTGTAGCTGGGCAGGCTGGTCATATAGCCGCCGTTCATCTTGCCGGGGCGGCTCTCCACGTCAAACAGCTCATTGTCCTGCATGAAGTCGATGAACTCGGCCGTCTCAGGGCTCAACTCATGGTACATGGTGCGGGCAGCGGCCATCCGGGCCTCATAGCCCTCGATGGGCTTGGGGTTGCCGTCCTTGAACGAGACGGGCAGATCACAGAACGTGGGATGCTCGATGCCCGTCCGTTTGGCCTTGAGGGCAATCACTTTCTGCAGCTCAGGGACCACATCGTGGGCCACCTGGTCGCGGAAGCGCTGGATCTCCTCGGGGCCGTAGCCAATGCGGTTCATGCGCACATAGGAGAGCTCACTGTAATCGTGGTAGCCCATGAGCTTGGCCTGAGCGTTGAGGTTTTTGACGATCTTGGTGTACAGCTCGTCCAGCTCGGCGCGGTGGGCGTCAAAATAGCCTGCTTCTGCCTCATAGGCGGCCCGGCGGGTCTTGGCATCCAGGCTCTCCTTGTAGGGGCCCAGCTGGGGGATGGTGAGCTGCTTGCCGTCCAGCTCCACCAGAGCGCCGCCGTAGATCTGCTGGTACTGGCTGACGAGGGCGTTGTACTCTTTCTGCAGGTCCAGTGTCCGCTCGTCCATGCCCAGCACGGCGTTCTTCATGCCGGCCACGCAAGTGGTGCCCAGAGCTTTGGTCAGGGCGTCCACATGGGGGTTGGAGAGGAACGCGCGGCTGATCTCCACGCTGGCGTTGGAGACAGCAGGACCGTTGGCGTCAAAGAAATCCTGCTCGGCTTTCCAGTAGGCGTCACGGGTGTCGCAGGTGTAGTGGATGTTGGCCAGGTTGGAGGCCGTGGTGTAATCGGCAAAGGCGCGGCTCTGCTCATAGTAGGTCTCGACAATGGCTTCGTCGCTGTCAGCGGCAGCAGCCTTGGCGGCCAGCTGCTTGCACTCGGCCAGCAAAGCGTCGATGTCGGGGCGGGTATAGGTCATCTCATTGAATTTCATAGAGAACGTCCTTTCTTATCACATGTTAGTCCCATCTTATCACGTTTGGCGGGAAAAAGAAAGACCACTAAGCACATCTGCTAAAAATGTGCGATACATTTTAGCAAATGTGATGCACCGTGTGGTTGAAAAGCCACGGAAAAAGGCATATAATAACAGTATCAACAGAGTAAGGCCATGTGCGTTAAGTGCCGCATCAACGGGGAGTTGTGCTGCGGACGAAGGGCGACCCGCGGTGCATGGCCTGCATCCCGCTGCTGCATGGACTTGGGTGCAGGCGCGGGCCGCTTGCGGCTCAGTGCCTGGAAGTGAAACTTGTTGGATTCACGCCCTCCTTTGTGCGGTTTGTCACACGGGAGGGCGCTTTATTTTTAACGTCCTCTCCAGAAAGATTCCTTTTTACTAAGGGAGGACAATTGATATGAAAAGCACAAAAACTTCCACCCGCACCCTGACAGTGCTGGCCCTGCTCATTGCCATGAGCATCGTGTTCAGCTGGGTGCTGAGCATCTCAACGGGCTTTGTCCGGTTCAACCTGGGCAGCCTTCCCGTGCTGCTGGCGGGCATCCTCTTTGGGCCGGGGGCGGGCTTTGCCGTGGGTGCGCTGGCGGATATGATCGGCGGTATCCTGGCGGGCTACGCCATCAACCCGCTCATCACGCTGGGGGCGGCCTCCATCGGCCTGGTAGGCGGCTGGCTCTGGCAGACTCTGCCTCACACCCTGCGGCTGGGCCAGCGGCTCCTGCTCAGTGTGGTGGCGGCCCATGTGGTGGGCTCTATCGTGATCAACTCGCTGGCGCTCCACATTTTTTATGGCTACGCCTGGAGCGTGCTGGCAGCCCGCGTCCCCAACGCGCTGATCCTGACGGCGGTGAACACCGTGCTGCTCCGGCTGCTGATGGAGAATAAGGCTGTGATGGCAGCAGTGAAAAAGTAAAGAAGGCTTATGGTATGAATTACGAATCGGCATTGGAATACATCCACGCGGTGCAGTGGGCGGGCCACAAACCCGGTCTGACCCGTACCCGTACTCTGCTGGCGGCGCTGGGCGACCCGCACAAACAACTCCGGTTCATCCATGTGGCGGGCACCAACGGCAAGGGCAGCACTGCCGCCATGCTGGCCTCCTGTTTGCAGGCGGCCGGGTACCGCGTGGGCCTGTACACCTCGCCGTTCATCAACCGCTTCAATGAGCGGATCCAGGTCAACGGCCAGCAGATCCCGGACGAGGAACTGGTGCGGCTGGTGGAGCGGGTAAAACCCGCTGCCGATGCCATGGCCGATGTGCCCACCGAGTTTGAGATCATCACGGCACTGGGAATGCTTTACTTTGCCGAGCGGCACTGTGACATCGTGGTGCTGGAGGTGGGTCTGGGCGGCACGCTGGACTCCACCAATGTCATTGACCCGCCGGAGTGCGCGGTCATCACGGCGCTGGGCATGGACCATGTGAAAGAGCTTGGCCCCACCATCGCGGACATTGCCGCGGCCAAGGCGGGCATCATCAAACCGGGGAGCCCGGTGGTGAGCTACGGCGGTGTGCCGGAGGCGGATGCCGTCATCCTCCGGGTGGCAAAAGAGCGGAACGCCCCGCTGACTGTGGTGGATTTTGACAAGCTGAAATTCGAGGGCGGTGATCTGGATGCCGTGACCTTTGATTTTGATGGCCTTGATGGCGTGAAGCTGCCCCTCATCGGCAGCTACCAGCCGCGGAACGCGGCCGTGGCCATCACGGCCTTGCGGGTGCTGCGGGGCAGGGGATGGAATATCCCGGAAGAGGCCATCCGCAGGGGTCTGGAAACGGTGAGCTGGCCGGGCCGCTTTGAGCTGCTGCGGCATACCCCGCCGTTTTTGCTGGACGGCAGCCACAACGCCCACGGGATGCGGGCCACGGTGCAGAGCCTGAAAGACCGTTTCCCCGGCGAAAAGTTCGTCTTTCTCGTCAGTATTATGGCAGACAAGGATGTGGACGAGATGCTGGCCCTGCTGGCCCCGCTGGCAAAGCGGTTTGTAACGGTAGCGGCCCACACTCCCCGCGCGATGCCCGCCGAGACGCTGGCCGGGCATATCCGTGCCCGGGGCTGCAAAGCCGAGGCGGCTCCCAGCATTGAAGCAGGCGTGGCCCGGGCCGTGGCGTTGGGCGGGGATGGCCCGGTGTGTGCACTGGGAACCCTCTACTTCTCCGGCGACGTGCGCACGGCATTTGAAAATTTGTGATTCCGCAATTTGGCTCCCCTGATCGGAATGACTCCCTCCGGCCGGAGGGAGATGTCGCGTTCGCGACAAAGGGAGGACGGCTGGACGCGCCAAAGCGCGGCCTGAGAGGTTTTATTTCCAATAAAAATGCAAAAAGAAAAAGCGATGGCCCTTGCAGGTAGGCCATCGCTTTTCTTTGTCCCTACGGGGGACAACAGGGTAAATGATAAGAAGGTAAATGAAGAAAATAGCAATATATAAGAAAGAAGAAAGAACACAGAAACAGGGATGGAACGTTGTGTTCAACAGCCTGTTCTGTTGGATACAACAATAGCACGCTTGACGGAAAAATGCAAGAGGTTTTTGAAAAAATTTTCTTACAGAAGTAGAAAAATCACACTTTTCCATAAAATGTTGCAAAGAGTGACCAGGGAGAGCGGCGCGTGGGGAACAGCACTCCCGGCGGGGAGCCATGTACCTCAAGAGCCGGGCGGGCTTTGCAGTGGGAAGATGCATCCAGCGCTTTACAAGCACCGGGCGCTGTGCTAAGATAAACCTGTATTGCATAAAATCAGAGAGCATATTTTAGAGGGAACAAAACCCATGGGGGAAAAAACGAAACAAAGTACAAAAGCGCCGCTCTTTGGCGGGCGAGAGCTTTTATTCAGCCAGCGGGAGTTGTTGCTGCTGGTGGGGCCGCTGCTGGTGGAGCAGCTGCTGGAAGTGACAGTGGGCATGGCGGATACCATGATGGTGTCCCGCTGCGGCGAGGCGGCCATCTCGGGTGTCAGCCTGGTGGATATGATCAACAACCTCATCATCGTGCTGTTTGCGGCACTGGCCACCGGCGGCGCGGTGGTGGTGAGCCAGTATCTGGGAGCACGGGAACAGAAAAAGGCCGACGCAAGCTCCGGCCAGCTCATCCTGCTCAGCGCACTGCTGGGCGCGGGTGTGGCGCTGTTCTGCTTTGTGCTGGCCCGGCCCATGCTCCGGCTCTGCTATGGGTCCATTGAAGCTGACGTGCTGGACGCGGGCGTGCTGTACTTAAAGATCACGGCCCTGAGCTACCCCTTTTTGGCGCTGTACAATGCGGGCGCGGCCCTCTTCCGCAGTATGGGCGATTCCAAAATTTCCATGCAGATCAGTGTGCTCATGAACATCATCAACATCGTGGGCAACGCGGTCTGCATCTTTGGCCTGAAAATGGGAGTGGACGGTGTTGCCTGGCCCAGCGTCATTTCCCGCATGGTGGCGGCAGTCCTCATCCTGGCCCGCTGCTACCAGAAAGGCCACGCCCTCACCGTGCCCAAGACCATCAAGCTGGATGGCAAGATGGCAAAGCGCATCCTGAGCATCGGCATCCCGTCTGCCTTTGAGAACAGCCTGTTCGAGGCCGGGCGCATTCTGGTGGTGAGCATGATCTCCACCTTTGGCACGGTGCAGATCGCCGCCAACGCTGTGGCCAACAACCTGGACGGCATGGGCTGCATCCCGGGCAAGGCGCTGGGCCTTGCCATGATCACGGTGGTGGGCCGCTGCATCGGTGCGGGCGACAGTGAGCAGGCCGTGTACTACACCAAAAAGCTGCTGGTCTGGGCCTACATCGCCATGGGCGTGTTCAACGGGGCCATTCTGCTGTTCCTGCCGCAGATCGTAAGCATCTATGCGCTGTCCGGTGCAACGATGCAGCTGGCCATCCTGCTGGTGCAGATCCACGCCGGGTTTGCGATCCTGCTCTGGCCGGCCTCGTTTGTGCTGCCCAACGCCCTGCGTGCCGCCAACGACGTGAAATTTACCATGGTGACCTCCATCCTCAGCATGGCCATCTGGCGGCTGGGTTTCAGCTACCTCATCGGCGTGCATATGGGGCTGGGTGCCATTGGTGTCTGGATCGCCATGGTGGTGGACTGGGTCTGCCGCGTGGTCTGCTTTGTGCTGCGGTTCCGCAGCGGCGTCTGGAAAACAAAATACATTGCGTAACTACAACGTGAAAAATTACAGATTGGAGCAACGGACATGAAACTCATCAGCTGGAACGTCAATGGCCTGCGGGCCTGCCTGACCCACGATTTCGCCGCGAGCTTTGCCGCGCTGGACGCCGACGTCTTTTCGGTACAGGAGACCAAGATGCAGCCGGGCCAGGCGGATTTCGCGCCGGAAGGCTACACAGAATATACTTACTCGGCGGAGAAAAAGGGCTACAGCGGCACGGCCTGCTGGTGCAGGACCCAGCCGCTGGCCGTGACAACGGGCATTGGCATCGACCAGCATGACCACGAGGGCCGGGTGCTGACGCTGGAATATCCGGAGTTCTATCTTGTCAACTGCTACACCCCCAACAGCCAGGACGGCCTCAAGCGGCTGGATTACCGGATGCAGTGGGAAGACGATTTCCGGGCCTACCTGTTGGGGCTGGACGCAAAAAAGCCGGTCATCCTCTGCGGCGACCTGAACGTGGCTCATACCGAAATTGATATCAAAAACGCCAAGACCAACCGGATGAGCGCCGGCTTTACCGACCAGGAGCGGGCCAAAATGACCGAGCTGTTGGCGGCTGGCTTTACGGACAGTTTCCGTGCCCTCCACCCGGACGAGGTAAAGTACAGCTGGTGGAGCTACCGTTTCCATGCCCGGGAGAAGAACGCGGGCTGGCGGATCGACTATTTTATTGTCTCCAACCGCGTTGCCGATAAGATCAAAGTGGCGGAGATCCACAACGAGGTGTTTGGCTCGGATCACTGCCCGGTGGAGCTGGTCATTGACCTGTAAACAAGGAGTATTTTTATGATAAAGAATTACATTCTGGTCTTCCTGATCTCGATGTTCCCGCTCGTCGAGCTGCGCGGTGCCATCCCGGTGGGACTGGGGCTGGGCCTGCCCATCCTGCCCACCTACCTCGTCTGCGTGGTGGGCAACATGATCCCGGTGCCGTTCATCTACCTGTTTGCCCGCAAGTTCCTCATTTGGGGCTATCACAAGCCGGTCATCGGGCCGTTCTGCCGCTTCTGCATCAACAAGGGCGAAAAAGGCGGCCGCGCGCTGGAAGCCAAGGCCGGGCGTGGCCTGGTGGTGGCGCTGCTGCTGTTTGTGGGCATCCCGCTGCCGGGCACCGGTGCCTGGACCGGTACGCTGGCGGGCTCCATCCTGGATATGAAATTTAAAGATGTGCTCATTGCCTGCATGGGCGGTGTGCTGCTGGCGGGCATCATCATGGGTCTGGCCAGCGCCGGGCTGCTGGGCGCGGTCAGCGGGCTGTTTGCGGCAGGCTGACAAAACGCGGGCGCTTTTGTCGTGTAAAATGCCGGTAGCTTTTCTGCCCGCAGTATGCTACACTGAATAATAGTTGTGTGAAAACCGGAAGCCGCTTCCGGTCAGAAAGGACGTTGTAGAACATGGATCAGGCACTGAATCAGAAAATTGACGCATATATTGCGGAAAACAAGGAGCAGCTGCTGCAGGATATTGCGGCGCTGGTGGCCATTGACAGTGTAGAGGGCACCCCGGAGGAGGGCGCACCCTTCGGCGCAGGCCCCCGCGCAGCGCTGGACAAGACGCTGGAGCTGGCTGCAGGCATGGGTCTGGCGACCCGCAACTGCGAGAACTACATCGGCTATGCCGAGCTGGCCGGTGCAGACCCCGAGAAGTATCTGGCAACCATCTGCCATGTGGACGTGGTGCCCGTGGGCAACGGCTGGAGCCAGGATCCCTTCAAGATGCAGATCCGGGACGGCTGGATGATCGGCCGTGGTGTGGCCGATGACAAAGGCCCCATGGTGGCTACTCTGTACGCCCTGAAGTTCCTCAAGGAGGAGGGTGTTTCCCTGCGGTATCCCATCCGCGCAATGGTTGGCGACAACGAAGAGACCCACATGAACGATGTGGAATATTACCTCAAGAACTACCCGGCCCCGGTGTTCTGCTTCACCCCGGATGCAGAGTTCCCGGTGTGCAACGGCGAGAAGGGCCATTTCGGTGCGGAGCTGGTCAGCCCGGTCTGCAACGGTGAGATCAAGGAGTTCGAGGGCGGCGTTGCCAACAACGCAGTCCCCGACCGCGCCAGCGCACTGGTGGAGACTGACATCACCAAGCTGAAAAATGCCCCCAACATCACGCTGGAGCCGGAAGGCAATGGGGTGCGTATCCGGGGCTGGGGCAAGAGCGGCCATGCCGCCATGCCCGAGGGCACGGTCAACGCCATCGGTCTGGTGGTGAACTACCTGCTGGACAACGGCCTGTGCAACGATGCAGAGCGCGCCTATCTGGAAGCCCTGAAAAAGCTGCACGCTTCCACCGCAGGCACCGGCCTGGGCATCGACTGCGCCGACGGCCCCTTCGGCCCCCTGACCATCATCGGCGGCCGCATCTTCATGCGGGAGGGCCGGATCGTCCAGACCATGGACAGCCGTTACCCCACCTGCACCAATGCCGAGAAGATGAAGGAGCAGATCAAGGCGGCCATCGGCACGGGTGCTTCTCTGGAGAAGGCCGAGGGTGCCGAGCCCTTCTATATCGCAGCCGATACCCTCGCCATCAAGGCCTGCATCGAGACCTACAACGAGGTCACCGGCGAGAATGCCACGCCCTTTACCATGGGCGGCGGCACCTATGCCCGCCACTTCCCCTATGCGGTGAGCTTTGGCCCCGAGCACGAGGACATGGTGCTGCCTGAGTTCGGCGGCCCGATGCACGGTGCCAACGAGGCAGCTCCCATCGATAAGCTGCTGGAGGCCCTGAAGATCTACATCATCGCCCTGCTGCGGCTGGAGGAGATCGACTTCTGATGAACGTTCTGGTCATTGACGGCCAGGGCGGCGGTTTGGGCCGCCAGCTGGTGGCGGCCATCTCTGCCGCCTGCCCGGAAGCCCGGCTGACCGCCGTGGGCACCAACAGCCTTGCGACTTCGGCCATGCTCAAGGCGGGGACGGTCCGCGCCGCCACCGGCGAGAACGCCGTGGTCGTGAACTGCCGCACCGCGGATATCATCGTGGGGCCCATCGGCATTGTGATCGCTGACGCGCTGCTGGGCGAGATCACCCCTGCCATGGCAGCGGCAGTCTGCCAGAGCCCTGCCCGGCGGGTGCTGGTGCCCATCAACCACTGTGAGAACATCGTGGTGGGCGTGCCCGACCAGCCCATCGGCCAGCTGGTGGCGGCAGCGGCACAAAAGGTCAAAGAACTGTGCAATGGTGGGATTTGTTGAAGTTATAAAAAGGGGGATATCTCGGGTCAGAGATGTCCCCCTTCTTGTGTAAAGGAGAAAGATATGAAGGTCACCGCACAGGTTCGGAAATTGTATTCTGTGCTTTCTTGTATTCCGCCGGATTTTGAAATGGCAGAAACTCTTATTGCAATGCATCAGCCCAGTGAGGAAGAAATGATGTGGCTGGCGGTGGAGTTGGCTGAAAATACTTTTGGCGAATACGGCGACGCACTGGTTGGCGGGAATTTAAGCGCTGCACAGGTGCGGTTGCACAGGGATTACCTATATGATACGGTACATTTTTTGTTGGAACATGGAATGAATCCTAATACCATTGTAGATCAGGACACAACGGAAACTGCAAATATTATGGCCGATTTGCGTTTCACGGAAGGGCCTGATATGGCGGCACGAACCATGCGCCTTCTTTTGGAACATGGTGGGGACCCCAATCTTGAGGGATGTACACTGACACCTATGATTTGGATGGAGATGGAATTGCATATTGATCCGATCTATGAGAGATTGTATTGTGACAATTTGGTGCAATGTCTTCTTGTGATGCAGGCATACGGTGGAAGGTTCGATGATGGTACGGTACCATTTGTAATGCGAGATGGTCTCGGCTCAGAAATCTTTAAGGAATTTGAAAAGTTTGATTATCAATTTGGAAATGAAGAAGGAGCCCCTGGTTATATTCATGTGTTTGAAAGGACAACGAGAAAAATCGTGGCAGATTACGTTTAAGGCAAGGAACTTATGGACATTCAGTCAATGAAAGTACAAAAGCAGTTTGCAAAACCAGAAGTAACAGAAAAGCAGCTGCGTTCCGTGTGTGCGGAGCGCAGCTGCTTTCGTTTTGCAGAAGCTTTGTTCAGTTTTACCGCCCTGTCAGAGGCTCCCCTATGAGGAAAGCTGGCACGCAAAGTGGGACCGAGAGGTTCAGCGCTGCTGTTTCTGGATGACCTCGTGGATGCTGGGGGGCACATCCCCCTGCGCGTCCTTTTCCAGCCTGCTGATGCGGCGGTCCAGCTCGGTGAGGCGCTGGGCCATGACATCCGGCAGATCCTGCTGGTCCAGGTCGTCGGCGGGGTTGACGGCCTTGTTGTTGATGCGCACCACCTCGGCGGGCACGCCCACGGCGGTGCAGTTGGCGGGCAGGTTGCGCAGCACAACGCTGCCTGCGCCGATGCGGGCGTTATCGCCGATATACACCGGGCCCAGCACCTTGGTGCCCGCGCCGATCAGCACATTGTTGCCCAGGGTGGGGTGGCGCTTTCCGGTGTCCTTGCCGGTGCCGCCCAGCGTCACGCCGTGGTAGATGGTGCAGTTGTCGCCGATCACGGTGGTCTCGCCGAACACGATGCCCATGCCGTGGTCGATGAACAGGCACTTGCCGATCTTGGCACCAGGGT
>OGJJ01002603.1_pt1 | contig 11230 bp, 8 predicted proteins | sample 1572081 | NCBI WGS metagenome assembly OGJJ01 (sample SAMEA2582122, study PRJEB24529) | metagenome | biome: Human gut stool | place: China | collected 2011
TCACCATGCTGGTGGTCACCCACGAAATGGGCTTTGCCCGCGAGGTGTCCAACCGGGTCATCTTCATCGACGATGGCAAGATTCAGGAGGATGAGCCGCCGCAGGAGCTGTTCACCAACCCCAAGCACCCCCGCCTGAAAGCCTTCCTCTCCAAGATGCTGTAATAATATAAAAAATTCAAGCCCGGAAGGTCGGTAGACCTTCCGGGCTTGTTTCATTAAAAATAGCGCTACGGCTTAAAGCTCTGCCAGAATGGCGTCGCCCATGGCGGTGCAGCCAAGGCAGGTGCAGCCATCGCTCATGTTGTCGGCTGTGCGCAGCCCCTTGTCCAGCACACGGCTCACAGCGTTCTCAATGGCATCGGCTTCCGCTGCCATGCCAAAGGAGTACCGCAGCATCATGGCGGCGGACAGGATGCAGGCAGTGGGGTTTACGATGTCCTTGCCTGCAATGTCCGGGGCCGAGCCGTGGATGGGCTCGTACAGACCCCGGGTGCCGTCGCCAAGGCTGGAGGACGGGATCATACCGATGGAACCGGTGATCATAGAAGCCTCGTCCGACAGGATATCGCCGAACATATTCTCGGTGACGATGACGTCGAACTGCGCGGGGTTCTTCACGATCTGCATAGCGCAGTTGTCCACGAACATCTCGCTGTACTCCACATCCGGGTACTCGGCCTGCAGCCGGTGCATCACAGTGCGCCACAGGCGGCTAGTGTCCAGCACGTTGGCCTTGTCCACGCAGCACAGCTTTTTGCGGCGCTTGCGGGCGGTCTCGAAGCCGATGCGGCCAATGCGCTCGATCTCGTGCTCTGCATAGGGCATGGTATCCACAGCCTGCTTTTCGCCGTTTTCCAGCGTGTGGGTCTGGTGCTGGCCGAAGTACACGCCGCCGATCAGCTCCCGCACGATGATAAAGTCAATGCCCTGTGCCACGATCTCGGGCTTCAGGGGGCTGGCAGGCGCCAGCTGCGGCCAGATCTTGGCCGGGCGGTTGTTGGCGTACAGCCCCATCCCGGCGCGCAGCCGCAGCAGGCCTTTTTCCGGTCGCTGCTCCCCGGGCAGGCCCTCCCACTTGGGGCCGCCCACCGCGCCCAGCAGCACGCTGTCGGCGGCAAGGCACTTATCCAGCTCGTGCTGGGGCAGCGGGTCGCCGTATTTATCAATGGCCTCGCCGCCCATGGCGGCAGCGGTGTAGTGGAAGGTATGGCCGTACTTTTCAGCCACCTTATCCAGCACCCGGAGGGTCTGCTTTACGATCTCCGGGCTGGAGCAATCGCCCCAGATGACAGCAATATTTTTTCCCATGGGTCTGTTCTCCTTATTGGTTAATTTCTCACCGGATGAACCCTCTCAGCTTCGCTGCGCTCAGCAGCTCCCCCGAAGGGGGAGCTTTTATGCTTCTGACCGATAGATGCGCAAGACCTCCCCCTTTCGGGGGAGGTGGCATCGCGCAGCGATGACGGAGAGGGTTCCGCACCGTTTGCGTGGGAGCGGATGGGCTTATTTCTGGATGGCCTTCATCAGGCCGCCGGCGGAGATGATGTTCTGGATAAAGGGCGGGAACGGCTCGGCGTGGAACACCTTGCCGTTGGTCTCGTCGGTGATGACGCCGGTGTCAAAGTCTACCCGAACGGTATCCCCTGCCTCGATGGCGTCCACAGCCTCCGGGCATTCCATGATGGGCAGGCCGATGTTGATGCTGTTGCGGTAGAAGATACGGGCAAAGCTTTTGGCAATGACCACCGCGATGCCTGCGGTCTTGATGCACAGGGGTGCGTGCTCGCGGGAGGAGCCGCAGCCAAAGTTCCAGCCGCCCACCATGATATCGCCGGGCTGCACCCGGTTCACAAAGTCCTTGTCGATATCCTCCATGCAGTGGCTGGCAAGCTCCTTGGCGTCCTGCGTGTTCAGGTGGCGTGCCGGGATGATGACATCGGTATCCACGTTATCCGGGTATTTGAAAACAGAACCTCTTGCGTTCATGCTCATGCTCCTTTCGGGTCAGACCGTGCGCGGGTCGGTGATGTAGCCGGTCAGGGCGCTGGCGGCGGCGGTGGCGGGAGAGGCCAGATAGACCTCACTGTCCACATGACCCATGCGTCCCACAAAGTTGCGGTTGGTGGTGGAAACGCAGCGCTCGCCCGCTGCCAGAATGCCCATGTAGCCGCCCAGACAGGGGCCGCAGGTGGGGGTGGACACGATGCAGCCCGCATCGATAAAGGCGGTGGTCCAGCCCCGCAGGATGCACTCCTTATAAACAGCCATGGTGGCGGGGATGATAATGCCGCGCACGCCCTTGGCAATGTGCTTGCCCTTGAGGATGTTGTAGGCGGCTTCCATGTCCTCCAAGCGGCCGTTGGTGCAGCTGCCGATGACCACCTGATCGATCTTGATGTCCTTGCCCTCGCTGGCAACATGGGTGTTCTCGGGCAGGTGGGGGTAGCTGACGGTGGGCTCCAGTGCGCCGAGGTCGATCTCGATGGTCTTTTCGTACACGGCATCGGGATCGGCCTCATAGAACACCGGCGGGCGCTGGCTGCGGCCTGCAAGGTAAGCCTTGGTCACCTCGTCCACCGGGAAGATGCCGTTCTTGGCACCGGCCTCAATCGCCATATTGCAGATGCACAGGCGGTCGTCCATGGTCAGGCCAGCCACGCCCGGGCCGGTGAACTCCATGGATTTATACAGTGCGCCGTCCACACCAATCATGCCGATGATATGCAAAATCAGGTCCTTGCCGGATACCCGGGGATTGAATTTGCCGGTAAGCACGAACTTGATGGCAGAGGGCACCTTGAACCACGCCATGCCGGTGGCCATGCCAGCGGCCATATCGGTAGAGCCTACACCGGTGGAGAAGGCACCCAGCGCACCATAGGTGCAGGTGTGGCTGTCCGCGCCGATCACGCAGTCACCGGCGGTGACGATGCCTTTTTCCGGCAGCAGCGCGTGCTCAATGCCCATCTGACCGACATCGTAGAAGTTGAGGATATCGTACTTATTGGCGAACTCCCGGCACTGCTTGGACTGGGTAGCGCTCTTGATATCCTTATTGGGTACAAAGTGATCCAGCACAATGGCGATATGCTCTTTATCAAACACGCGGTCGAAACCGGCGCGCTCAAACTCGTTGATGGCCACCGGGGTGGTGATATCGTTGCCCAGCACAATGTCCAACTTTGCGTTGATCAGCTGGCCTGCCTTGACCTCCGGCAGTCCGGCGTGTGCGGCAAGGATCTTCTGCGTCAGGGTCATTCCCATGGTAGTTTTCTCCTTTTTATCGATTATTGATCGCACTGACAAGGGCACGGATACCGGCTACGATGATGTCGGTGTCGGTACCGGCACCCCATGTGACCGTGTTGTCACCCCAGACAAGGCCTACATAGGAGGCCGCGCGGGAGGTAGAGCCCTCGTCCAGACTGTGCTCAGAGTAGTTTTCCAGATGGAAGTCCATACCGGTGGCACTCTGGATAGCGTTGGCTACGGCATCCAGACGGCCGTTGCCCACCGAGGTGACCACCTTGCGCTGCCCGTTCAGCTCCAGCGTGACTGTGGCGGTAATGCCGTTTACCTGTGCAAAGTGGGCTTCCACCACGTTCAGCGGCTTTGCACGGTTGAGGTAGGTATCCTCGAAGATGTGCAGCACCTCGGCGGCACTCAGCTCCTTGTGGCTGTGGTCGGACACGCTCTTGACCTTATAGCCCAGCGCCTCCCGCATCTTGGGGGGCAGATTGTAGCCGTAGTTCTGTTCCAGCACAAAACCGATGCCGCCCTTGCCGCTCTGGCTGTTGATGCGGATAACGTCGGCGTCGTAGGTGCGGCCGATGTCGTGGGGGTCCACCGGGATGTAGGGACAGGTCCAGCGGTGCTCGCCGGTCTGCTTGCGGTACGCCATGCCCTTGGCAATGGCGTCCTGATGGCTGCCGGAGAAGGCGGCAAATACCAGCTGCCCGGCGTAGGGGGTACGCTCGTAGATATGCATCCGGGTCACTCGCTCGTAGGTGGCGCAGATAGCGGGCATATCCGAGAAGTCCAGCTTGGGGTCTACGCCGTGGCTGTACATATTCATGGCCAGCGTCACAGCGTCCACATTGCCGGTGCGCTCGCCGTTGCCGAACAGGCAACACTCCACGCGCTGTGCGCCCGCCAGCACTGCCAGCTCTGCGCAGGCCACGCCGGTGCCGCGGTCGTTGTGGGGGTGAGTGGAGATGATCACGCTATCGCGGTACTTCAGGTGCTTGTCGCAATACTCGATCTGGTTGGCGTACACATGGGGCATGCTCATCTCCACGGTCACCGGCAGGTTGATGATCATGGGGCGCTCCGGGGTGGGCTGCATGATATCCAGCACGGCGTTGCACACCTCTACGGCGTAGTCCACCTCGGTGCCGGTAAAGCTTTCGGGGCTGTACTCGAACAGGAAGTTGCCCTCGTACTCCTCGCTGAGCTGCTTGACCAGCTTTGCGCCGTCCACGGCGATCTGCTTGATCTCCTCTTTGGACTTGTGGAACACCTGCTCCCGCTGTGCCACGGAGGTGGAGTTGTAGAAGTGGATCACCGCCCGGGGTGCGCCCTTGACCGCCTCGAAGGTGCGGCGGATGATGTGGTCGCGGCACTGGGTCAGCACCTGTACGGTGACATCGGCGGGGATCATGTCCTTTTCGATCAGAGTGCGCAGGAACTCGTACTCGGTCTCGCTGGCGGCGGGGAAGCCCACCTCGATCTCCTTGAAGCCGATCTTCACCAGCATCTGGAAGAACTCCAGCTTTTCTGCAAGGCTCATGGGCACGATCAGCGCCTGATTGCCATCCCGCAGATCCACACTGCACCATGCGGGAGCCTTTTCAATATGGTCTTTTTTTACCCAGCTGTCATAACCGGCGGGTACCGGGTAGTACCCCGGTGCGTACTTGGTAGCGTCCATCATCCTGTTGTCCTCCTGAAATAGCACAAAGCCTTCACCCCTTGGGGGGAAGGTGGCGCGTAGCGCCGGATGAGGGGTGATTTCCCGGCAGCGGCTGCTTGCCTGCGCCCTCATCAGTCACCTGCGGTGACAGCTTCCCCCGACCGGGGGAAGCCTTTTGCCCTACTGCAACCGTTGTACGAAAAAAGGCTCCCGTCTTTCAAGGCGAAAACCTTGAGAGACGAGAGCCTGTAAATTGCTTTTACAGGGCACCCGTGGTACCACTCTCCTTGCTGCACGGTCAGGTACAGCCACTTTGCACGATCGGCCAAAACAGCGAATCGCTGCCCCTGTAACGGTGGGCGTCCGTCAGAACCTACTTGTCCGTTCAGTTCTGCCGCTCAGGGGCCAGTATCCGAAGTTCTCTGCACCCGCCTTGCACCACCCGGCGGCTCTCTGCACGCAGAAGAAAGATCGTTTTATCCCCGTCAACGCATTTGCACTTTGTTGAAAGTGAGATAATTTTAGCACGCCTGCCAGAAAGTGTCAAGAAGTTTCGTTCAGGATAAAGATGAAAGCATTTCATAACGCCATGGGGTAAATCATGAAAAATTGAGGTCATTGCTCCCCTGCCCCCTTATCCGGCAAGCCCTTTGCGCACCTATAATATGGTAACTGAGCGGCTTTAGCCCTCTTTGTTAAGAAACTGCTAAGTTTTTGCAAAGTTGCCCTCGCTGCGCTGTTGCCGGGCTGCAAGGTGTGGTATACTGGACGCAGCAAACGGGTAGAAGCCCACTTTATATAGAAGGAGGAACATCCCATGAAAGAAGTCAAGCCATCCAAAAAGCCGCTGGCTATCTACTATGCCATCGTGCTGCTGGTGCTGCTGGTCATCAACCTTGTGGTCATGCCATGGCTGGCCGAGCGTCAGGTGCAGGAGGTAGACTACGGCACCTTTATGAGCATGACCGAGCAGGAGAATATCGGCAAGGTGGATATCCAGTCCAACCAGATCATTTTTACAGATAAGGACAACAAGCAGATCTATAAGACCGGCCTGATGAACGACCCCGGCCTGACCGAGCGCCTGTACGACGCAGGCGCGCAATTCTCCAGCGAGATCGTGGAGCAGGGTTCGCCGGTGCTCAGCTTTTTGCTGTGGTTCGTGCTGCCCATCCTGTTGTTCAGCTTCATCGGCAACCAGATGAACAAAAAGCTGATGGAAAAGGCAGGCGGCGGCCCGAGTTCCATGATGTTTGGCGGCGCGGGCAAATCCAACGCAAAGGTGTATGTGCAGTCCACCCACGGCATCCGCTTTGCGGATGTGGCCGGTGAGGACGAAGCCAAGGAGAACCTGCAGGAGATCGTCAATTATCTGCACGACCCCAAGAAGTATGAGGAGATCGGCGCCTCCATGCCCAAGGGCATTCTGCTGGTAGGCCCTCCGGGCACCGGTAAGACCATGCTTGCCAAGGCCGTGGCAGGCGAATCCAACGTGCCCTTCTTCTCCATCTCCGGCTCGGAGTTCGTGGAGATGTTCGTAGGCATGGGTGCCTCCAAGGTGCGCGACCTGTTCAAGCAGGCCAAAGAAAAAGCACCCTGCATTGTGTTTATTGATGAAATTGATGCCATTGGCCAGAAGCGCAACAGCGGCCAGTTTGGCGGCAACGACGAACGCGAGCAGACCCTGAACCAGCTGCTTACCGAGATGGACGGCTTTGAGGGCAACACCGGCGTCATCATTCTGGCGGCTACCAACCGCCCGGATTCCCTCGACCCTGCCCTGACCCGTCCCGGCCGGTTTGACCGCCGTGTGCCCGTGGAGCTGCCCGACCTGAAGGGCCGCGAGGAGATCTTGAAGGTACACGCCAAAAAAGTGAAGATCGCCCCGGGTGTGGACTTCAACACCGTGGCACGCATGGCCTCCGGTGCCTCCGGCGCAGAGCTTGCCAACATTGTGAACGAAGCTGCTCTGCGTGCCGTGCGGGCAGGGCGCAAGAGCGTGACGCAGGCCGACCTTGAGGAGAGCATCGAGGTGGTCATTGCCGGCTACCAGAAGAAGAACTCCATCCTGACCGACCACGAAAAGTGCATCGTAGCCTACCACGAGATCGGCCATGCCCTTGTGGCAGCCAAGCAGTCCAACTCTGCCCCAGTGCAGAAGATCACCATCATCCCCCGCACCTCCGGCGCACTGGGCTACACCATGCAGGTGGACGAGGGCAACCACTACCTGATGAACAAGGCCGAGCTGGAAAACAAGATCGCTACCCTGACCGGCGGCCGCGCCGCCGAGGAGGTAGCCTTCAATTCCATCACCACCGGCGCGTCTAACGATATCGAGCAGGCCACAAAGCTTGCCCGCGCCATGCTGACCCGCTACGGCATGAGTGACGAATTTGACATGGTGGCGCTGGAAACCGTGAACAACCAGTATCTGGGCGGCGATACCTCGCTGGCCTGCAGTGCTCAGACCCAGTGCGAGATCGATCAGAAGGTGGTAGAGCTGGTCAAGACCCAGCACGAAAAGGCCATCCGCATCCTGACCGAGAACCGCGCCAAACTGGACGAGCTGGCACAGTACCTGTACCAGAAAGAGACCATCACCGGCGAGGAGTTCATGGATATCCTCAACCGCGACGACACCGAAAATAAACCAGAAAATCCCTGAAAATAAAAATTTTTGAATCTTTTGCAATAATCCGACCGCCGTATCCGTTTACAAAGCAGATACGGCGGTTTTCCATTGTGGATGCGCCGCAGCTGAACCATGGTTTAAAAAAGATTATGATGCAAAAAAACAAGGCAGTCCCTGCGGCTGCCGTTTTCAGGAGGTATTTCCTATGAAGATGCTGAACAAAAAGTTTGTCCGTACCCTGAGCTGTGCCGCTGTGGCGGTGTGCGCCGCTGCCATGCTGAGCGTGGGCGCCTTTGCCGCCGAGGTGGATTCTACCTGCGTGGAGGGCTATCTGCCCCCGCAGGAGCAGATGGTGCAGGGCGACATCGCACTGCACAGCGGTGACGTTGCCGTGGGCGAAAAGGACCCCAGCTACGGCGGCTACGGTGCCCCGGAGGGCAACCCCATTCAGGGCAATATTATGCTGATCTCCGGCGATGAGCTGGCCGACACCGCCAAGACCGAGGCACGCTACACCGTCAAGGGTCTGCTGGGCAAACAGCTGCTGTACACCGCCCGCCAGAAGGACGGCGTGCTGACGCTGGACGTGCCCGCCGAGGTTGCCACCTTCCGCACCACCATCGAGGATATGCAGGCACTGCAGGCCAACGGCGTGAAAACGCTGGTGCTGGTGACCGAGAAGAACACCACCACCCTGAACCTCTCGCTGCTGTGCGAGGGACAGAAGTCCGGCACCCGCGTCACCCTGCGGCACTTGGGCAGCAATGCTACCCTCTCTGTGGGTCTGCGCTGCCGCCGCGACCTGCTGATCGGCCGCTAATCGAAAAAACGGCAGTATAATTTGTGGTTCAGAAACGCCCACAGGCGTTTCTGAACCACTTTTTTTATGATGACAAGACCCCCGGCGGGCAGCCGGGGGTCTTGTCGCACACTTATGGAGGCTTGGACAGGAATAAAAGGAAGATCACATTCCCTTTGCGGGAAAGAGAATCGCTGCTTACTTGCCGCGGACGGCTGCGAAGCCGGCTTCCAGATCGGCAAGGATGTCATCAATGTGCTCGGTGCCGATGGACAGGCGGATGGTGTTCTGGTAGATCTGCTGCTCGGCCAGCTCGGCATCGGTCAGCTGGCTGTGGGTGGTGGAGGCCGGATGGATGACAAGGCTCTTCACGTCCGCCACGTTGGCCAGCAGAGAGAAGATCTTCAGGTTGTCGATGAAGGTAAAGGCCTCCTCGCGACCGCCCTTGATGTTAAAGGTAAAGATGGATGCACCGCCGTTGGGGAAGTACTTCTGGTACAGGGCGTGATCCGGGTGATCCGGCAGCGAGGGATGGTTCACCTTTTCCACCTGCGGGTGGTTGGCAAGGAACTCCACCACCTTTTTGGTGTTCTCCACATGACGCTCAATGCGCAGGCTCAGCGTCTCGGTGCCCTGCAGCAGCAGGAAGGCGTTGAAGGGGGAGATGGTAGCGCCGGTATCACGCAGCAGGATAGCGCGGATGTAGGTGACAAAAGCGGCAGGGCCTGCGGCATCTGCAAAGGAGACGCCGTGGTAGCTGGGGTTGGGGGCGGCAATGTTGGGGTAACGGCCACTGACCTTCCAGTCGAAGTTGCCGCTGTCCACGATGATGCCGCCCAGCGTGGTGCCGTGGCCGCCGATGAACTTGGTAGCAGAGTGCACCACGATGTCTGCGCCGTGCTCGATGGGACGGATGAGGTACGGGGTGCCGAAGGTGTTGTCAATGACCAGCGGCAGACCATGCTTGTGGGCGATAGCGGCAATGGCATCGATATCCGGGATATCACTATTGGGGTTGCCCAGTGTCTCCAGATACACAGCCTTGGTGTTGGGCTGGATCGCGGCCTCCACCTGTGCAAGGTCGTGGGCATCCACGAAGGTGGTGTTGACGCCGAACTGGGTCAGGGTGTGCGCCAGCAGGTTGTAGCTGCCGCCGTAGATGGTCTTTTGTGCCACGATGTGGTCACCGGCCTGTGCCAGCGCCTCGATGGTGTAGGTGATGGCGGCAGCGCCGGAAGCGGTGGCCAGAGCAGCCACGCCGCCCTCCAGAGCAGCGATGCGCTTCTCGAACACATCCTGCGTGGAGTTGGTCAGACGGCCGTAGATATTGCCTGCATCGGCCAGACCGAAGCGGTCGGCGGCGTGCTGGCTGTTGCGGAACACATAAGACGTGGTCTGGTAGATGGGCACCGCACGGGCATCGGTGGCGGGGTCGGCCTGCTCCTGACCGACATGAAGCTGCAGGGTCTCAAATTTATATTCAGACATTGTTATTTGCCTCTCTTAATATACCAAAAGTATTATTATTGTGTACAAAAAATCCCGATGCGTTTTCAAAGGCGCACCGGGCAGTGTGGTCTACCGGAGTTGTTGCTGTCACATTCGGGTGTACATTCGCACAGCCGAGGGCAACATACAGTACACATCCGATGCCGGTGCCCGGTTGGTATGCATTCGCCCACAGCGATAATTCGCGTGCAGCAGTTCTTTCCAGATCAGCTTCATCTTTGTGCCCTCCTTCCGGTAAAACTTTTCTATCCCTCTATGTACCACCCGCCGGGGAACCTCTGTTTCATTTCCCTACAAGACTGGTGGATTGGATGTTTGCATTATATTCCGTTCTACCTAGTTTGTCAATAGGTTAATTCTACTTTTTTCAAGGATGTATTTTTTGCATGATAATTTTGCCCGTACCGCCCCCGCCCGACAGCATTTTGTACAGCACCCCCTCTGAACAAAAACGAAGCCCGGAACGTCTGCGGACGCTCCGGGCTTCGTTTTTTCATAAAATAGTCAGACCTGCTTTGTCTCTTCCGTCCGGGTGGAAATGCTGAACAGCACAAAGCCGATGACAAACAGGATGGCAATAGAGCCAACACCCACGTTGGCGCTGCCGGTCAACTGGCTGCCCACGCTGACGATCATGGTGCCAAGGAAAGAGGCGCCCTTGCCGCAGATATCGAACAGACCAAAGTATTCGCCAGATTTTTCCTGCGGGATGATCTTGGCAAAGTGGCTGCGGCTCAGTGCCTGCACACCGCCCTGGAACATACCCACCACCACGGCCAGCACCCAGAACTGCCACTGGCTCTTCAGGAAGAAGGCAAAGACGGCAATGCCGGTATAGGCCGCGATGCACACCGGGATGAGGGTCTTGGATTCATATTTCTGGCTCAGGCGGCCGAAGATCAGCGCCGAAGGGAAGGCCACGATCTGGGTGACCAGCAGCGCCAGCAGCAGACCGGTGGTGTCCAGCCCCAGCGCCGTGCCGTAGGCAGTGGCCATATCAATGATGGTATACACACCGTCAATGTAGCAGAAGAAGGCCAGCAGGAACCAGAACACCTGCTTGTCCTGCGGCAGATGCTTCAAGGTCTGCCCGATGCGCACAAAACTCTGGCGGATGGCGTGCTGCTCCACCTCCACATAGTTGATCTGGCGGTATTTTTTCAGCAGCGGCAGGGTGACCACCAGCCACCACACAGCAGTAATGACCAGCGCGATAGACAGCGCGGTCATCTGGCTGAGCCCCACTGCGCTGCTGCCCAGCACCAGCGCCAGACAGACCACAAAGGGCACGCAGCTGCCGATATAGCCCCACGCGTACCCGCGGGAGGACACCATGTCCATCCGCTCCGGGGTGGTCACATCGCCCAGCATGG
>OGJJ01002605.1_pt1 | contig 11228 bp, 8 predicted proteins | sample 1572081 | NCBI WGS metagenome assembly OGJJ01 (sample SAMEA2582122, study PRJEB24529) | metagenome | biome: Human gut stool | place: China | collected 2011
GCTGACGTAATTCATCACGCGTGAGGCTATCATCTTTCTTCACAACGAAGATTTTAATAGTTTCTCCCGACACCTCATGTGGTACACCGATAGCGACGACTTCAGCGACTTTGTAATTTAGCATCACCACATCTTCGATTTCATTTGGATAAACGTTAAACCCTGAAACCAAGATCATGTCTTTTTTGCGGTCAACAATACGGAGGCTATAGCTCTCGTCCATAATGACGATGTCACCTGTTGCCATCCAGCCATCTTGAAGCACTTCAGCTGTCGCTTCAGGACGTTGCCAATAACCACGCATGACTTGTTCACCTTTAACCCAAAGCTCTCCGGCTTCACCAAGTTGTGCTTCCGAGCCATCGTCTTTGATAATTTTAATATCGGTATTTGGCACTGGTACACCAATTGTACCATTGTGTTTCACTACATTAATCGGACAAGCGGCAATTAGCGGTGAACATTCTGTCATGCCATAGCCTTCAATGATGTTACAACCGGTTAAATCATGCCAACGCGTTGCGACCGATTGTTGGATCGCCATACCGCCGCCAACAGAAAGCTTTAATCGTGAAAAATCCACTTCTTTGAAATTTTCATTATTAAGCAACGCATTAAACAGGGTATTTACTCCTGTAATCGCTTCAAAACGGTATTTTTTGAGTTCTTTCACAAAGCCATCAATATCACGTGGATTCGTAATTAAGAGTGCGGTAACGCCAAGCTCTAAGAAAAGTAAACAGTTTACCGTTAAGGCAAAAACATGATAAAGCGGTAAAGCCAGTACGGCAACGCGTTGCTTAGCATGATCGCCAATAAATGGCTCAGCAATCCACTTAGCTTGGAAAATATTAGTAATAATGTTGCCATGTGTCAGCATAGCGCCCTTAGCAACACCTGTCGTTCCGCCTGTATATTGTAAGAAGGCTAGATCTTCACGATCTACTTGAGGACGAACGTATTGGCGAAATTTACCAATACTCAATACTTCACGGAAAGTGACGGCATTCGGTAATTTATATTTTGGCACTAACTTTTTAACATATTTCACCACAAAATTGACCAAATTACGCTTACCAAAAGAAAGCTGATCGCCCATTCTTGTTAAAATAACGTGCTTCACTTTAGTATTAAATACAATTTTTTCTAAGGTTGAAGCAAAGTTTGAAACCACAACAATGGCTGTTGCACCGCTATCTTGTAACTGATGTTCTAATTCACGAGGGGTATAAAGTGGATTCACGTTTACGACAACTAAACCAGCACGTAAGATACCAAAAAGCGCAATAGGATATTGCAATAAATTCGGCATCATCAATGCAACACGATCACCACGTTCTAACTTCAATTCATTTTGCAAATAGGCCGCAAAAGCACGGCTACGTTCTTCCAATTTACGAAACGTTAACACTTGTCCCATATTAATGTAAGCGGCGCGGTCGGGATGTTCACGAATCGCTTTATCAAACATATCTAAAATCGAATCATATTCTGAGGTGTCCAACTCACGCTCAGAACCTTCCGGATAATTTTGAAACCAAGGTTTAGTCATGATGATTCCTTATCTTTTTTCTTTATTTTTATAAAATGAGGCGGAATTCTAACACTCCGCCTAAACTTAATACAAATTATAGCGAAGACGTGGTTCGGCCCACATGAATCTCGGCGCCCACCAGCCGTATGGATAAAATGGTCCGTAATCATACATGTCGTCCGGATCGTAATAATATTCTTGCACGAGCTTCCAAAGACGATATTGATGGGCTTGCACCACCGGATAGCTGTAATCCGCTTGATCAATTTTGCCCTGCTCTTTGCCACTTAGCACACCGGCAACGGTAATATATTGATCTTTTAAGTTTTCCGGATCCACAAAGCCGTTTAAGTAGGCAATAAAACGTCCGTTACTGTGGCTATCAATCATCGGTTTTGCGGAGAAATACGCAACCGTTTGATTTAACACTTCCACTTTTGTCTGATTTTTTAATGCGGTAGCGGAAATCACTTTGCCGCCCAGACGTACTTTCACACAACGACAATCATAATCTTGCTGTTGAATGTTATTTAAATTTAACGCATCAAATTGTTTTGGCTCTAACCCTTGCGGCGCCGACACACAACCGGTTAAAACAAGAGAAAGTGCGGTTAATATTAAGCCTATTTTTTTGCTCATTTTAATGCTCCTCTCAAAAGATGATTAAAATCTATTCTCGCCCCGGCAATTTCTTCCACGTCACTTCATTGCGTAAGTAAATCGGCTCAATCTCCAACGGGCTAATAGTCTCGCCGGCAAACCACTTTGGCAATGCCAAATCCAGCATATATAAAGCGGAAGGCAAGGTGATCTCTGTCGCTTTACCAAGATTCGCTTCTTTTAACTCAGGATAAGCCGCCCAGCCGGTTCCTGCTAAAACGGCATTTTCATGATGTTGTTGAGCGACTTGCTCAATGACTTTTGACGGGCTACAAACCTGCTCGGCAATCATCGGCTGCCAATCTAAAAACTCGCCGAAATCTGACCGCACTTTTTGCGCCTGCCATTGGGCAAAATACACTTCATTCATACGAGCATCAATGGCTGTCAACACATTTTCCGCCTGATATTGCACATAGGCAGCTTGTGCCATTGCGGCCAAATTGGACACAGGAATCACCAGCAATTCAGCCCCGAAGGCTAAGCCTTGCGCAATACCTGCACCAATGCGCACACCGGTAAAGCTACCCGGGCCACGACCGAAAACCAGGGTATCCACTTGATGTAGCGTAATGCCTGCTTGAGCCAAAATTTCATCCACCATCGGCAAAATATGTTTAGTATGTTCACGCTGTGCAAATTGCGCTAAATGTGTTTTTTCACCACCACGTAACAAAGCAACAGAACAAGCTTCTGTTGCAGTATCTAAAGCTAATAATGTGACATTTTTCATGGTTATATAGATTCTTTGTTATCGTCTGTCTTCAAGGTTGTCAGGAATTGTACCACTTTGTGCAAATCCCGCGTACGTTTAAAATTCGGCAAACTGCGCAAAAAGGTTTCTCCATAAGGGCGCATCACCAAACGGTTATCGCAAATAATCACAGCACCGCGATCGGTCACATCACGAATTAATCGCCCAACGCCCTGCTTCAAGGTAATCACCGCTTCGGGAATTTGAATATCGTTAAACGGATCGCCGCCCTGCAAACGACAATCTTCAATACGTGCTTTCAATAATGGCTCATCAGGTGCAGTAAAGGGCAATTTATCGATAATCACCAATGACAACGCATCGCCTCGTACGTCCACGCCTTCCCAAAAACTGGAAGTTGCCACCAGCACGCTGTGCGATTGCAAAATAAATTGTTCCAACAGCGTAGTTTTCGCCGTTTCACCCTGCAATAAAATCGTCAGTTCACTGTTTTCACGAAAATAATCTGCCAGGCTACGCATCATGGCATAAGACGTGCAAAGCACAAAACAACGGCCTTGGTTGGCTTCGATAATCGGCAGTAACATTTTGCCTAATTGAGTGAACGTGCTGCTGTGATTGGTTGCCGGCAGATAACGTGGCACGCAAAGCAAAGATTGCTCTGCATAATTAAAAGGGCTTGGCAGAATTTTCTGCTCCGCATCTTGAATACCTAAACGCTGGCAAAAATGGGCAAAAGTGCCGCCCACTTCCAAGGTGGCAGAAGTGAAAATCCAGGCGCATTTTTGTTTTGCCATTTGCTCACCAAACTTGTCCGCCACAGTAAGTGGCGTAATGTGTAGCCCAAACTGGCGACCGATACATTCAAACCAATAGCAATAGCCGGTGATTTCTGTTTCCGTCAGGCGTTTAAGTAGATTTTGTAACTGCGCGATGCGCTCAAAAATGCTGTCTAGCGTTTGTGAACGCCCCAAGCCTAATTTCACCACTTCGGCAGTAAAATTCAGTTTTTCCAGTAAAAAATCAAAGGCTTTTTTAACCGCACTTTGTTGCAGCATTTGTCGCCAATTACCGCGCAAATTGCCTTCACCCAACATTAAACGAAAATCCTGCACGATTTTTAAAAGTTGATCTGCCGCCACACCAAGCTGTTTCATATCTTTCACTTCGGTGCGGTAGGTAATTTGAATGTCTTTACATAAATCAAAAAGTTGACGGGAGGTGACCGATTGACCAAAATATTGGCTCGCAATATCAGGCAGTTGGTGCGCTTCATCAAACACAATCACTTCAGCATTCGGGATCAATTCGCCGAAGCCGTTTTCTTTCACTGCCATGTCAGCAAAAAATAAATGATGGTTGACCACCACCAAATCGGCATTCAGCGCTTTTTTACGCGCCAATGCCACAAAACAATCCGCATAATTGGGGCAATCACTCCCTAAACAACTTTCGGCCGTGCTGGTGAGTTGAGGCAAAATCGGGCTGTCTTCGGCAATCTCAATGCATTCGGACAAATCGCCGGTCTTCGTGGCGTTGCGCCATTTGCGCACTTTAGATAAATCATGCAGCACACTGCGATCACCCAGCACGCCTTGCGCAATCATCTGTTCCAAACGTTCTAAACATAAATAATTGGCACGTCCTTTGAGCAAAGCAATTTTGCCGCTATATCCGAGAGCTTTTTGAATAGCGGGTAAGTCGCGATTAAACAGCTGATCTTGCAAGTTTTTGGAACCGGTGGAAATGATGGTTTTCTTTTTCGCCAATAACGCCGGCGCCAAATACGCAAAGGTTTTGCCCGTACCCGTACCGGCTTCCACCACTAACGCCCCTTGCTGTTCAATGGCATTGCCCACCGCCGTCGCCATGTCGAGCTGTTCTGCGCGGGGACGAAAGCCCTTGATATGGGCGCTCAATGCACCGTCTGGGGAAAACGCCTTGCTAATTTGTTTTGAATACGCCATTATTTTTCACCTGTTAAAAAGTCGGCACAGTATAGCAGATTTACCCTTCTTACTGAATCAACAAGGACAAGATGATGAACATTCAATTACAACAACAAATCACACCGGAATTGAGCTTATATGCGTATAACGACATTCCCGTTTTACATTTACACCACGCTGTCGGCACCGCCAAAATCGCCTTACAAGGGGCACATTTATTCAGCTGGCAACCGACACACAGCAAACAAGACGTATTGTGGTTAAGTGACATTGAGCCGTTTAAAGCCGGTAACGCCATTCGTGGCGGCATCCCTATTTGCTACCCATGGTTTGGTAATGCCGGCACGCCTGCGCACGGCTTCGCTCGTACCAGCCTATGGCAATTAAGCGACTACGAGATTAACAACGACAAAGTGCGGTTGTTTTTTTCGTTATTTTCCAAACACAACATCATCTTGGCTAAAATTGAAATGCTGTTCACCGAACATTGCGATCTACGCTTTACTCACTACGGCGAAACCGGCATGGAAAACGTACAACTAGCGCTACACAGTTATTTCAACATTGGCAACATCGCCAACACGAGTATCGCCAACCTGCCAACAACCTGTTTTAACTCTCTCACTAAATCGCAGGAAACCGTGTCCTCACCACGCACCATCAATGAAAACGTGGATTGCATTTATACCGCGCCACCACAGCCAACGGAAATTCACGACCAAGCCAACCAACGCACCCTATTCGTGACACATCAAAATGCCAGCGATGTGGTGTTATGGAACCCATGGCATAAAGCCACAAGCAGCATGGCTGAAAATGGCTATCAAACCATGGTATGCGTAGAAACCGCAAGGATCCATCGCTATCTTGAGGCTGGCGAAACCGTGGCGGTGAGATTGAGTGTGAAATAGTTCAAAGTGCGGTCAGATTTTTAGATGTTTTTCAAAACTCAACATCTGATCGCTTGAGATCTGCCTAAATCCCCTAAAATTTTCTATCAAAACGATTCATAAAACATCTCATTTTTGGCCTAATTTGCCATTTATTACTGCCGTGTTTGTGAGTAACATAATGGGCGATTCAAAACACATAACCATCCATATAAAAGGAGATTAAATCATGAAAAAATTGATAACTGCGATCGTTTTTGCTGCTGGGATGACAGTACCCTTAGCTGCCTCTGCAGCCTCTATACCTGAAACTGAAAAAGCGGTGGCACAACAAGCAAATACAAAAGGCGTTTGGATTGACGTTCGCTCTGCTGAAGAATTTAACGCAGGCCATTTACAAGATGCGATTAACATTCCGCACGATCAAATCCTTGCTCGCATTCAAGCAGTTAGCCCAGACAAAAACGCACCTGTTAATCTCTATTGCCGCAGTGGTCGCCGTGCCGAAACCGCACTCACTGAGTTGAAAAACGCCGGCTACACCAATGTGACCAATCATGGCGGATATGAAGATTTGGTTAAAAAAGGTTTGAAATAAACAGCACATTATTTAAAGCAAAAATCCCCTAGATAAGCATTTAGGGGATTTTTTGTATACGTCTTTTTTCAACAAACCATGATAGACTGAGGTGTAATCAATCCTTCTATACTGATGTGGGGAGACTATATCAAGAATATCTTTGAGAGAGTTTCCAACGGACCTCTAGATTAGTGGTAGTAAAATGATATCAAATGAAATTCAAAAATTACTTTCAAATATTACAGAATCTTTAACTAAGGTTGATGTAAAGGACTTGGACGCCTTTATTTCAGGTGAGTTTACTCATGTAACCAACATTGATTTTCATAGATATGAAATATCTCATAGGGAAGTCATTAATGTTAAATTTTCTTTGAGCTCATTTCGTGGCGCTTTCATAATGTATAGCTCATTTACTAACTGCAGTTTTGTTAATTGTTCTTTTGTCACAACATTGGTCAGTAATACAAAATTTACCAATTGTACCTTTACTAATTGTGTATTTAGAGCGATGCATATAGAAGATAATGTAATACGTAATTGCACTTTTAAAAACTGCTATATTGAAAATAATCTATTTTCCTCAGTTTAAAATGTAATCTGTTAAGTATATAAAAATGTCCCAAACTGCAAAACGCTCTGCTTGAGCTAATAAAATGGAAAATAATAGGAATGCTATTATGTGAAATTGATAGTCAATTTCACAGTAAGTCTATGTCCCAATAAATACCTTTTCATATCAAAAAGTAAATAAATATAAAGGACTGGAAAATGTATAAAAGAATTAAAAGAGAAAGCAATGAAAAAAACACTCAGATTAGTTTGAAAAATATTTTAGAAAAAGTAAATAAGAGCCTACATTACCGCTGCTTTCTCTGTGCAACTGGGTTAGATTTAAAATTTTTTGAATCTCTATCTAAAAATCATAATGTTAAGATTATATGGCATGGTAACCTTAAAAAAGGCTTTTTGGGTTTTTTGTTAAAATTCATTCCAAGCCGTATAGGAATTATTGAATTTTTAAAACCAATTGACGAAGATTATTTTGAAAATATTTTATATGATTGTGGTCCCTCTCTAACAACCATAGTTATTATGAGCAATGAAAATAAAATCCCAAATTTCATAAGCTCATTTCAAAATAATTCAAGTCTAGAAAATTTTGAATCAAGTATACTAGAAGACGAAAATGCTCTAATTTATGTCATTGGTGTCAGCGATATCGATGATGGTATTAATTACGAGGAAATAGTCTTCACACAGGATGCATGGTTGGATATTCTTAATAACAAGCCACATGACTAATATGTTAGAAATCGTCGAGTTGTTGCCTGAATACGCCATCACTTACAAACCGCTTTACCTCTATTACAGCTGCCGCGGGCATTTGAATGTGTTCAAGTTGATTGTCGATGCGCTAAAGGTAAAAGCCGTCTGAAATTTCAGACGGCTTTTTAAGATATCATCACTTAGTCGGGAATAAAATATTCAGGATTTAGGTATAACATTACGAACAACTAATCTCAAAATCATCCACCAAGCATAAACACTATATAAAGAATTACTAGTATCATCATCTAATAATCCATGCCCAACCTCATTCCTTAAATTAGCACTCAACGAATCAGTAAATACTGCTTGTAACTCAAACCAAAGATCATCTCCTAGAATTCCTCTAGCTTGCTCCATATTGACCAAACTAGATAATCCCATTTCATTTTCAATACCATCTTGATCTGTATGTGTTGTAACAAGACCATTTTGTTTTAAAAGTTGTCTAACAATATTTTCAACTTGTGGGGCTAACAGATGAATAGCACTTCTAAAATCCCATCCAAATCCTTGATACAAAGCATTTGCAACTAGAATTTCTCTTTTATCAGGAACGATGGCTGACAGTATACATAATTGAATCAGAAATTCTTTAGGAAATAAATGCTCTTTTTGAATATGTTCTAAAGCTGGCAGAATACAACCTTCTACGGCCAAATGCATATGAATACCAAAATTCTTAATAGCTGTTTTTAGAATTACCTCATCCTTATTATCACCATTCAAAGGGGGGATAGAAGAAATTTTTCTTCCATCAAGTGAAACTGAAGTTGCACCAAAAAGTGAAGAGATAGGAGAGTTATTAATATTATTTTCAGTACTTTTCCATATGCTTTCAAAATTACAAGATGAAACACCAGAAAAATAGAGAAGAGATTCAAAAGCAGTTTGTTTATCTTTTACATGATTGATACTTTGCTCTTGTAACTCAGAAATATTCATTTGTTTAGTAGAAATCAATTGCAATTCATCTGTAATTAGAAGTCCAGATTGAGTAATTTTATCTTGGACAGTATCTAGTTTTTGATCTATTTGCAGAGTATTTCTATATAAATTTGGAATTTCTCTATATCTTTGCAAAGCTAGTTTATAAAAACTATTCGCAACCATAGCGCTTTCATTTTTTCGATAGTCTCCATGATTTTCTGTAGCTTGCGCCAGAAATGCTAGACTCCTATAACTATCCTCTGCATTACCCGCTTTTTTGAACAGCTTAGTAGCTGACTCCAAATATTTTTCAGCAATATGAAATTGTTTCTCGTGATTAAATTCTTTTTGCTTTTCTAACAATTTTTCTGCTAATTCATGGTTTAGTCCTTTATCTAAATCTGTGTTATCAAAGATTTCAATTATTTTTAACAGATGAAAATCCCAATTAGTAGAAGGATGATCTATTTCATTTAATAGTTTGGATTTTATTTTTTCAATAAGGGAGTTATTTTTTATTTGTTTAGCAAGCATTACAGCCCTCTCCCAAAAAACATAAACATCAGGTTCAAAGAAATCATCGAATACATCCATTGAGATATAATTTTCAATGGCAATCTCTGAGTGTTTTTTATTTTTCGGTTTTGAATAGGTCCATAAAATATCAGCGATTCTCGCTTTTAAGATAGGTGGAAAATCTTCATCAAGAATACTAGATAGATATAAAATTTCTTCATCAATCAAATCTATTGGTAAAAAAGAGCGTTTATTTCCCCAAGTCATGAAAGGTTGGAATGGATCATTTCTACTCTCTAAGTCAATCATTGGTGAGCAGATATTTGACAACAGGAATAGAGATTTTCTTAACTTAGTATTTGTTTCATTAGTGGTAATATTCTTCAAAATTCTATGAATTCTAAACAAAGAATTTTTTTCTTTGTTAGATAGCTCAGAAAATATCTCATCTATTTTTGTACTAGTTTCCTCTTTTGATAAAAAATTTAATTCATCCATACTTTAACTCCTATAAACTATCAAACAAACTTACACCATACAACGGCACATTCACCAGCCAATCCTGTTCCCGATAGTCTGCCATGGAAAAGCGAATTGCTTTCTCAGACTGAAATTGTTCTACATACACTTTCAAACTTTTCGCTTTTAAATTTTCTTCTGCTTTGACTTCAATCGGAATCACAGCTTGCTTACGTTGCAGAACAAAATCGACCTCCGCTGTACCTTTTTCAGTTGCCCAATAAAAAACAGGGTTTTCTTGGGTGGCAATCAGTTGTTGCAAAACATATTGTTCGGTTAAAGCGCCTTTAAATTCGGTAAAAATACGGCTGCCTTCTAGCAGTACGCTGGCATCCAAATTGCTTTGCGCGGCAAGCAGCCCCACATCTAAAACGTACAATTTAAAGGCGTTATCTTGATAAGCGGAAAGTGGCAAATGTGGTTTCTTCACACGAGGCACGCTATGTACTAAGCCGCTGTCTTTTAGCCATTGCAGGGCAATTTCATAGTCTTTGCTTCTCGCCCCTTTTTGTAGCTGAGCATAGATAAATTTTTTATTTTCTTTGGCGAGCTGTTCAGGAATGGAAGCCCAAATTGACCGCACTTTTTGCACAGTTTGCCCATCGAGAATATGTTTGGAAAAATCCTGTTCATATGCCATCAATAAATTACGTTGTATTTGACGCACTTCATCGATATTTTGTGTTTCGATAAATACTTTTACTGCTTCAGGCATACCGCCGACAAAATAATATAAACGGAGTAAATCAATATAGGTGGTTTTCATGGCTGAAATTAGTGACCAGTCTTTCAGTTCAAGTAATTTCACTAAATCTTGTTTGCCAAGTGCGGTTAAAAATTCATGAAAATCCATGGGATAAAGTGGTAGAAAGTCCACTTTGCCAACAGGAAAAGATACTTGATGATGTAGTGATACCCCAAGCAATGAGCCTGCGGCGATAATATAAAATTGAGGTGCATTTTCGTAAAAATATTTGAGTGAAGATAATGCTTGTGGGACTTCTTGTACTTCATCAAAAATAATCAGGGTATTTTCTGCTTGAATATCGATACTGCTTTCAATTTTCAAACCAAGTATCAAGCGATCAATATCATAGTCGCCAGAAAATAGCGTTTTCATCCGAGGGTTATTATCAAAGTTGATATACGCCACTTTTTCAAAGGATTGCTCGCCAAAGTGTTTCATCGCCCAGGTTTTTCCTACCTGTCTTGCTCCTTGAATAATCAACGGTTTGCGGTTTGTTTTGTGCTTCCAATTTTCTAAGGATTGTATGATTTTACGCTGCATAATACCTCTCCCAAACAACGATATAGGCTAATTATACAGTATGGAATACACTTTTTCTAATGATATGAGTTTATATATTTACATTTTTTCGAATGAAAAAGTGATCAATGTTTACATTTTTTAGGGTGAATTTAAGGTAATGAAAAAGCCGTCTAAAATTTTAGATGGCCTTTTTTATGCCAAAGCGCGGTCAAATTTTGAGGTGTTTTTGCAAATGCTCTTCAAAACTTGACCGCTTGTATTTTTACTTCAATTTAACTGCAGTAGTCCTTTTTTTAAAGTCGTTTTTTCAATGTCGGTAATATAGCATCCCAAGCG
>OGJJ01002614.1_pt1 | contig 11197 bp, 13 predicted proteins | sample 1572081 | NCBI WGS metagenome assembly OGJJ01 (sample SAMEA2582122, study PRJEB24529) | metagenome | biome: Human gut stool | place: China | collected 2011
TTTTAGTTATAAAGGGCTTTCAATGGATGAGATTATCCATCATCTTGCGGTATTTGTTTCAAGGTTATGGCAAATCCATATTTTCGGGGAAGGCAATACGAGAACAACGGCAGTGTTCTTCATCAAATATTTAAGGACGCTTGGGTTCTATGCAACCAATGATATTTTTGCAGAAAATGCGTGGTATTTCAGAAATGCACTTGTCCGTGCAAATTATACGAACCTGCAAAAGGGCATTCATGAAACAACAGAGTATCTGGAAGCGTTTCTCAGAAATCTGCTCTTGAACGAGAAAAACGAGCTTCATAACAGAGATTTGCATATAACTGGACTTTTGAACGACAAAAAAGTAGACATTGAAAGTGGAAAAATAGACATTCAAGACAAAAAAGTAGACATTGAAAGTGTGCTTTTAGAAAAGGGAAAAGATTTCGCTATTAAAACAGCGGTTCATATCCGTAGAATGTTTGAAAAATTTGGATATGATGAAGTATTCGGAAGAAGTGCAGTTACTGAATTGCTGGGTTTAAAAAATTCGAGTGCGTCAAAACTTCTTTCAAATTTAGTGCAGGCGGATATTATTGAACCGGTATCCGGATACGGAAAAGGAAAATACAAGTTTAAATGTTGATGAGGATATGCAACAAAGCAGAGATTGAAACGCAGAAAGCGATGTTTTATCTGCAACAAAAGGAAAATGAGGAACATGGATTAGAGTAATATGAGTCCGCTTTGCGAAAAGTAATCAGGGAAACGGAGGACAATTCTATGACAGATAACACAAATAAAGGTTTTTGGGAAAGAATGGCAAGAATATATACTGCATTTATGTCAAAAAACGATATCGCTTATGGGCAAATCTGCAAACTGTCAGAACAGTATATAGACAGTGAGAAGTCTGTCTTGGAATTGGCTTGCGGAACGGGACAGATTACCTTTTTAATGTCAGGAAAATCCGGCGCGTGGGAAGCAACAGATTACTCGGAAAATATGATAAAAGAAGCTGAAAAACGCAATCAAGGCGAACACAAATGCGAACAGCTCCGATTTTGTGTGCAGGACGCAACGAATTTGACTTATGAAGATGAAAAATTTAATGTTGTCGTGATTGCAAATGCTTTACATATTATGCCACAGCCAGAGAAAGCATTAAAAGAAATTCACAGAGTTTTGAAAAAGGACGGAATTTTGTTTGCTCCTACCTTTGTTTATGAAAGGGGCTATCCCAAATTGCCGATATGGCTTATGGAAAAAGCCGGGTTCAAGACCTATCATAAGTGGCAACGAGAGGAACTGAAAGAATATGTCAGTAACAAAGGCTTTTGTGTTGTAGGGGTAACCTTGGTAAAAGGTAAACCGCTTTCGGAATGTGTTTTGGTTGCAAAAAAATCAATTGATTAAGTCGCTGTGAAATCGGGTGCAAAATAAAAATTATCAATTTATAAAATATTTATAGTTAAGGAAGGACTGCGATGGAAATATTTATCGGAATACTTATACCTTTTATAGGAACAACGCTGGGTTCGGCTTGTGTTCTTTTCGTAAAAAAAGGACTTAGTGATAAAGTCGGCAGAGCATTAACGGGATTTGCCGCCGATCTAATGGTTGCCGCTTCTTTATTGACTTTGATAATTCCTGCAATCGAGCAATCAAGTGATATGGGCAAGTTCTCGTTTGTACCTGCGTTTGTGGGGGTTTGGTTTGGTCTGGTATGTTGTTTTTGCTTTTGCTTGACAGGCTTGTTCCTCACATACACGCAAAAAGCGGCGAACAGGAAGGACCAAAAAGTAAGTTACGCAGAACAACCATGATGGTGCTGGCTGTTACACTTCACAATATACCGGAGGGTATGGCAGTAGGTGTAATCTATGCGGGGTTTCTGTCGGGAAATGCAAAAATCACAGCTGCAAGTGCCATGGCATTATCGCTTGGTATTGCTATTCAAAACTTTCCCGAGGGGGCAATTATATCTTTGCCTCTCAAGGCAGAGGGAGAAAAGAAAGGCAAGGCGTTTCTCAACGGAGTTTTATCGGGTGCGGTTGAACCTGCAGGAGCAATGCTTTATGTAGTAGTTGAAGAATTGATACCCGAAATGTCACAAGGACATCATTCAAACATCGGAACGATTTTCTTCGCCGTAGGTTTCAGTATAATGATGACACTTGATGTGGCATTGGGATAATGAAGGAGAATATTTATGAAGTACCATATTAAAAAGAACACTGTGCAGGAAACCTTGATTATTCCACTTTACGGAAGAAAGAAATGCACAGAAAAATTCCCTCAGCTTTTTAAAGACGAAACGGCTGTACGCTTAATCGAACAAATCGATTATGATTTTTCGGAAGTTGAGAAAAAGGGCGACAGTACGATGCAGGAATTCGGCTTTTTGGAGATTGCTATACGCCAAAACGATTTAGCGTATGAAGTTAAGGAATACTTAAAAAGTCATCCAAACGCCGCAGTTGTAAATCTGGGCTGCGGTTTGGATAACACGGGAAGAAATTGCGATAACGATTCTTGCAGAATTTATAATATAGATTTCCCCGATGTTATAGAAGTCAGAAATTCTCTGCTACCTGCCGGAGAGCGTGAAAAAAATATTGCCGCCGACTTGAAAGATACCTCTTGGTTTAATGAAATTCAAGCCGACGGCGGAGTGATTTTCTTCGCTTCGGGAGTATTTTATTATTTCCTTACAGAAGATGTAAAAGCGTTGTTTTTGGCAATGGCTGAGCATTTTGCACAAGGTCGTATTGTATTTGACACCTGCGGCAAGACAGGTGCCAAGATGATATCAAAGACATGGCTCAAACAAGCAGAAATTAAAGATGTAAACGCATATTTTTCCGTTGGAGATGCTCAAAAGGAAATTGCCCATTGGTCAGACAAATTTGAGGTGTCAAGTAGGGGATATATGCTCGGTTATCAAAGTCTGAATGTGCCGTCGGTCAAAAAAATACATCGCATATTGGCAAAAGTCGGCGATAATATGATGAAAATGAAGATTGTTAGAATTGATTTCGAATGATACGGAGGAATGATTTTATGTTTAGACCGATGAGAAGAATAAAACAACAGGTGTCCGATGACGAGTGCAAAAGAGTATTGAATGATGAAAAAAGAGCCTCATTTTCTGTAATCGACGAAACCGGTTATCCTTATACTGTACCGGTTAATTTTTTCTATGATGAAGAAGAAAATAAAATTTATATCCACTGTGCCAAAGAAGGTCACAAAGTTGACGCTTTGAGGCGTTGTGATAAAGTGTGTTTTACCGTTTGGAATCAAGGATTTAGGAAAGAAGGACATTGGGAATGGAATGCTACGAGCGTCGTCGTTTTTGGCAAAGCCGAATTTGTAGAAGATAAAGATTTATTGGAAAAACAACTTAGAAAGCTTGCTACAAAGTATTATCCCACAAAAGATGAAATTGAAAAAGAAATGAACAGTCCGTCTGCAAATAGAGTTGAAATGATTTGCATTAAACCGGATCACATGACAGGAAAACTTGTGAATGAAAAATGAATCAACAGTACGAAGTACAGTTGTTTTTTTGCCGCTCTTGTTGAAGAACATGCAACGGCTATAATGAACATATTTATGTCTGCTCAGGAAGATTTTGAAATGCTTGACGAAAAAGATAAGGCAAATCATATGGGCATTGAAAGCAGAAAGTGCATTAACTCTATAATTGATTATATTTACGAGCATTTTGACGAATTTAAATTGATTGTTTGCAAAAGCGAGGGTACCTGTTATGAAAATTTTGTACATAATATGGTTGAAATAGAAGTAGCGGAAACTTTTGAATTTATAAAGATTTTAAAAAAGCAAGGCTATGATATTCCCGATATGGAAAAAGAAGTTTGCCATATGATTGCAAGCGGAATGTTTACCGGTGTATTAGAACTGATTGAGCACGATATGAAAAAAGAAAATGCAAAAAAATATGTGTCTACATTTTTGGATTTTTACATTGCAGGTTGGTCGAAAATTTTAGGGATTTAAAAGCCCTTTAATTTTTATATAGCGGTTAGTGTAGGCTAACTAAAAATAAATGATTTGGAGGAATCAAATTGAAAGAAAAAAAGGAATCAAGTTTTTCAAGACTGATGGGATTTGCGGAAATTTACAAAAGTTTTACTTATATTTCGCTTGTTCTCAGTGCCGTAAGCAGCGTTCTTGCGCTTTTTCCGTTCTATTACATATGGAAAATAATCAAAGAAGTGCTTGACGTTATGCCGAATTTTCAAAACGCAACGGGAATTGTTAAAAACGGTGTGTTTGCCGTTATATTTGCACTTTTATCTATGCTCATTTATATTGCAGCTTTGCTCTGCTCTCATACGAGCGCATTTAGGGTACAGGCAAATATGCGCAAACAAATGATGCACAAGATAGTGACTTTGCCGCTCGGCGAAATTGAAAAAATCGGCAGCGGTAAGCTTCGCAAAACGGTAAACGATTGTTCAAGCGCAACCGAAACATATCTTGCTCATCAGCTTCCCGATATGGTCGGGTCAATAGTTACACCTATTGGACTTTTGATGTTTTTGCTTGCGTTTGATTGGCACTTCGGTCTTATTTCACTTATACCGATTGTACTTTCATTTGTAGTAATGATGGTGTTTATGACGGGAAAAACTCTTCAAACAAAAATGGAGGAGTATCAAAACGCACTTGACGATATGTCCAATGAAGCCGTTGAGTATGTAAGAGGTATCCCCGTTGTTAAAGCGTTCGGTCAAAGCGTGTTCAGCTTCAGAAAATTTAAAAAGTCGATTGATTCATACAGCGAATGGGCAATTGATTATACCCAAAATTTGCGTGTTCCGATGGCAATTCTTACAATGCTTATTAACGGAATCTTCGCGTTTATTATTTTCGGCGGTTTGATTTTTGTAAGAGGCGGGGTTACAAACGAACTTATATTGAATAATGTTTCGTTTACCGCAAAGCAAGGAGAAATCACCGCTTTGGTAGGTCCTTCCGGCGGCGGTAAAACAACTGTTTCAAGGTTGGCTGCACGATTTTGGGACGCAACAAGCGGCAATATTACAGTCGGCGGTATGAATATTTCAAATGTTGAACCGGAAACACTTTTAAGTCTTTATTCAATCGTATTTCAGGATGTTACGCTGTTTAATACTTCTGTTGCCGAAAATATTCGCCTCGGCAAAAAGGGTGCAACAGACGAAGAAGTTCTTGTTGCGGCAAAGCTTGCAAACTGTGATGAATTTGTTCAAAAGCTTGCAAACGGTTACGATACAGAAATCGGTGAAAACGGCTGTAATCTTTCCGGCGGTGAGCGTCAAAGAATTTCTATAGCCCGTGCATTTTTGAAAAATGTGCCGATTATTCTTCTTGATGAGGCAACCGCTTCTCTTGATGTTGAAAACGAAACGCTAATTCAAACGGCATTGTCTAAGCTTATTGAGAACAAAACCGTAATAGTTATCGCTCACAGAATGAGAACGGTTGAAAATGCAGACAAAATTGTAGTTCTCTCAGACGGGAAAATTGCCGAATGTGACACACCGGATAAGCTTATACAAAAAGACAGTATCTTTAAGCATATGACAGAACTTCAAACAGCAAGTCAAAATTGGACTATATAATCAGATGGTTTGAAATTTTTAAAACCCTGAGAAGTTCATTTCCTCGGAGCTTTTTTTAAATCGAAAAATTACAGCAACTGCGAGTTGCTTGTTTGAGATAATGCGTGAGACTATAATAAAGGTGTAAGGGAGGTACTGCATAATGGATACAAAACAGGTTAGCTTATTGTGAATATGTTTCATCAGATATTCCATTTGATAATAATCCAAGGGAAGATAGAACAGATGTAATGATATTAGATAAACCGGTTGCTGTTTCGGATGAGCCTAATACTGGACGAGAATATGAAACAATTGTAATTTTGGAATTAAAGAAGCCTATGAGAAATGATTATACACAGGCAGAAAATCCAATTATACAAATGCTGGGATATATCGATAAGATTAGTTCTAATGAGATGAAAGATAAAAATGGGCGACTTATAAAAACGGGAACTAATACCCAATTTTATTTGTATGCGGTATGCGACATCACTTCTAAGTTGAGAAAAATTGCAGAAGATTTTGATTTTATTGAAACGCCAGATCAGCGTGGAATGTATAAATACCACGACAAAAAGAGAGCCTATATTGAAATCTTGTCGTTTGATAAAATTATTGATGACGCAGGAAAATGGAACAGAATACTATTCGAAAATTAGGTATTTAACGTAAAGGCTGTTTATAGAAATATAGGCAGCCTTTTAAATTGAAAATGAAATTAAAAAGATTGCGAACTGCTTGCAATTTGCAATCAAACGAAATATAATGAAGAAAAAAGAGGAGGCGATATCTATGGCAAGAACAGCAAATGTATTTGCACGTGTTGAGCCTGAAGTGAAAGAGCAGGCAGAGCAGGTGCTTGATCGACTTGGTATTCCAATGTCCAATGCGGTAGGAATGTTTCTGAGACAGATTGTACTCCAGAGAGGAATTCCTTTTGAGATGAAACTTCCAGCTTATGAGGAGCCTGTTGCATATGGCTCTCTGACAAAGGAACAGTTCAATGCAGAAATAGAAAAAGGCATGGAAGATATTAAGGCTGGAAGAGTGTATTCAGCAGATGAAGTTGAAGCAGAAATGAAACAGGAATTTGGTATATGAAATATAAAGTGATGTATACAGCAGGGGACTTCGATTCTTTCCAGTGGATAATTATCTGGTATTTTACAAAACAGATGATAAAACTGAAATAGTATATGTAGTGCGAATTATGTATGGTGGACGTGATGTTCGCAAGCAGTTAAGTCAAACAGAAGATGTTTCAGTAAATTAAAACAGAATATGGAACAAAAACACGAGCAGTTAGTCTATGAAAAATAGGGTAGCAGCTTTTTAGTACCATATAAGTGTAAGAGATAGAGTATACCATTAGTGCTTTATCTTCTGCACTTATTTTTTATGATAAGGGAGTAATTGGTCTGACGAGCTGCTTTTTGGATTAACCACATCCGTCATAAAAACCGTCAACCACCCCTTATTATAAGCGGTCGTTTAAGCAGGTTGAAACCCGCAAGGTGCTTTCGTGTAACGAACTAAAAAGAGTGGTAATAAGTGTGGATGGGACAATTACAAATTTTTTCACGAGGTTACAGATGATAAGTGTAGGAATTGATGTATCAAAAGAAAAAGCACCATATGTATCTTGAAGCTGTATGGAGAGATAGAAAATACAATATAAAAATCACAATAAACATGAAAAACATAGAAAAATCCTTTGCTATTTTGCATAAAAAACAAAGGATTTCAAAGAAAAACCGAAGTATTTTGTATAGTTTCTTTGGAAAAGCATTGTTATAATATAAGCACAGTAAAACAAAACGTTCAAACGTAAATTCAAGGAGGGTTTTTACAATGAAAAGAAAATTAGTGAGTTTAGTTCTTGCAGCAGCTATGGCTACATCCATGATGGCAATGCCTGTATTTGCAGCAGATGATGCGGCAACAGAAGAAACTGCAAAATCTGATGTTGATTTATCAGACAAAAAAGTTGGTATTTGTATTTATCAGTTCTCTGATAACTTTATGACACTGTTCCGTACTGAACTGGAGAGCTATCTTCAGGAACTGGGATTCGCTAAAGAGAACATCACAATCCAGGATGGTGCTAATGACCAGGCTACACAGTCCAACCAGATCGATGCTTTCATCGCTGATGGCGTAGACTTACTTATCATCAACCCGGTAAACTCCTCCTCAGCAGAGAGTATTACAGATAAAGTAGTAGCAGCTAACATCCCGCTTGTATATGTAAACCGTGAGCCAAGCGAAGATGAAGAGAAGAGATGGGCAGACAATGACTGGAACGTTACATATGTAGGATGTGATGCTCGTCAGTCCGGAACAATGCAGGGTGAGATCATTGCTGACCTTGGTCTTGACACAATTGATAAGAACGGAAACGGAAAAGTTGATTACATCATGATCGAAGGTGACCCGGAGAACGTTGATGCTAAATATCGTACAGAGTTCTCTGTAAAAGCTCTTGAGGATGCAGGACTTGAAGTTAACCAGCTTGACGATCAGGTTGGTAACTGGGATCAGGCTACAGCTCAGCAGCTCGTTGCTAACGACTTAAGCCAGTTTGGTGATGATGTAGAAGTTGTATTCTGCAACAATGATGCTATGGCACTTGGTGCTCTTCAGTCTATCGAAGCAGCTGGACGTACAGTTGGCGATAACATCTTCCTTGTAGGTGTTGATGCTCTGTCCGAAGCACTTGATAAAGTAGAAGAAGGCAAAATGACAGGTACTGTATTTAACGATCACATTTCCCAGTCTCATTCAGCAGCAGATGCAGCTGTTAAATATCTGTCAGGCGAAGGAAATGAGCACTATATCGGCTGTGATTACGTAAAAGTAACTACAGACAACGTAGCTGATATTAAAGAAATGACAAAATAATCTGAATTAATCTTAATCAGAGAGGTGCGGGTGACGCAAAAAGCACCCGCACTTTTCTATGAGAAAAGGGAAAGGGAGGAGAAACATGTCTGAATACAAACTGCAGTTGAAGGGCGTCTGCAAATCTTTTCCCGGCGTTAAGGCACTTGATAATGTACAGCTGTCACTTCGTCCGGGAACAGTACATGCTCTCATGGGAGAGAATGGTGCAGGAAAGTCTACTTTGATGAAATGTTTATTCGGTATCTACAAAATGGATGCCGGAGAAATCTATTTGGATGGACAGAAAATTGTAGTTAACAACCCTGATGAGGCAATGAAATATGGTATTGCAATGGTACATCAGGAGTTACAGCCGGTTCCGGCAAGAACCGTAGCGGAAAACCTTTATCTTGGACGTTTTCCGACAAAGAAAATTGGTCCGTTACAGGTAATTGACCACAAAAAAATGTATGAGGATACAGCTTACTGGCTGAAAGAAGTAAGGATGGACTTTGATCCGAAAGCATTGCTTGGTGATCTTTCCATTGGACAGATGCAGTCAGTAGAAATTGCAAAAGCAGTTTCACATAATGCAAAAGTAGTAATCTTTGATGAGCCTACATCCTCATTATCTGATAACGAAGTAGAAGCTCTTTTCAGAATCATGAACGATCTGAGAGACAAGGGTGTTGCCATGGTTTATATTTCTCATAAGATGGATGAGATCAAACGTATCGCAGATGATATTACGATCATGCGAGATGGTACTTATGTAGGAACCTGGCCGGCATCTGAGATGACTACTGAGGACATCATTACCAAGATGGTAGGACGTGAGCTGACAAACGTATATCCGGAAAGAAAGAACAAACCTGGAGAAGTGATCATGGAAGTAAAGAATTTAAGTTCTATCCATGAGAAATCTTTCCAAGATGTATCTTTCACACTTCGTAAAGGAGAAATTCTTGGATTCGGTGGTCTGGTAGGAGCTCAGAGAACAGAGCTTCTGGAAGGCGTATTCGGAATGAGAGGAATTGCTTCCGGAGAAATTTATATCAAAGGTAAGAAAGTAACTATCAAACATCCGTCAGATGCCATGAAGGCGGGAATTGGTCTGATCACTGAGGACAGACGTGGAAATGGTATCTTTGGATGTCTTTCCATCAAGGATAACGTAGGTGTTTCTATTTATAACAAACATCTGAAAGCCGGATTTGTGCTTGACCATAAGAATATTAATGCGATCGTTGATGACAGTATACAGAAACTGCATATTAAGACACCGAACATGCAGGAGCATATTGCGAACCTGTCCGGTGGTAACCAGCAGAAGGTTATTGTAGCAAGATGGCTTGCAAACGATCCGGATATTCTGATCATGGATGAGCCGACTCGTGGTATTGACGTTGGTGCAAAACATGAGATCTACGAGATCATGAATGATCTTGCAGCAGAGGGTAAGGCCATTATCATGATTTCTTCAGAAATGGCAGAGCTGCTTGGTATGTCTGACCGTGTTTATGTTATGTGTAACGGAAAGATGCGTGGAGAGCTTACAGAGGCAGAAGAAATGACCCAGGAACACGTTATGAGTTATGCAACACAATTCTGATGATGGGAGGAGAAAAATAATGGGTAACAAAAAGAAATTAAGTTTTAAAGAGATCATGACGAATTATGGTGTTATCATCATCATGCTTTGTCTTATCGTATTCACAGGAATCACAAGACCAAACTTCTTAACAACAAACAACCTGACAAATATTCTTGCAACTATGAGTTTCCGTCTGGTAATCGCACTTGGTATTGCCGGATGTATCATCACAGCAGGATGTGACCTTTCCGCAGGTCGTATGATCGGTTTCGGCGGATGTATTGCAGGTACACTGCTTCAGAAAATGGATTATTCCGCTAAGTTTTATCCGGATATGAAACCATTAAATATCTGGCTTGCACTTCTGGTCGTTATGCTGATCTGTGCAGCATTTGGTCTGGTAACAGGATTCTTTATCGCATATCTGAACGTACCGCCATTCATTTCCACAATGGCTATGATGGAAATCGTTTATGGTATCTGCAGTATTTATACAAATGCAACTCCTCTTGGAGGATATGTAAGTGAGTATACAGGACTTGCTACAGGTAAATTCCTTGGAATGAGCTATCTGGTATGGATCGCAATCATCGTTGGTGCTATTACATGGTTTATCTTTAACATGACACGTCATGGAAAATACATGTATGCAATCGGCGGCAACGCACAGGCAGCAGAGGTTGCTGGTGTTCCGGTTAAGAAAACTCTGATCATTATCTATGCAAAAGCAGCAGCTATGTATGGTCTTGCAGGATTTATGATGGGCGCAAAAGCTGGTGGTGCATCTGTTCAGTTAGGATATGGTTATGAGATGGAGGCTATTGCAGCTTGTACTATCGGTGGTGTATCTGTAACTGGTGGTCGTGGTAAAGTATCTTCCGCTCTGGTTGGTGTTGCAGTATTCGAGTTCCTGAAAGCAGCACTTCAGTTCCTGGGAGTAAATGCATACGCTCAGTACATCGCACTTGGTGTTATCATCTTCATTGCTATTTCACTGGATATCAGAAAATACATTGCAAGAAAATAATAAAAAAGATATAATATTTACAGGACCGCCGTGCAGGTACGGCGGTCCTTTCTTTATATTAAAAAAAGGAGAAATAACGAATGGAAAACG
>OGJJ01002622.1_pt1 | contig 11181 bp, 7 predicted proteins | sample 1572081 | NCBI WGS metagenome assembly OGJJ01 (sample SAMEA2582122, study PRJEB24529) | metagenome | biome: Human gut stool | place: China | collected 2011
ACGCACGTGCTGTACTTTCAGCACAGCTCGTAAAAACATCTGGGAACCTAGGGTTAAAGCCCTAGGCTATATAAATGCTAGGCTTTCAGCCTAACCTCTATACGCGAAATTCAGAACATGAAACTGTACCCCTAGTTACCCCTCTTCTGGCTATATAAATGCTAGGCTTTCAGCCTAACCTATGTTTAGCGGGGGGTGAGGCCGTGGCCCCGCTACTTCAATATTCTCTCCGTACTATACGCGGCGTTCATCGTGTAGAAGTGGATAATGGGCACACCTGCAGCTTGGAGTTCGCTCACTTGGTGGCGTCCCCATTCGATGCCGAGCGCCTTGACGTCGTCGTTCGACTTACATTTTGTAAACTCACGTGCTAACTCCTGCGGAAAGTCGATGTGGAACGTGCGAGGCAACATTGTGCAGTGGTTCAACGTCGTGAGTGGCTTCAAGCCTGGTATGACAGGCACGGTGATGCCCTCCTTGCGTAGGCGGTCAACAAAGGCAAAGTATTTAGCATTGTCGAAGAACATCTGCGTGACAATGTGGTCGGCTCCCATAGCTACCTTAGCCTTGAGGTGTTCGATGTCGGTGTCGAGGTTCATGGCCTCGTCGTGCTTCTCTGGATAGCCTGCTACGCCATACTTAAACGGAGTGGTGGGGGCGGGCATGGTGATGCCACCTAACAGTTTACCTTGGTTGAAGTCGTTCACCTGTTGGCAAAGTTCAATGGCATGAGCGTGGCCGCCAGGGGTGGGGATAAAGCGGTTTTCCTCTTTAGCGCGGTCGCCACGTAGCACGAGTAAGTCGTTAATGCCGAGGTAAGAGAGGTCGATGAGTTCGCGCTCAATCTCGGCAGCTGTAAATCCGCTACATATAATATGTGGCACAGTGCGTACCCCATAGCGCTCCTTTACGGCCGCAGCAATGGCCACCGTACCAGGGCGGTTGCATACGCTGAACTTCTGATACGTGCCAGCACTCGTTTCGCTATAAATCGTCTCAGAGCGGTGGGTCGTAATGTTGATGCATACGGGGTTGAAGGGCATGAGCGTATCAATCGTCTCATATATCTTTTGCATGCCCTTGCCACGCAAGGGGGGAAGTATTTCGAATGAAAATGCTGTCATGTATGGGGAGTTTAGGGAGTTTAGGGAGTTTAATGAGTTTAATGAGTTTAATGAGTTTAATGAGTTTAGTAAGTTTAATGAGTTTAATGAGTTTAGTAAGTTTAATGAGTTTAATGAGTTTAATGAGTTTAGTAAGTTCTGGTATTTTAGTCGGTTAAACTTACTAAACTTATTAAACTCATTAAACTCATTAAACTCATTAACCCCATTAAACTCATTAAACTAAAAAATTACTTTATCCGAATTTCGTCGCCAATCTTGAAGTGGTAATTTCGCTTGATAGGGTTCATTTTACAGAGCGAACTGAGGCGTATGCCGTAGCGCTGTGAGATGCTGTAAAGGCTTTCTCCTACGCGCAGCGTGTGTGTGCGTTGCGTGAGTCCTGCGTCCGCCTTCTTCTGCTTCTTGCCTAAGTAGACAATATCGCCACTCTTGAGTTGGAAGGTAGCGTCTACGTCGTTATATTTACGCAGTTTGCTCTCCTTTACCTTAAAAGTCTTGGCCAAAGAGTCGTAAGTATCACCTTCAAGAGCAATGACATAGTACTGTCCGTTGCAGCGGCGAATAGTGTGTCCATTCGTGCGTTGCTGTAATTTCTCCTTCTCTTTGCGCTCATGTCGCTCCTCGCGACTTTCGTGGTGACGCGCTTTGTCAAAGGCATGGAGATCGTACTTATCAATCATATTGATGAGCGCTTGTGCATACGTTGGACTGGTGGCATATCCTGCCCGTTTGAGCCCATGCGCCCATCCCTTATAGTCCGTCTTCTTAAGGTCGAAGAGTGAGGCATAGCGTTTGCCGCTACGAAGAAACTTAGAGTGGTCTTCGTAACTCTCAGCAGGTGAACTATATACGCGAAATTTGTCGTCGGGACGGTCGTCCGACTTCACGATGTAAGGCCCTGTCCAATAGCCGCTCACTTTAATGCCAAAGTGGTTGTTCGCCTCCTTTGCCAGTCGACTTTGGCCAGCTGCACTTTCGAGCAGTCCTTGTGCTAAGGTGATGCTGGCCGGAATGCCATAACGCTTCATTTGGTCAATCGCCATGCCCGAATATTGCTGTATGTAGCGTTCGTATGCTCCATTTTGTGCCTGAACGGAGATGCAGAGCAACATGCTTAAAATAACAAGTGTAAACTTACGTATTGTCATATCTTTTAAAGTCAAAATACGGAATGTGGCAAATTTACACATAAAATCTCGCTTTATGCCTACTTTTTGTAACATTTCCGTGGTGTCGCTGTGTTATAAAATTGTAGCGTCAAAATTGAATGTTTGCTGCAAATGTTTTTTCTCTCTTTATAAACAAAACCCCGACTTTCACAAGTCAGGGTTTTGTCATGTCCAAAAGAATTTGTATCTTTAGACATTGAAAACTAAATAATATGGCAAAGATACATTACAAAAATCCCTACCCCACCCCCTAAAAAAAACGCTTGAGAGATGGATTCTCCCAAGCGTTTTCTTTATGATGCCACACTATAAGTGTGTGTGCAAGGATTATTCGCCCCAAGGGCCTTTCTGAGTGGTGCCACCCCAAATAGGATTTTCTTTTTTGTTTGACCATGACGCATCTGTTACGTCTGTATCACTGCCATAATCAAAAGTCTGCGATTGGCACAAAGGGGTAAGCGGATCTATAAAGCAGAACTGATTAGAAGTGGGCTTAATATATGTTTTTTTCATTGTTGTAAAATCTTAAGCGTTATATTATTTCACAATAAACTTACGTCCATTTTGGATGTAAAGTCCGCCCTTCACTGCGTTCATCACACGACGACCACTAAGGTCGTAGATGGGGGCATTATTGTTCAAAGCATTGTTTAACTCTGTAGTCTCAATACCACTTACCACACCATCAAAGTTTAAGCGAAGCGCCTCACCTGTAGCGTTGGTAAAGAAGGCACGGTTTGCACTAATTGTATTAAGTGCGGCTGAGGGCTTAAAGAAGCCGATAACAGTCTCATCACTCTTTTTCTGACCAAATACACGATATTTAGCCTTGTCAGCGTCATTCAAAGTGAGGTCGAGGAGTGTACCCCCCATAGCACTTGTCATGTTACTTTCGCCAATGTTCAGCCTGGCTGTAGCCTCACCTGTTTCGCTAATAAGCAAGAAACCATTTTGAGCCTTTACACCTTCTTCTGTTTCGCTAAAGGTAACCGTAGTTGTTTCGGGGTCCTTAGCCACATAAGCTCTTGCACCTGTTACACTGCTTACGCTGAAGGGGAGGTATACAGAAGCGTATGACTTGACGTCGGCTGCGGTATGGAGGTCAACGTCGAGAGAAGTCACTTCAGTAATCTGCCATTTTGCACCTTCTGTTCCCAAGCCACCATTCCAATAGTTTACAGGGCAATTTCCTAAATTTTCACCATTAAATATATTGTTATTTTGGTCTCTTAAAGTAAACCAATCCTTACCCTGTCGGCTAATTGTAAATTGAACAGCATTTGCTTCGTCTGTAAAGTCATTTGCAGTTTTACCAGCATTATTAGTTGCATTGGTCAAAGTTGCTATGTACTTTCCGGGGTTGTTTACATTGCTCAGTTTTAACTTATTGCCGCTAAGTGTAATTTTCCAAAGTGAGCTAACAAGTTTCTTACCATCAGCTGCTTTATACATTTTAGGTTTATTGCCACCATCTGTAGCTAACAAATTAACATCAGTGCGTGCATTGTTGATGCGATAATATTTGTTGGAAATCAGATCGGGAAGTTTAGCCAAAACTGCAGTTTTATAGGTCTCCCAACTTTCAGCTGTTTTACACAGACTTGTGTTAGTGTATGTATCTGAAATAGCAAGTGCTTCCTTAACGCCAGGAATTAAAAGAGCAGAAGAAATTTCACGGTCACGTGCGTCTGCAAGAGCATTAACAGCAGCATCGTCAAGTGGAGTGAATTCCCAATAGCTATTAGGTGCTTCTGCTACCCATTCAAACAAGTTTCCGCCATTTGCATGGAACCATTTTGAACTATTGAAGTCATCACCTGTACCGATAACTACCTTATTATTGCAGTCTTGTGAGCCGTAGATAACGAAATCTGTTGCATCTTCTTTTGATGCGGTCGATGTATAGGTACTTGCTTCCTTAATATACATTCCTGTATCACCACTCTTAATCTTGTAAGTGCCGTTTTTGTTTTTCTCAATTACGAAAACAACATCTCTTTCATTGTCTGAATTATTAAGAGGGAATGTTGAACCAGCGGTCCAGTTTGTAGAAGCGTGAATGAATCTACCTAAAATAGGATTCTTTATCTTGCAAACATAATTGTTTGTAGGGCCATTAATGCTCTTACGCAAAGTCAATTTAGCATCTTTCAAAAAAGAAGAAGCCTTATAAATGCTAATATGATCCGTTGGTTTGAAAGTCTTGGCTTCAGTAATCGCATTTTTGAAAGCATTCACAGCAGTTTCTGGATAGGTAAAAGGAGCCGTACCCACAAGAGCTTCCATCTGCGTAGCAATATTTTCGTAGGCAGTATAGTCTATAGTAGCCCAATAGTCGGTCCAATATGAATCTGCCTCATAGAAACGAACCTTTGAACCACTATTACCATATGCGTCGTTGTGTATCCAATAAGACACATAGTTATCACGTTGGTTCCAATATCTGTTTGTTGTCCCCTTCAAGGAAACGTAATAAACATTGTTGACGTTATCCTTTGTTTTGATGTCAAAAAGAGTACCTACACCATTATTATCAGTTGAGTGGGTAGTTGTAGAGGCATACATTTGGGTACGTGCGTCACCTCCCTCATTTTCATTAATATTTATGTTTTTAATACCAAACACTTTGTCGACACCAGCTTTCTGGTTGTAGAACTTGTAGCCGTTGGTTGCATCGCCTACAATACACCACCGGTCAGCACCCGAGGTTATGTCGGTGTTTGTTAGTGTGTTGTCGGCAGTGAGCTTAATGTTGTTTGCATCATCTACATTTTCGATAGTAACGAACTTGTCATCAAGCTTCATGATGTACCAGTGAGTATTCTCAGCAAAGCCCGTACTTGTTGGCTTAGAGGAAGTCTGAAACACCACTGGAGACTGTGCATTGGCTACCCCCGAAAATAGGACGCAAACCATTAGCGCACAGAAAAGTGTAAATACTTTTTTCATACGATTGTGTTTTTATTATAACTTTATTTTTGTTTTTCAAGAATTTTAAATATGCCGAATGTGCTGACACTCATGCATATTATAACGGCTACAAAAGTACTCAATTTTTGTAAAATAAAAACGGGGGGTGATAAAATATGTTAATATTTTGATTTCGACAGCATTTTGGAGATAGAAAAACAAAAGATACGTATAAAAGCAAAAACCGAGGGAAAAACGTGGCTCTTTTTTATCCCCTAATTGTTGTCAGTTCTTGGTGATTGCGTGCCTTCGGTATGAAATCGGAATGAGTTCGGAATGATATCGGGATGTCAAACCCTGAAAAATGGGTGTTTTTTTGTATCGAAAAATTCGACATGGTGAAGTGAGAGGCAAGATTTGAATCTGTAAAAATGATATTTTTGATGAAAGGTCATTTTTTTGAAAAATGAATAAGATGATTGTTAAGTAACTCACAAAAGAAATAACTATGAACAAGCAATACGTAGCACCGAAGTCAGCGGTGTATAATTACATACAACCACTCACTCCACTTTGTGCAAGCAAAGAGTTTGGTGTAGGTTCGAGCAGCGACCCCAAAGGGGGTACCACATCAAGCATTTGGTCAAATGGACTTGAGAAGCCCACACAAGGTGGTATGTGGAGCCACATGGATGACTAATATTTTAAATAAGTGCTAAAAAAGAGGGTGTTTGTTGATACAAACACCCTCTTTTTAGCGTTTTGAGGTCATTGGGAAGGCTGCCTAATTGCGATTCGTTACAGAGCTTATTTATTTTTGCTTCTCGTGCTGCACAGTGAAGTTGTAGCCTTGGGGAATGCGTAGTTCGATGCGGGTGCCGTGGTGGGGTGGGGCTACGTTGGTAATCGTGAGACTAGCACTGCGGCGGTTGTACTGGTTGAGAATTTCAAGCGTGCGTGTGAGTAAGCGTAGGCCTGTGCCTGTGTCGCGATTGGTGCGCTTGATGCGGCCGGGGTTGTAGCCCTGTCCATTGTCGGTCACTTGAAGCGAGAGCTCGTTGGTAGGGAGGAGCGTGATGCTGACGTGAATGGCACTCTCTGCACTAAGCGTGGGGAAAGCGTGCTTGAGGGCATTCTCTACGGGTATCTGTAACGACATAGAGGGAATGAGCCATTCGCTCTTTTCTAACGCGGGGTCGATGGTCCACGTGACGGTGGGCCATTCGCCCTTACTATAATGGTGAAGTGAAACGAAACGTTGCACCAAGGCGAGTTCGTCACATAACTTCACAGCCACCTTGCCTGAGGTAAGGAGGTTGCCACGCAATACGTCGATGAGCAGTTCGACGGGTTCGACCAACTCGGGGTAGCGTTGGAGCTTCGGAAGTACGGTACCTAATACGTTGAAGATGTAGTGAGGCGACACGCGGTTGCGCACGATGTCCATGCGAAGTTCCGTCATGCGCTCCATTTGTTGCTTCATGCGATTTTGCGTGTAACGTCGGTAGCATACAATGATGAGCGTGGCTGCAAGAGCCAGTGCTACGGCTACAATTATAACAATCAGAATGATGTTTTGCTGACGTGCTGTTTGGGCAGCGTATTCCGATATAGAGATTTGTTGGCGCAGTAGCGTCGTGTCGCGTTGGTAGCGGCTGGCCAATTCGGCTACGTTGTTGCGCGTCTGGCGGCTGCGTAGCGAGTCAGCATATTGATCGCTGAGCGTCTGATATTGGTAGGCGCGTTGCCACTGACCATATTGCGCTGCGTAGCGCATAAGGCGGCGGTAGTGGAGCATGAGGTAACGCGGCGAACGTATCGGGTGAGGCTCCTTGAGCTGCGTTAAGAAGTCATTGACTTGACTTCCTTTGTGTTGGGCAATGTCGAGATCGGCCAATAGGCTCTTAATGTAGAACACGTTCTCAGGCGTGAGCTGATTGCCCTCTTGTTGTAAGAATAGCTTGGCATTTTGCAGTTGCTGCTGTGCTTCAGACAGTTTATTTTGCATGAGATAAATTTCTCCCATGTTAATCTCGCAGATGTGAATGAAGAACGAGTTGTCCAGTTGGTGGGCTATCTTGTAAGCTTGCTGAAAGTTCTTGAGGGATTCGTCATACTTGTGTTCGAAATAATAGCAGTTACCTAACGAGGAGTGGTAAAAGTGTTGAGTCTGTAGAGCTTCTTGTTCAATATCCTTCTTAGCAAGGTTGAAGAAGTGGTGTGCCTCTTTAAAGTTTTCCAACTCCATATAGATAAGTCCGAGTCCGCAGCAGATAGCGGCCCGATTGGTACTATCGTGCAGTGAATCGGCAATGAAGAGGGCGTAACGATAACGCTCTGCTGCTAAGGGCAGACGGCCTGACTGTTGGTACATATCGGCCACGTTGATAGTGGCGGCTATGAGGTCGTTCGTTTTAGGTGGTTGGTTTAACAAGGTGTAAGCCCGTTCGTAGTACTGGCAGGCTTGGCGGTTGTAACCTGCAAGCAGAGCGGAGGTGCCGAGATGATTATACACTAAGCCTTCAAGTTGGGGCTCGTGGTGTGTCACGCTCCACGTTTTCACCTTATTATAAGTCTTGTTGGCTCAAAGGGAGTCACCCGCACGTTGGTGGGCGGTAGCGCGATAGAGTTCGAAGCGATACCATTGGGTGCTGTCGCTGACACGTTCCTGCCACTGCATAAAGGTCGTATCGGCCTTATAAGGGGCAGCGTAGAGGAGGTCGCGGTTGGCTTCGACGACGCTGTCTATTTGGTGCTGAGTGACGCTTTGTCGCTTATGCTGGCAGCTGAACGTTAATAATACGAATAGTGGGAACGCGAGGAAATGGTAATACTGAGAGGAGAACATATAATTCTGGAGGGGAAAACATTAAGGTCGCGCTTCGCGCTCTAAACATTAATATTCATAATGCAAGGTCGCGCTTCGCGCTCCTGGGGGAGGAACATTAATTATCATTAATTGACCATTAATTTCTTCATTAATTATTTCGTTAATTTCTTCATTAATTGTCTCATTAATTACCAAAAGAGAATAATTAATGAAATAATTAATGAAGAAATTAATGGTTAATTAATGTTTCTCCTCCTGGAGCGCGAAGCGCGACTTGATGTTAAGCGTTGTCATTATTATCGAAGAGGGAAGGCTCTTGGGTTGGGTCATCCGTATCGACTTCGGGGGAATTGTCGTTATCATTCTCGTCCTCTTGAGGTTCAGCCTCGGTGACGGGCTGACGAAGCGGTTCGAGTTCTTCTATCTTCTCAATGGGAAGCGTGGTGATACGTTTACCTTTGGCCTTGTAACCCTTAACGGCAATGAACGAATCCACATCAATTTCAAGTGGATCGCGGAAGTTCTCGTTGCCACCATATGTCACTTGCAGACGCGGATATACTTGATCGGTGAGCAAGATAAAGCGAGAGTTGGGGTTGTCGCCCAAGAAATTTAGTGGCCGCGTTTGTGCACAACGTTCAAGGACGAAGCGCTTGACGTAAGGGAAACCTTGTTGATCGGCATCGAAGAGTACGGCCGTCCACACCTTGTGTTCGTCAAACTTCTCAACGCGCAGAATGCCCGAAGGCTCGTAGTGATTGTTGAGGTCGAAATTGGTGGTGTAGAACTGCCCGTTCTGCAGGACAACGAGTACGAGGTCGTCAGAGTGGAACTCACCCAAGTACTCTCCACGACCATCGTAATTAAGGCGCTGTACATCATGGTCGAACCAAACTCTTCGACCGCCGAGGGTAGACGCACCATGCGCCTTGAGCGTAATCTTATGAACGTCAACACGGGTGAGCAAGTTGCCTCGGCTCTGACGCCCTTTGACTAAGATCTCTCCAAAGTCACGGTCCATACTGATGCGCTTGAGTTTGGGATTAGGACGGAACGTAACCTTGATACTCTCAGCCTCGCCATTCGGGTTGGCCGTGAAGTAAAGCACCTTGCTACCTGGCGTACCCATCGTGAGGTCGTACTCGCGGTCGTGGGTGATGCTGGTCACGTTGAAGCGTTTAATGTAGCAAGTGTTGGTGGCAGCGTCGCGATAGACGACATTATAAATTGTGCGTTTATCGCCCTTCTTAAAGACGGCGATGTGAATGACCTCTACTTTCTTTTTCTTCTCCGCCTTCATGCGCTCGGTCTCACCGATAAACACCTTATCGGCCACGCGCGTAACCTTATACGTACCGTCGCGATAGAAGATGATGACATCGTCGATAGGAGAACAGTTCTCCACGAACTCGTCCTTCTTGAGGCTCATGCCCATGAAGCCATTTTCGCGGTCGATGTAGAGCTTCTCGGTAGCTTCGATTACCTTGGTGGCCTCGATGTTGTCGAATGAGCGTATCTCGGTGTGGCGAGGGTGCTCGGCCGCATATTTGTCGCGAATGAGGCGGAACCAGTTAGAGGTGACTTCGACCATGTTCTGCAGGTCGCGGTCAATGCGTGCCACCTCTTCTTTCATGTGGGCGATAAGCTCGTCGGCTTTGTCTTTATTGAACTTAAGGATGCGTCCCATCTTAATCTCCATGAGACGCAGTATGTCGTCGCGTGTCACCTCACGATAGAATTGGGGCTTGAAGGGGTCTAAGCGACTGTCGATGTGAAGAATGGCGGCGTCCATGTCTTTAGCCTGTTCGAAAGCGCGGTCTTTGTAGATGCGTTCCTCGATAAAGATACGTTCGAGTGAGGCAAAGTGAAGACTCTCCATGAGTTCGCCACGGCGTATCATGAGTTCCTTCTCAAGCAAAGAGCGCGTGTGGTCTACCGAACGGCGCAACACCTCGCTTACGGTGAGAAACTTTGGCTTCTTGTCTTCAATCACGCAGCAGTTGGGATTGATACTGGTCTCGCAGTCGGTGAAAGCGTAAAGGGCATCGATGGCCTTGTCGCTTGATGTGCCAGGCGTGAGATGAACGTGAATTTCAGCCTCGGCAGCGGTGTTGTCCTCCACCTTACGAATTTTTATCTTACCCTTTTCGTTGGCTTTGAGTATAGAGTCGATGAGCGTGCTGGTGGTTTTGCCATAGGGTATCTCGGTGATGACGAGCGTCTTACTATCTAACTTCTCGATTTTGGCACGCACCTTTACGGCACCACCGCGCATGCCGTCGTTATAGCGTGATACGTCGATGGAACCGCCTGTCAAGAAGTCGGGATAGAGGTGAAACTCCTCGCCATGCAGATACTTGATAGCGGCTTCGCAGAGTTCGCCAAAGTTATGGGGTAAAATCTTTGCTGAAAGGCCTACGGCAATGCCCTCGGCCCCTTGAGCTAAGAGTAAAGGAAACTTTACGGGTAACGAAACGGGTTCCTTCTTACGGCCGTCGTATGACATCTTCCACTCCGTTGTCTTGGGATTGAAGAGTACGTCGAGAGCGAACTTTGAGAGTCGCGCTTCAATATAACGAGGGGCAGCAGCGCTGTCGCCCGTGAGTATGTTACCCCAGTTACCTTGACAGTCGATGAGCAAGTTCTTTTGTCCCAACTGTACCAAGGCATCGCCAATAGAGGCATCACCGTGGGGGTGGAACTGCATGGTATGACCTACAACGTTGGCCACCTTATTATAGCGTCCATCGTCGAGCAGTTTCATAGAGTGGAGTATGCGTCGTTGTACAGGTTTGAGACCATCACCTAAGTGGGGGACGGCACGTTCGAGAATAACGTACGAGGCATAGTCTAAGAACCAGTTTTGATACATACCCGTCAACTGCAATTTGCCCTCTTCGTCTTTCACCCCACTGGGGTGATAGTCGGAGTGGGCTTCGGGTGTGGCGGTGTCGTTAGTGGCTTCGTTGGTAACGTCAGTTTCGTTCAATATTTCGTCTTTATTTTCTTCGCTCATCGTTTTAAGGGTGGTTTCAGCATTTTACGTTGCAAAGTTAACAAATCTGTGTTAAACATTAAAACACGGATTTGACAAACTGCAATTTGTCTGCCTAATTGGGGGGCGGGTTTGTAACCCGCGGCAGCA
>OGJJ01002626.1_pt1 | contig 11162 bp, 6 predicted proteins | sample 1572081 | NCBI WGS metagenome assembly OGJJ01 (sample SAMEA2582122, study PRJEB24529) | metagenome | biome: Human gut stool | place: China | collected 2011
TGTGTGAAGTGTACCCTTCATGCATATTAACCAAGATGTTTTCCGATCATTTTTTAATATCCCGGATTTTGATACTCACTGCCGTTGATAATGGTAGCGGTAAAGGTTGTAGAAATGGGACGTAAAGCATAATTCGGATCAAAGAACCGTGCGAGATCCGGGTGAGTATCTTTCAGATAATCGGAACTCTTGAACATCCCTGTCCGTTTCAAATCGTAGAAAAGGCAATATTCACTGCAGACGAAGCAATCACTGCCCGCAGCGGAGTCCTGGAATCTCCCACACTGTTTAGTATCGCCGCACATCCGTTATAGATCACACTGCCGAACACAAAAGTATAGATGATATGCAGATATTCTGTGGAATAACCGATGACATTCTCCGGTACACTCAACAACCGCAGGAAAAACTCCGCGCCGAAAATTCCGATGAGTGACATGATGCAGGTCAGCCCACCTGCCACCCAGACAAGTGCCGTCACAGTCTTCGCCAGTCTCTCTTTATTGCCACAGCCAAAGCACTGCGCCACCACCAGTCCTGCGCCGTTACACATGCCGCTGACCAGTGCCAGCAGAAAATAGGTCAGGGTTCCCGTGCTTCCCACGCCCGCCAGCGCACTCTCGCCCAAAAACCTTCCCACGATCACTGTGTCCGCCACATTATATACCTGTTGGAATATGTTGCCGATCAGCATCGGTACGGCGAAGCCGATGATCAGTTTTAACGGTTTGCCCTGTGTCATATCTTTCATATAGGTGTCCTCTTTTTTATCCTTCTGTTTCCCAAATGAGTCCCGCCAGACCGGGTTCCGGTCAACTCAACCGCAACAGTCTTGCCCTTGCCAGACGCATCTCCCGCTTCGGCGGCAGATCATAATAGACCTCCATTTTGAACGGATCCAGTTCCAGGGTCAGTTGTGTCGGGCAGCCGTAGCGTTTCAGAGCCACACGCCATAGCTCACCATTGGAGAACCAGTCGTCAATCAGTTTTCCGTCCTGATACAAGCGTGCGCAGTCCCCGCCGAAATCCAGTTCCAGCCAGACATCACCTGACAGTGTATCCGCCGGGTGATACTCATATTCCAATGTTAATTCATAGACGTTCGGTTCTGTTTGACCATATACGTTCCAGATGCTTTCCACTGCCTGTCCGGCATCCGCGATCCGCACCTTACCGGCTTCCGCAAAGTGCAGATCCGGCAGCAGACTCACCTTGCCCTTTTCATCTGCCCCTTCCTGCGCATAACAAAAATGCTCCGCATCGTGTATGGTAAGGATCCTTACCGCTTCCGCATGATCATTGCCATCACTCCACTCGAAATAAATATCCTCCGGCTTCTCATCCGTATAGAAATAATAAGTTCCGCCAAAGCATCCCAGATAAGAGGCATTGGTTTCCCGAAGTCTGAACTGCTCTCCCCGTATCACCACCGGCAGATTATAAGGCAGCACCAGAATCGCATCCGTCCGCACATGAATCCGGTCGAAAATCATCTGCCTCTGTATTCCTTCAACATCTGTCACCGTAAACTGTAATGGCTTTTCCGGTGTGATCTGTTTCCCCGTCATTTTCCGTTTTCTCTGGTGATTATTGATAAATAAGAACCCGCAGTCCGCCGTTTTATTATAACGGAAGGCTGCCCGCAGCGTCTCCATGTCCTCCGCACTCGCAGGCTCGGAGATATTATCCGGCAGGTACACCTTTGCCGGTGCCAGCAGTTCTTGTGTGTTTTTTATAAAAATATGGTGCTTGCGCAGTCGATAATAGCTTTCTGACGGCAGACCGTTTTCCCGCAGGCACGTCTGAAAATCATAGCTTTTCACAGGAAGATCATTAGCATAGCCGGTTGCCTTCGACTCCTGCAGGGTGGTATATTGTCCGTCGGGGTTCACGCCGCCGTGGTACATATAATACCCGATCAGATTTGCCCCTGCTCCCAACATGCAGATCGTCTGTGCCTCGATATCCTCCGGGTAAGGGTAGGTGCGTCTGTGTGCCGTCACCTGCAGTCCCCCACCCAGTTCCGCCGTCAGGTAAGGGAATTTTGACGTATCAAAGGTAAAACCACTCTGTCCTTCGGCGAAATCCGATGCAATATTTGCATCGTCGTGAAAAGGCTGAAACAGGAAATTCTCGCTTGCCGCAAGTTCGTGGGTATGATTCGCCCACGGAGCATCCACATACCCGCCAAGCACCGGCAGGAAGTTTTCCGGTACATAAGCGCCTCCCCATCCGGTCGCTGAAAAATAGGGAGCGGTCAGTCCCTTTTTCTCCGCCATAGCTCTGAGTGTGCGCATATGCGCCATGCCCTCTTCCCTGTCGGAAGGGCCACCGGCATGCCCGTATTCATTCTCGATCTGAATGCCGATGACGGGACCATCGTCCTTATGCATATACCCATCCGCCTGCTCGGCAATCTTGGTAAAAAAGAGGTCCACATACTTGAGATACTGCGGATCATCTGTTCTAAGAGACAGTTTGCCCCGCTTTTCTTTCTCCACCAGCCAGTCTGGGAAACCGCCGTTCCTGCACTCTCCGTGTGCCCACGGACCGATACGGAGCCATACTTTCATCCCGGCTTCCTGACAGCAACTCAAAAACGCCTTCAGATTTCTTCTGCCGGAAAAATCCCACTCACCTTCCGCTTCCTCATGGTGGATCCAAAACACGTACGTAGCAACGATGTCTACACCGCCCTGTTGCATATTCTTAATTGCTGTTTTCCATTCCCCTTCCGGATAGCGGGAGAAATGGAATTCTCCCATGATGGGCAGGATCGGTCTGGCGTTGCAGGTTAAGTATTCGCTGTTATAGCTATATACTTCTTTTTCCATGTTTTTCATTTTGTAATCCTTTCCTCAAAAACTTTCCTATTCAAGTCTTTCTTTTCGAGCTTTTTTACAGATCATGTACCCGGATTCCCTGATGAGCATTGTCCATGGCAAGTAGTTCTTCCGCACACTTTTCCGCTTCGTCTGACCGTCCCAGTCCTTTAAGTCCCAGGCTCATCATGAACAGACAATGCTTCCGGTTCCGCTCGTCCAGGTTCTCCTCAAAGATCAGCAGATCCGGCAGGGATACCGCAAAATAGTCTATTTTTATTTCATCCCCGATATGTTTTTTTCCATAATCCTCCAGTTTCCGGAATCTCTCCACTGCCTGCTCTTCGTCACCCAGTGCCCGGTACGCCAGTCCCTGATAATAGATCATCTCGGGGGGCTGATCATTGTAATACATCATGCCCACCGGCTCCGACTCTCCGTGACAGGCTTTCGTAAGACTTGCGAAAGCTTCCTCTGTCTCTCCCAGCTTTTCCTGCACCAGTCCAAGCAGATAATGCAGATTATTCTCCTGTGCAGACTCCAATTTCCCTTCTCCCAGATTTTGGGGATATTCATCCACTGCCTGCAGGAGAATTGTTTTGGCTTCTACATATTCTCCTTCTGCCGCAGCCGCTTTTGCCAGCTGATACAAGGCGGTCAGGTACTGGGCTGCCACTTTGCCTTCGCCGCCTTCCCACTGATGGAACTTCCTTGCTTTGATCAGATTGAGAGCCTTCTCAGATTCTCCCAGAGTGTTTAAAAGTGTCACGTACTCCAGATACAGATCATCCCTGCTTTCCACCAGGTCAAAATGTTTTTCCATATCACTCCATCGTTCTTTCACGGGAACATTCAGACGCTTTTTTAGCTGATCCAGTTCCAGATACACTCTGGAATCCGTCTCATCCAGTGCAAAAGCTTTCTCCATTTCCTCGTACGCTCTCTGCGGCAGCTTTTTCACATTGTAATATGCCAGTGCCAGATTCCTGTGTACCGTCGGGAAATCCGGACTCCGGAGAATCGATTTCTCATAATCTTCTATGGATTCGTCGTACACTCTCCTGTCATAGAGCAGGCATCCCAGATAATAGTAAGCCATGGCCAGATGATATTCTTCTGCCAGACTCTTTAACACGATATAATCTTCCGTTCTGTGAGGAAAACAGCCATCCGCTGCAGCATTTTCTCCCAATGTCACGTACATTGTCATGTAACAATTTGCCTGTTCCGTATTTTCTTTCCTATGCAGGTTCTGGTATCCGTAAGCAATATAATAATATACCAGCGGATAAATATCCTCTTGCCGTGATACATTCTGTTGTTTCACCCATTTTTCGGCAAGGGTGATTCCCTGTGCGTAGTCTCCTGCCTCATAGAGATCGATCACCAGCTCCAGCAGGGTGTTATGGTTGATTTTCTCCGGCTGTCTGTCATAGAGCGGATCGATCTTCAGACTCTCCTTATGTAATTCTTCTGCTTCCTTCACTCTTCCCAGTTTTCTTAAAATATTTTCCTTCAATGCACGGGCCTTCATACACTGGTACTGTCTGAGAATAGATTCATTTACATGCTCCAGAGCCTCTGCGAATCTTCCCGCTTTTGCATCCAGACAGGCCAGTTCATAGAATCCGGGTGCCTGGAAGCTGCCACCCCAGATGGCCTTGTAAAAGACATCATAGGCTTCTTTTTCTTTCCCCTGATATTTCAGGGAAAGTCCCAGATTATAGTACGGCTCATAATCGTAAGGGTTTGGATTGGAACGAATGGATTTCTCCACTGCCTTCCGAAAATACTTTTCTGCCCCGGCAAAATCACACTTTTTAAGCAGACATCTTCCATAGATATTGTTCAGACGGATATCGGTAGGATCCCTGCGCAGCCCCTCCAGATAATAATCCTCGGGATGATAAGTGGCATGCCGGTATTGTTCCACATGCAGACCATAAAGGAAGAGATCCTCCGTGGTTTCACACTCTTCAGGAAGCGGTGCTGCCTTCGCCGGTTCCGGCACTTCCGCTTCGATCTTTTCCGGGATTCGGTAAGAGACCAGTTCTCTCCCATCTGCGGCACAAACACATACCCGCAGGCCGCAGAGTACCTCTGTGCCATTCTGCTCTCCCTCTGTATATGCCGGTATCTGTTGCAATTTTTCACGGTCGATCTTTACTTCATAAGTTTCCTCCGGTGACAGATCTGAGGTTTCCTCATACAGTACCTTTTCCTGTCTGCCGTTTTCTCCCGGCAATGTCAGCAGTATCTGTGCCCCTTTTTGCACGGAAGTGGTATAGGCCGATACCGTAAGCTGCCCCTTTGTCTCATCATATTCCGCATTTACCGCCGCATCGATCGTAGCATTTTTCACATAGCCGATATTTTTATAGGGCATAAAATACTGTTTGAAATTCTTGGTCTCCTGGGGCTGGATCCAGGTGAAATCCGGCTGATTATCCGTAAAGCATCCTGTCATCAGCTCGATATACGGACCGTCTTCGTCGGTCAGTGCTCTGTCCCATGCCTTGCCAAATTCTCCGCATCCCCAGGTCCACTGTTTTTTCCCAGGGGCAATATGGTGATCCGCCACATGCAGAAGTCCTGCCTGTTTTCCGTAATCGTACTCCCCGATAAAATTATAATCCGAACGGTATGCCATATAGGAGGTGGGAACCGGAATATTTTTATACTGTGCGATATTCACATGATCGTATTTGTGCTTATAGTAGGTTCCCTCCGCATAGGGGAAGCTGATAACATCCCGCTTGCCGTGGTCATAGACCGCCGTCACATCCTCTGGAAAGACGGAGATGGTGTCATCATTTACCGCCACGGCAGGGTTCGCCCACCATAGAAAAGTCTGGGGCATTTTCGTACGGTTGTAGAGTTGTGCAGATAATTCGATATATGCCTTATCAGGATACAAAGTTATGCCTAGCACGCCCTCTGTCCGGAACATATTCTCGATCTCTCCCATCCAGACTGTCGCACTTCCGTCCTCATTTTCCGCATAGGTATATTCCACCGGATCAAAGGTACTGGGTCTGTGATGCTGCGGCCATTTGAACTCAATTCCTCCGGATATCCAGGGTCCCGCCAGTCCCACTAACGCCGGTTTGATGACATGATTGTAATATATAAAATCGTAGCCATTTGTCTTGTCATAAGCTCTCTGGATCCTGCCTCCCAGCTCCGGCAGCATCATTACTTTCAGATAATCGTTCTCCAGAAAAAGTGCTGTATACTCCTTATCCACTTTCTCATCGCTGATCTTCTCGATCACCGTGTGGGGATAGATCCTTCCCGAGCTTCCCTGATAGACACGTTTCTCCAAAAACATCGGATTCTTATCCGGCTTTCCTGCTTCGTATGTGGGAATGATCACTTTTTCTTCCCAGACCTGAACCTTATTCATGGTTTCCTCCTTTTATCTCCGTGCAGCTTTCTTTCCGCCGCCCGATATTATTTTAACCTCGCACCAGCATGCTTAACTCTTCTTCCGTTATTTCCTCCGCCGGCTCAAAATTCTCTCCCGACAGATATGTATAAATTGCCGCCTGCAGTGCCCTCGCCTCCGGATACTGCTGACTCTTATGCAATTCCATGGTGGATAGCAATACTTTTCCCTTCAGGCATCGAAACTCTATCATCTGTGCCATGGGACGTAAGAATGCATAGCTGTCCATCTCCGTAATGATCGTCTTCATGGGATGCGGTAGAATCACCGCCCGCTTCGTTGTCATGATCCACCATTGCCAATCCGTGTGAAAATCCGTCGGAAATTCCTTAAAAATTGGATGCTCCGTATCGATCAGCTGCCCCATACCACCTTCCTGATCTGCAAAAGTTCCCACCGACCAGAAATCCGTCGTAAACTGTGTTTTTATGGAATACGGCAGGCTCTCTTTATCTGCATCCGGAGACAGATAGACTCTCCCGCCGTTTTGCAGAACTGCTCTCGTCTGCTCATCAAATACTCTCGTTTCATATACATTTTTCGGACATTCTGGGCTTGTTTTTTTATAGACCCACACAGGATAGGTACTGGTGCAGTCACCCATGCTCACCGTCAGCATGAATGCCGCCGATACTCCCTTGACCTCCAGAGGAATGTCCAGTCTTCCCAGTGAAGTATAAGTCCCCGGAGGACAGTTTTTTTGCCTGTCTGCCCGGCCATATAGAAACTCCCCGCTTCCGGTATTCACGGCACAGTCCCGATACCCCAACGTCCAGACAAGCTCACCGCTGATGCTCTCTTTTCCAAAATTTGCCACTTCTACTTCCGCTGTCAGATATTCTCCCTCTTCATAGGTATAGCGGGGCATTTTCACAAAAATACGGCTCTCTGTGAAAAACTCCCTGAACCGCTCCGGTCTGGCAAAATCATAGGGCTTCGGTTCTAAATGGGAATTCATCATGCCTACCAGTGCCGTCCCCTGCCCCGGGAAATCCTGCAATCCCAATAGTGAAATGCCCGACAGCTCCCTTGTGCGCATGGCGGCTTCAATTTCCTCCCGGTAGGCCAGCCGTGACAGTTCTCCGGTGGCCTCCACGTATTTTTTCCATACAGGCAATAGTCCCCGTTCCTCTGCGCGCTTCCGAATCAGTTTCAGATTCACCGGATCCGAAATTCCCTGAAAGCTTTCCAGTTCCCCAAAATCCGGCAGTACCTCAAACTGTCCCACCTCGAAACTGAATACCGGCTTTGTATAGCTTTTGCGGATCTCTGCCATCGCCGCATCATAAGTGTGATCCGCCGATGGATAATTTTCGTTGATATATCCCCGCATCCCGGAGAACGTCCCCCGGATCACCACATCCTTACAGCTCTGGGAAGTATAGAAATCACTCTCCGGATCACAGCCCTCTTCTCCGTAAAAGGTGTTGGAGCCGTTTGCATATAATCGGGTGGGATCCAGCTGTTTTGCGGTTCTGACCAGATCCTGCATCTGATCTCTGCCTTCACCTCTGGCCTGCAGTTCATTCCCCAGCGTCAGCATCACAAAAGAAGGATGATTAGCATAGGTTTTCAATATGGCTGTAAGCTCCGTACGATAATAGCGGATGCTTTCTTCTGTCGCAAAAGCATCCTTCGGATCCCAGTGAGACAGCTCCGGCTGCAGAAGCATTCCCAGTTCATCCGCTGCCGCAAACGCAGCTTCCGGCTCACAGTGGGAATGGAATCTTACAAAGTTGATTCCATAACTGCGATATTTTAATAACATCTCTTTCCATTCCGGAATTGTCATGGGTGGATGCCCGGTCTCCGGGTATTCTGCGCAATTTGCCTCACCCCGCAGAAAAATTGCCCTGCCGTTCAGTGCCAGTCTGCCGCTGCCGTTATCACCAAAAGAGCGGATGCCGAAACGGATCCTGCACTCAGCAGTGCTACCGACTTTATCTTCTGCTGAGATACCGTTGTCCAGGGTTACAGCCATCTCATAGAGATTGCCCTCATCTTCGTCCCACAGTTTCACATTCTCCCGCAGAGGCAGATCACGGAACCAGATTTCCATTGTTTTCGGATTCTCCTCTTTATCTGTTCCGGCTTCCGTTAATCCCTCCCCGGAACAGCTGATAATTTCCGTCAATGTCTGTGTGTCTTCTAACTCTCCTACCGCCAGAGCCTCTGACTGTAATATGATTTTCGCATCTTTATAGACTTTCTTTGCGCCAGGTGCCAGTTCCACACATACATCCAGCACATATCCGCCTGCTTTATTTTTCTCTTCCTTTTTCACCGCTCTCGGATATACCCGGAAGCTGTCTATAAAATTCTGCGGTCTGGTATACATGCTGCATTCGCCAAGTATACCATTCCAGTTCGTCTGTGTCTCATCTGTTGCTGCGGAAGAATAGCAGATAGCCGCTTTTGGCATTTCCGGGTAGCTGTTATCCGAAAGAAACGTAAATTCATGTTCTCCCGGTGTCACTCCGGTCAGTTCAAAAATGTAAGGTGTACTCAGCGTTCCCTGCCGAAAGATGCAGCTTTCGGCTCCATCCACAAACAATCGCAGCGCACGCGCCCGTTCCACACGTACGAACAGCCGCTCCATGCCATATTCCGGTATTTTTATTCTGCGGCTGATCCGTGCTTTTCCTTCATAGGTATGCCGCCTGGTAAATCTTGTAGCGATCGGTGCATCTTTATCTATCTCTTCCTCTGCATTCCCCAACGCCGCATCCGGATGCCACTGATTCGCCCCCACATCTCTATGTCCGATCCCGTTCTCATCCAATGTTCCCGGCAAATCCATCTGTCCCGTGGTTCCGTCCTCCAGTTCCACGTGCCAACTTCCATCCAACAATATTTTCATATATGACTCCATCCCACAAGCGTTTTTCGGTACAGAAAAATTCCATAGTAAATCCACAGTAATTTTTCTGATATTTTTCTTCTTCATTACGGAATCATTATATAGCTTACTTTTAGTGTTTTAAATTCACTATCACGAACTATTTTTTATATTCATTGCATTATTCTGAACCTTTTTGATATAATATGCGTGAAGGAGTGAATCAGAAATGACAGATAGAAGAACTTTTTTATACGAAGATTTTGAAATATCCTATGAAGATACAAAAAAAGGGTGGTCCATGCCCTATTCGCATCACCACACCAACTATGAAATCTATATTCTGCTCTCCGGGGAGCGTCTGGTTACCATCGGCGATATCACCTACCGGGTAAAAGCCGGCATGGCAAGCCTGTTTGAGAGCAATATCTCTCACCGAAGCGTCGGTGACACGGATTATACCGGGATCTGCATTCATTTTTCAAAAGCCTACCTGGAAAAATACTTTTTACCCGTCGTAGTATCTTCCTATCTGACCTGTTTCAAGGCACCGATTATTTTCATTCCCGAGGATTACAGACAAAAACTTCTGGACTGGAATGATTCCTCCGCCTGTAAATCTCCGACTGCCTACCTGTTATTGGCACAGATTCTTACAGATCTCAACGATTTTCGTCATCAGTATCCGTTAGATAATGATATTCCCGTCAGTGAGAATAAAGCCTCCGGTTTTCAGCGGATCATTAATTATATTACCTCCAACTACACCACGATTCAGACCGTCCGGGATATCGCCGAATCCTGTGGAGTCTCCGAGAGTTATGTCCACAGGGCTGTCCGGCAGACGGAATCTCTCACCGTAAAAGAATATATTAATAAGCTTCGCCTCCGTCACGCCATACACCAGATGGAACAGGGCGGCAATCCCCTCTCTGTCATCAGCAAGACCTGCGGTTTCCAGAGCGTGTCCTATTTTTACCGGGTTTTCAAAAAATACTACGGCATGACACCTACACAATATTTCTCCAAAAAAGAACCCCATTACTGATATTTCTATCAGTAATGGGGTTCTCATCATATTCTCATATACCCTAATTATTGCTTACACAATACCCTCTCAGATTGTCTGGCCGACTTTCCTTACCTACCCGCAATAGCAGCCTTTGCTACTGTGCCCCCTTCAGAGGAAAGTTCTGTTTGGGTTACTGTATAATCATTTTGTTCTGCATTATCGTACCATAACCATATCATATAGATAAATTCATGTTATGAAAAGCAACCTGCTGTTGCCATACTCTATGCCTGTCATCCACCAAAATATTTTCGGCACTTTTCGCTTTTAGTGCCAAAAGTGTATTGACAAAATTATGATTATTTATTACATAATTTCAAATCTTTGTTACACGTTTTCATCTCCGCAATCTTGGAACTGCCCAGCAACGTTCCACACACCACTTACAGTCCCCGACGTCTCGGCGGTGCCAACCCCGACACGACGAAACCGGATTCTCCCGAGATCCTTGCCTTATAGGACCGCAAAAAAAGAGGGCGAGATCGCCGAAAACTCTCTGGTGATCTCACCCTCTCTGGATTATCAACCGCTACTTCATCAAGCCTCCTCACAGATTCTTCCCGCATTCCATCAGGTATGCATCCATTCCCAGACACATTGCACCGATGATTCCGGGGTTCTCGCCCAGTGCAGGAGCCACCACATACTGTGACATATCCTTCGGCAGGCTGGTCTCCGGCAGATAGCCATTCAGAAACTCCACCGCATTCTGTCTCACCATGTCGAAAACCTTCTCCTGGTGCATCACACCGCCCCAGAGAATGATCTTCTCCGGCGAGTAAGTCAGCATGTAATCTGCCACAGCCTGTCCGATGTAGTAACTTTCCAGTTCCCAGACATCCTCTCTTCCGGCCAGTTCAGCTCCCTTTCTGCCATACCTGCCCTGAATCGCAGGACCGGAAGCCAGTCCTTCCAGACAGGCACCGTGATAAGGACAGCAGCCTTCATAGGTATCCTCCGGGTGCTTGCGCAGGAAGATAT
>OGJJ01002653.1_pt1 | contig 11067 bp, 9 predicted proteins | sample 1572081 | NCBI WGS metagenome assembly OGJJ01 (sample SAMEA2582122, study PRJEB24529) | metagenome | biome: Human gut stool | place: China | collected 2011
GCTACTTGCTCATAACCGAATAACTGCTCCGCAGTTTATCAGAAGGAGCTTGCACTCCTCCTGATACAAGCAAGTCCCTACCTACTGCTTATTTCTTTTCGCAATTGAAGCAGGGGACTTACTTGATTCGGTTAAATATTTCCTTAAAATCATATCAAATCTCACATGTTTTCGCAATCTATCATCAATATCAAATATTTCATAATTTTAAATGCCTTCAATTTGACTATATACTTTTTCTTACCCATAATATATAACGATATTACATAATGCATAGTATTTAAATTTACATTAATGAAAGGGGCAGCTATGAATGCAGGATATGTCCGTCTCTCCCGAGATGATGATAAGAAAAATTACGTTTCCATAGAAAATCAGAAGCTGATCATCAGTCAATATGCCAATGATCATGGCGTAAAAATTGACCGCTGGTATGAAGACGATGGAATTTCCGGCTATATTTTTGACAGACCTGGATTTCAGCAGATGATGGCAGATTTGGATCAAGAGATTGATACCGTATACGTCAAAGACTTCTCCCGTCTTGGCAGACATAATGCAAAGGTTCTTTTGCTTCTGGATGAGTTCCAGGAGCGTGGCAAACACTTGATTGTCATTGATGACAACTATGATTCCATGGATTCCAGTGATGACACCATTGGTATTAAAACATGGTTTAATGAAAGGTATGTGAAAGACACCAGTAAAAAGATCAAACGTGCCATCGGAGCCAGACAAAAAGAAGGAACTTTGATCACCAGACCACCGTTTGGGTACCGCCGCAATGCAGAAGATAAAACGATTCTGGAGATTGTGCCAAAAGAAGCAGAATATATCCGGAAGATTTACGATTTATATCTTTCCGGTTCCGGTTATCGAAAAATCGCTACTTATCTGACAGAACACAACGCACCGACTCCTTCTATGATACAGCGGGAACGTGAAATCGAAGAAGGAAGATTATCCAAAAGGCAGGTCGCTTCAAAGTGGTCGGATGCCATGATAAAAGAAATCCTGGATAATGATTTTTATATTGGAACGTTTCGGCTGAAAAAGCGCGCAAGGAATACTGTTCATGGAAAGGACAAGCGTGTCCCAAAGGAAGAGCAGTGTATTTTTGAAAATCATCACCCGGCAATTATTGACAAAGCTACCTTTTCACTGGTGCAGGAATTAAAAGAAAAACGTAACCGCACGAATTATCGTGGAAGCCGTGGACAGTGGCTTGGTTCGGAGATTCCCAATCCCTTTGGAAGCTGTCTGTATTGTAAGGACTGTGGCAGCCGTCTTACACCGATCAAGCGTCAGACATCCAGCAGGGAACGGAAATATTATATCTGTACGACATATAATACTAAAGGCAGGCGTTATTGCTCCAAGGCGCATCTGATCGAAGAAGAAGATTTGATGGAGGATGTTCTGACTTATATTAAACTATGCAGAAATGCTCTCAGTGAAGTCATTGCTACCTATGATTTGAAAGATTTTGAAGCAGAAAAGAAAACGGTAGAAGAAAAACGACAGGAATTACATAGAGAAATCGGTGACCGAAAGAATCAGCTGAAAGTTTTACTTACACAAAAAGTAAAGGATCTGGCAGTTGCTAACGGAAATGAAAATTTGATCAATGAGACTTACGATTCCATGCAGAATGATTTGTTTGCTCAGATTCATGGTCTGGAAATGCAGTTAAAGGAACTGGATGAAGCAGCAATCGAAACGCCGGATGTAAAAGATAAATTACGGAATGCTCTTGATGTAGTAGATAAGATCATTGCCGGGGGAACGCTTGACCGCAGAGATATTGAACTTCTCATAGAAAAAATTGTAGTGGATGAGGACGGAATGCCGGAAATTACTTTAAAGTATGGACTATCCAATCTGATTCATTATAGTCCTGCCGATGAAATGAACCGCAGAGAAAATACGATAATTGCTATCGTAATGAAGCTGATCGCTGAGGATGAGCGTGGCTACACATCTGCCAAGTATCTGTCTGAGCACATCACAGATCTTGGATTCAAAAAGACAAAGCAGAGTATTCTGCCCTATATTGAACTGGCGAAAAGTCTTGGGATTCTGGAACCCACAGAAAACTCGCTGAAGCCGTACAGAATCGTAAAATCAAAAGAAGAAATTACGGCGCTTGTCAAAGACTATCTGCCGGATACGTCAGATATCTCAGCAGAAACCACCGCAAAACAACTATCGGATAAATATTTACATTGTAATACAGGCGACAGGTGGAATGCCGGAAATGGTATTTGAATATATACTGAAGAAAAACAGCATTGATCCGCAAAAGGATCTGACCATTGACCAGAGTATTGATTTCGGTTCCACGGCAGCAGCTTTTACAGGTGATGATTCAGCGGCATATACAGTAGAATTCGAACCATCTGCAACTATTCTGGAAAAAGAAGGAGCGGGCTATGTAGTGGCATCTCTCGGAGAGGCATCCGGATATGTACCATATACATCCTACAGTGCAAAAGCAAGCTACATGAAAGAAAATCCTGAGATCATCCAGAAATTTACCGATGCACTTCAGAAGGGAATGGACTATGTGCAGAGTCATACGCCAGAGGAAATCGCGGAAGTGATCGCACCGCAGTTCAAAGAAACAGATCTTGAAACCATTACTGCCATTGTAAAACGTTATTATGACCAGGACACATGGAAAGAGAATCTCATCTTTGAAAAAGACAGCTTTGAGCTTCTGCAGGATATCCTGGAAGATGCAGGGGAGTTGACGGATCGTGCGGCGTATGAAGATCTGGTGCAGACGGAGTATGCACGGAAAGCATGTGAAAGTTAAAAAGTTTAAAATACATGGGAAAAACCTGCGGCTTTTATAAAAACCGCAGGTTTTTGTACGTAATAAAGAAGGAATAAGAAAAAGAGAATGTCAGAATATGCTATTGAGTGACTGAAAATATTAGATAAAAAGTTCCAAAATAGTATTTAATAAATGGATGAAAATGATTCGTTAAACATAAATGGTGTAAATGAATTTAAAATAATTCAAAAAAGTTTAAATAAGGTCAAATGAAATATAATAAAGATATGGTAAAAATACACAAAAGATATCAAATAAAATTATAAAAAATATAGAAAAGATAAAATGTAGTTGAAAATTACTAAACAATATGCTATCTTTTACTTAACAAAAAACGAGACGTGCTAAACGGAAAACTAAACAAAATTCATGGAAAAGTTTAAAGGAGGACATGGTATGAATTTTAAAAAGGTAATGGCAGCAGCACTTGCAGGAACAATGGTATTCGGAATGGCTTCTTCTGTAAGTGCAGCAACAGAGGTTTCATTCTGGACACTGAGCACAAGACAGAATGCGGTTGAGCCGATCGTAGAGGCATTCAACGAAGCAAACCCGGATATTAAAGTAACAGCTTCTTTCTATGACACAGATGGAATCAAGGATGCCTGCAAAGTAGCAGCTTCTTCAGATACACTTCCAAGTATGTGGTTTAACTGGGGCGGCAGTCTTGGAAGCTTCTATGAGGAGAATGGAAAGACATATGATCTTACACAGTATGCGAAAGATAACGGATGGAACGACAAATTTACAGAATCTTCTTTAAATCTCTGTACATTTGAAAACAAGCTTTCTGGATATCCGACAAGCTACAATGCACTTGGTGTTTACTATAATAAACAGATCTTTGAAGATAACGGAATCGAAGTTCCTACTACATTCGAGGATTTCGAAGCAGCTCTTAAGACTCTGAAAGATAACGGAGTTACACCAATGGATACAGCCGGACTTAACGGATGGCATGTAATGAGATGGTTTGAGCTTCTTGTTGAGCACTATGCAGGTGCTGAGCTTCATGACAAGCTGAACACATTTGAGGAGAGCTGGAACTGCGATGCAGTAGTACAGGCTTTTGAGAAATATAAAGAGTGGGTTGACGCAGGATACTTCCCGGATGGTTTCCTTACACTTGATCCGAACGATACCATCATGGCAATGGGTACAGGAGAGTGTGCAATGGATCTCCAGGGACAGTGGTATGACGGACAGTTCATCCAGAATGATCTTGATCCTAACAATTATGGTGTATTTGCATTCCCGTCAGGTGATGACAACCGTATGTCTGCTTTCGCAGAGATGACACAGTTCAATGCTAATCTTTCTGATGAAGAACTTGATGCATGCGTGAAGTTCATGGATTACTATCAGAGTGATGAGAATGTTGCAGAGTATGGTGAGTACTATAACGTACCGCTTCCTGTACAGGGCGCTGAAGCTCCGGCTGAGCAGGTCAACGTAAACGGTATGCTTGAAACATCTAATGAGAACGGTACATTCACGATCACTGACCAGGCATTCCCGACAGAGGTTGCAGATGTTCTCTTTAATGCACAGGATGCAGTTGCAAACGGCGAGATGACACCGGAAGATGCAGCAGCTAATATCCAGAAGGCAATTGAAGAATATCAGGCTAAATAATCATAAAAGCATAACGGGGCGGCCAGAGCGCAGGCTTTGGCCGCTTTTTTCAGTAAAAATGGAGGTGATCCGGAATGAAGAAAAAAAGAAAAGTTGATTTTGGGGCATATGCGTTTCTGATACCGGCAGCAGTGATCTACCTTTCCGTAATTGTGGTACCGGTATTTTACTCACTGTTTATCAGTATGTTTAAATGGAACGGTGTTGCTGAGAAGGAGTTTGTAGGTCTGTCAAACTATGTTAATCTTTTTACAAATGATGCAACATTTATGATCGCGTTGAAGAATAACCTGGTCTGGATCGTACTTACGATTGTACTTCTGATGACGGTTTCTCTTGGCTTTGCGGTCATTCTTAACAAACAGTTCCGCGGACGTACCGTGTTCCGTGCATTTTTCTATTTTCCCTGCGTTATCGCACCAATCGCGGTAGCGATCATCTGGAGATGGATCTACAATCCGAACGTCGGATTTATCAATCAGTTTTTCAAGGTACTTGGGATTAATTTCAAACAGACCTGGATCTCTGATCCGAAGGTGAGCCTGTATGCAATCTTTGCGGCAGCACTGTGGCAGGGGATCGGCCAGCCGATGATCCTTTTCCTGGCAGGTCTTCAGGCAGTATCCCCGGATGTCCTTGAGGCAGCAACCATTGATGGTGCAGGTCCGGTCCGTAAATTCTTCAGTGTTACCGTACCGCTTATGAAAGAAACCTTTGTCATGGTTCTTGCAACACTGATCGTAGCAGCTATGAAGGTTTTCGATATTGTACAGGGTCTTACAGGAGGCGGTCCAAACAACTCTACACAGGTTCTGGCAACCTATATGTATTCTCAGACATTCCAGTATAACAATGTAGGTATGGGAACTGCAGTTGCCTGTGTCATGGTAGTCATGATGCTTGTGGTGATCATTCCGTATGTTTCCTTCACGGCAAAAGAAAAGTAGGAGGTGCAGACAATGGACGGAAAAACAAAAAAAATCACAAAAAAAATATTGCTGTACGTACTTCTGATAATTTTGGCACTGATCTGGATCGTTCCGATCTTTACATTGGTCGCAACAGCATTGAAACACAAAAAGGATTTTATGAGCGGACTGAGTCTGTTCCAGCTTCCTGCTGAAATTGCCTGGGATAACTTTACCAATGCCATTACAAAGGGAAATCTTTTTACTTATATGAAGAATGATCTGATCATTTCCTGCCTGAAGGTACCGCTTGGTATTTTTGTAGGTGCTATGGCTTCCTTTGCGCTGACAAGACTGAATATCAAGCACCGTATAGGTATCTTCGTATTTTTCCTTATTGGTATGATGCTTCCGATGCAGACAGCACTGGTACCGATCAACATCATCTACAGCAAATTAAATCTTCTGAATACATATTTCGGATTATTTTATGTTTATATCGGATTTGGTATTTCCTACTGTATCCTGATCATGCGAGGATTTATGCTGGGAATTCCGAAAGATATTGATGAGGCTGCATGTATCGACGGATGTAATAAGTGGCAGCTTTTTTACAAGATCATCCTGCCAATCGCAAAACCAGCCATTGCAACGCTGTTTATCACAGACTTCCTTTCTACATGGAATGAGTATCTGTTGGCCAGCGTTATCATCAACGATAAAGCGATGAAAACAGTACCGGTTGGTATTATGACATTTGTAGGCGAGCACGGAACGGACTATGGCTATCTGTGTGCAGGTGTGCTGGTTTCCGTTATCCCGGTTATGGTAGTATACCTGATCTTCCAGAGATATTTCGTGGAAGGTATGGCCGGAGCAGTTAAATCATGATATTTGATGCAGACTGCTGCATGGTGGTATCGTGAACAGCAGCCTGCGCGTGAATACAGAAAGAAAGAGGGCGACTTATGAGTACTTGTAAATATACAGGATCCGTAGAAAAATGGGGAACCTTTGAAGCAGAAATGTCAGGCAGACATGAGGGAAATCCGTTTACGGATTATACAATTCAGGGAACCTTTAAGGGCAAGGAAGAAACAAAAACCGTAGACGGTTTCTATGATGGAGACGGAATCTACCGCGTACGTTTTATGCCATCTTTTGAAGGTGATTATACATTTGAGATCAAAGGAAGCTTTTCTGATGAAGTGTATACAGGTGCATTTCATGTGACACCGGCAGCAGAGGGCAATCACGGACCGGTCCGTGTATCCTACACCTATCATATGGCATATGAAGATGGAAAACCTTATTATTCCATCGGAACAACATGCTATGTGTGGGAACTTCAGAGCGAGGAGCTTCAGAAACAGACACTGGAGACACTGGCAGACAGTGCATTTAATAAGATCCGTTTCTGTGTATTCCCGAAACATTATGACTACAACCTGAATGAGCCGATCAGCTATCCATATGAAGGAACTCCGATGGACAGCTCTGTACTGACATCTGAGAATTTTCTGGAATATGTTGGCTGTGCAGCAGGCAATGATTTTGATCACAAGAGATTTAATGTAAAACATTTCCAGCACATTGATGACTGTATAAAGAAGCTGATGGACCTTGGAATCCAGGCTGACATCATTGTGATGCATCCATATGACAGATGGGGCTTCAGCGAGATGAGTGCAGAGTGTGATGATCTCTACTGGAAATATCTCATTGCCAGAGTAAGTGCATACAGAAACATATGGTGGTCACTTGCCAATGAGTACGATCTTTTCCCGAAAAAGACAACAGAGGACTGGGAGCGTTACGCAGCTATTATCCAGGAAAAAGATGTATATAATCATCTTCGTTCCATTCACAATTGCAAGAGTTTCTATGATTATACAAGACCGTGGATCACTCACTGCAGTATTCAGAGGCAGGATCTTTACAAGTCCTCCGAGATGGTAAATGAGTGGCGGATCCGTTACAAAAAACCGGTAGTTCTGGATGAGATCGCATATGAAGGAAATATCCAGCATGGCTGGGGGAATATCAGTGGAAAAGAAATGACAAGACGTTTCTGGGAAGCATTCTGTCGGGGAGCATATCCGGGACACGGAGAAACCTATATGAATGATGAGGGAATTCTCTGGTGGTCTCATGGCGGCAAGCTTCACGGAGAAAGCCCCGAGAGATTTAAATTCCTCCAGAAAATTATGGAAGAAACTCCGGCGCCGGGTCTTCGTCCACTGGAAAATCAGTGGGATGAGGTTGGGGCAGCAGTAGATAATAGTCTTCAGGATATTAAATATTATATTTTCTATTACAGCTTCATGCGTCCGTCATTCCGCGAGTATCATATCGATGATGAGACAGAATTTGAGGTAGAAGTAATTGATACCTGGAATATGACGATCGAGAAGAAAGGAATCTTTAAAGGCAAGTTCCGGATCGACCTGCCGGGAAGAGAATATATGGCTGTACGTGTACGTGAGGTCAAATAATAACGGGGAGCTGCCGGAGAGGCGGCTCCCTGCTTTGTGTTGACAGGGTGATGAAAAGTGTTTAAAATCAAGAAGAAGACGTTAAATTTAAGAGGGACCGGAATGAAGATCAAAGCAGCAGATATAGCAAGAAATCTTAATCTTTCCAAGGCAACCGTATCCCTGGTTTTAAATAATAAACCGGGAGTCAGTGAAAAAACCCGGCGGAAGGTTTTTGATTATATAGAAGAGGTTACAGGAGCAGCAGAACGACAAAAAGAAGAAAAAAACAAGCAGGAATTAGAGAGTAAAAATATCATCAAGGTACTTTTTATTGATAATGCTCTCAGGTTCCTCAAAAATTTTGAATTGGATGTATGCCCGGATAGTCTGACGATATTTGAACAGGAAGCCAGAAGAATGGGCTGTATCGTCAGTGTGACTTATGCTTCTTCCACAAAAAAAGAAGACGTGGAGCGCGTAGTGCGTGAGGCCAATGAGGAAAATGTGGCAGGTGTGATCCTGTATGCAACAGAGATGCAGCCGGATCAGTTTCCACCGTTTCGGGCGATCCGAAAGCCAATGGTGATTTATGATAATGATCTTGGAAATGAATATCATTGCGTTACCTTCGGTGGAGTGGAAGGAATCAGAGATTGTGTGGATTATCTGGTTTCCAGAGGATGCCGGAATATCAAATATATGGCCAACACCCAGGATATCTTTAATTTCCAGCAAAGGCGTGCAGGATTCCGTGCAGGACTTCGGAAGAATGGCCTGCCGCTGGAGAAAGAGTCTATTTACTCGCTGGGAGAAACTACCAGTGAGGTATGTGAGGCAACACTGAAATATCTGGATACTCATGAATTGCCGGATGCCTTTATCATGGAAAATTATCAGATATCCATTGGAGTGATGCGTGCGTTACGGCAGAAGAAAATTTCGGTTCCGGAAGACATTTCTCTTCTGGGTGTGGATGAGATCCCGGATTATCTTACCGGAGATATCCTTCTTACCACACTTCGGATGGAGCATCTGGAACGTGCGCATGTAGCCATGCTTTTCCTGGAACAGGAGATGAAGGGGGCGATTTCCTGTAAATTCAAATCGTTTTCTACCTGTAAGATCATTCCAGGGCAGACGGTCAAATAAAATGAAAATACAGATGAGGAGAAAATAAAATGTTATTTTTTGTAAACGATTACTGCGAGGGAGCTCATCCGGCGATCCTCCAGAAGCTTCTGGAAACCAATATGGAGAAGCTTTCCGGCTATGGCACAGACAAATACTGTGATTCTGCAAAAGAGAAGATCCGTGAGGCCTGTGGCTGCCCGGATGCTGAGGTGCTTTTCCTGGTGGGAGGAACCCAGACCAATGCCACGGTCATAGGTTCTGTCTTGAACCGTTATGAAGGTGTTCTTGCGGCGCAGACCGGACACGTAAGCTGTCATGAGGCCGGAGCGATCGAGTATACAGGACATAAGGTACTGACACTTCCGGCAGAAAACGGAAAGATCAAAGCAGAAAGTATCACAGATTATGTGGAAACTTTTTACGGGGATGAAAGTCACGACCATATGGTATTTCCGGGAATGGTTTATATTTCCCATCCGACAGAGTACGGAACACTTTATACGAAGAAAGAGCTGGAGGAAATTTCCGAGGTATGCCATAAATACGAGCTTCCGCTATTTCTGGACGGAGCAAGACTTGGCTACGGTCTGGTAAGTCCGGAAGCAGATGTGACACTTGAGGATATCGCCAGATGTACAGATGTGTTCTACATCGGCGGAACCAAGGTAGGAGCACTTTGCGGTGAGGCAGTGGTCTTTACGAAAAAAGCTCCGAAGCACATTATGACTATGGTGAAACAGCAGGGAGCCCTTCTGGCAAAAGGCCGTCTTCTGGGAATCCAGTTTGACACACTGTTTACCGATGATCTGTATACAAGGATCAGCAAAAATGCTATTGAAACAGCTATGAAGCTGAAAAAAGCTCTTCAGGAAAAAGGATATCGGCTTTTCCTGGATTCTCCCACGAACCAGCAGTTTGTAGTTCTGGAAAATAAAAAGAAAGAAGAACTGGGCAAAGAAGTGCAGTTTGATTTCTGGGAAAAATATGATGAAGATCATACAGTGATCCGTTTTGCCACAAGCTGGGGAACAAAAATGGAAGATATTGATGCGCTGATCGAGTTGCTGTAGGGCTGTCGGCAGATGATAAAAGAGATGAGATGGAAAAACTCCGTAAGGTCAGGGTGAATGCAGACCTCACGGAGTTTTTGTTTTCGGAAATTATAACTTTTTACCCTTCTCAGCAGCTGCGGTAAGCGCTTCAAATACGGCACTGCGGAAGCCGCTCTTTTCCAGGGTGCGGACACCTTCAATGGTAGTTCCTGCCGGTGAGCAGACCATGTCTTTCAGGTCTCCCGGGTGTCTGCCGGTTTCCAGAACCATTTTTGCACTGCCGAGAACAGTCTGGGAAGCAAATTTATAAGCCTGCTTACGAGGCATTCCCTGGCTGACAGCGGCATCTGCCATGGCTTCGATAAACATGAACACATAAGCCGGTGCACAGCCGCCTACAGCGCCTGCGGCGTCCATCAGACGCTCCGGTATCACTTCGGTACAGCCAAAGCTGTCTGTGATCTTAAGGATTTCTGCCAGTTCGTCTTCCGAAACCCGGTCATTGGCACATACAGCAGTCATTCCGGCTCCAACCTGTGCAGGAGTATTAGGCATAAAACGAACAACCTTCAGAGGAAGACCGGCTTTTTCTTCCAGCCATGCAAGCGTCTTGCCGGGAGCGATTCCGATGATGGTGTGCTCTGTCGTGAGGCTGTCGTGGATCTCCGTGAGAACTTCCTCATAAAACTGCGGCTTTACTGCAAGAACGACAGTTTTTGCAGATCTGACTATTTCATTGTTATCCAGAGTGGTGACAACACCAAGAGTTTTTTTACTGCGCGCTCTGCCTTCTTCTGTAAGGTTGGAAACAATGATCTCGTCCTTTGAAAAGATTCCATGACGGAGAATACCGCCGATCATGGCAGAGGCCATATTTCCACATCCGATAAATCCAATCTTCATAAACAAAATCCTCCTTAAAATTTATAAAAAAAGACACGCCTGACTGCGTGCCCTCTCTGGCAATGAAAGCAGATAACGGGAATCGAACCCGCCTCCTCAGCTTGGGAAGCTGATGTTCTACC
>OGJJ01002660.1_pt1 | contig 11051 bp, 6 predicted proteins | sample 1572081 | NCBI WGS metagenome assembly OGJJ01 (sample SAMEA2582122, study PRJEB24529) | metagenome | biome: Human gut stool | place: China | collected 2011
GTGCGATCAGTGCATAGATGCTGCCAAGGGACAAGCCGTTGATCAGCTGGCTAAAAAACACTGTCATGGACTGATACTTCCTTTCTTTGCGGCGTTTGCACGCCTTTTGGGGAATGCACTTTTTTACCAAAAAAGCGGAGACGGCCGAGCAAAACCTGTTCCGGCGGTCTCCGCAATGGGTCTTTTATTTCTGAGTGCTGCCTTTATGCCGCACACCGGTGCGCAGGATCAAAGCAGATCAGAACATTTCCTTCAGAACGGGGGTTGCACCGTCGAAGCACAGGATAGCAGTCTGCTTGACGGGGTTGTGGTGCTCATCGAAGGTGAAGGTGCCGGTGATGCCATCGATGGTGCCGCCTGCGATAGCATCGATGACGGCCTGCTTATAGTCGTCATCACCGGCGGTCAGGCCGGCATCCTCAGCAGCCTGAATGCCGTAGACAACGGTCATGGCAGCATCGTAGCCCAGAGGAGCGAAGCCGTTGGGGTACTCCTCACCGTACTCAGCCTTGTAGGCATCCTCAAAGTCGGGGTTGGAGCCCTTTGCGTAGTTTGCGCAGAAGTAAGCATCTTTCAGCTGGTCGGCGGTAGCATAGCCCTCCAGACCATCCCAGCCGTCGCCGCCCAGGAAGGGAACGTTCAGGCCAACGCTCTCGGCCTGCGCAAGGATCTGACCAACGTCCTGATAGTAGTTGGGGCAGAACACCACCTCGGGACCCTTGCCCAGAATGGTGGTCAGCTGGGTCTTAAAGTCCACATCGCCCTCGGAGTAGCTCTCCTGATCGACGACGGTGCCGCCCAGACTCTCGAACTCGGTCACGAAGTTCTCGGCCAGACCCTCGTTGTAGTCAGCGCCCTTCAGGAAGATAACGGCTGCCTTGGTGTAGCCCAGCTTCTTGTAAGCGTAGTCAGCCATCTTGATGCCCTGGAACGGGTCGGTGAAGGTTGCACGGAACACGTTGGCATTCACGGTGTCGGTCTCGGCATCGTAGGTGACAGCCTCGGCAGTAGCGGAAGCGGTGACCATGGGCATATTGTAATCGGCGCTCTCAGCGGCGATAGCCAGCGTCGGGGTGGTGGTAACATCGCCCACCAAAGCGGTGATGCCCTGATCGCACATCTTGGTAAAGCAGGTAACAGCCTGCGTAGCATCGCCCTGCTCGTCCATGGTGATGATCTCCAGCTGCTTGCCGTTGACACCGCCATCGGCATTGACCTGCTTCAGGTACAGGCTGGCACCGTTTACAACAGCCTGACCGTAAACAGAATTGTCACCGGTCAGGGGGCCAAGCACGCCCACCTTGATGGTGCTGCCGGAGGCAGCAGAACCGGCAGCGGAACCGGCTGCAGAACCTGCAGTGCTTGCGGAGGAACCGCCGCAGGCGGTCAGGGCACCTGCTGCAACAGCAACACCGGCAGCGGCCATGAACTGACGACGAGTGAACACCTTTTTCATAAAAATCTCCTCCTTCGGAGTAATTTATAGGCTAGAATAGAATCAAGGATAAAAACGGAAGCAAGGCCCTTCCCCTCTAAAAGCGGCCTTGCTTCTGTTCTTGTCTGTTATTATAGCTATCTGTGTTCAAATTCGCAATTCACAAACCGTCCATACTTTTGGGCGCTTTTTCTCGGCTTTGTCGATACTTTCCACAAAAATTTTAGCACGTTTTTGTGCACTATTTCAAATTGTTCATTTTATTTATCTGTGACATGAAATGAATTCACAATTCACAAAAGGGTTACAGGGTGTCCATCTCGGCGTCGGCGGCAAATTCGGCTTCGGCGCGCACCTCTGCGGCCTGTCCCTCGGCCTCGGCAGCAGCCACCGGCTCTGCCAGTGCCTTGCGGATGGCGGTGACGTAGAACACCATGGAAAGTGCCGTGCCGATGCACCAGCCCACAGGCCATGCCATCCAGATGCCGGTAGAGCCCAGCGCGGTGGCGCTGAGCACAGCGGCGATGCCCACGCGCAAAATCAGGTCGGTGAAGGTGGCGATCATGAACCGCACCATCAGGCCGCAGCCGCGCAGGATGCCGTCTGCCACCAGCTTGACCGACACCACAAAGTAGAAGGGAGAGAGGATGCGCAAAAACAGCATACCGGTGTCAATGGCGGGGCCCTGCGGGTCGTTCATGAACAGCAGCAGCAAAAAGCGGCCAAAGAAGAAGTACAGCACCACCAGCGGCACGCACAGCAGCCACACCAGATTGCGGCCTGCGCCAAAGCCTTCCTTCACGCGGTCCATCTTGCCTGCACCCATGTTCTGGGAGGTGTAGTTGGAGATGCCGTTGCCCAGGGTGGTAAAGGAGGTGATGACCATGTTGTTCAGCTTGACGGCGGCAGAGTAGCCTGCAATGACGCTGGCACCAAAGGTGTTGATGATGCTCTGCAGGATGATGTTGCCCACCGAGACAAAGCTCTGCTGCAGAATGCTGGGCACAGCCACTACGGCCACCTTGCCCAGCATATTCCACGAGAACAGCTGCACATGACCCTCGGTGTGGAAAGCGCGGATGCGGCGGAACACCACCACCATGGCCAGCACGCAGCTGACACCCTGACACAGGAAAGTAGCCCATGCCACACCGGCAATGCCCATCTTGAAACCGGCTACAAACAGGATGTCCACGCCGATGTTGGACAAAGAAGAGACTGCAAGGAAGTAGAAGGGGGTCTTGCTGTCGCCAAGGGCAGAGAAGATGCCGGTGGCAATGTTGTAGAAGAACATGAAGGGCAGGCCCAGAACGTAGATGTCCAGATACAGCGCAGAGTCCGCAAGGATCTCCTCCGGGGTGTTGATGAGCTTCAGCAGGGCGTCGCAGCCCAGCAGACCAATGCCCATCAACACGGCGCACAGCACGGCGGAGCCGATGAGGGAGGTGTAGACCGAAGTCTTCATCTCGCCGTATTCCTTTGCGCCAAAGTAGCGGGACACGATGACCGAGCAGCCGATGTTGCAGCCGAACGCAAAGGCGATGAAGATCAGAGTGATCTCGTAGCTGTTGCCCACCGCAGCCAGCGCATTTTCACCGATGAACTTGCCCGCCACCAAACTGTCGGCGATGTTGTACAACTGCTGGAAAATGATGCTGCCGAACATGGGCAGACAGAATTGCCACAATACCTGTGACGGCTTGCCCACCGTCAGATCCTTATTCATTGCAAAAATCCTCCTCTATAACGACTATAAATGGGAAAACAGCGTAAATGCCGCAACCAGTATAGAACCGAAGCGCCAAAAAGTAAAGAAAATTTTTGGCATATCTGCCATATAAAAAACACATGGTAAGCATAACGTATCCCCGCTGCCGCAAGGGGGCAGACTGTAAACGGGTTTTCCACGGCGGTTTACGTTCCCGTTAAAAATTTAGGTCTGCAAACATCCGCACCGGCTCTTGCGCCGGGGTGCAAAGCGTGGTAGGATATTAGCGGTTAGTTATATATAACTATCTAAATAGAGCAGTTCCCCGTCTGCCCGCCCGGGCAGTATGGGAGAGAAAATGATATTCAGGAGGGTTTCAAGATGAATTATCTGGAAATTGAATCTGTTGTAGGCCGCGAGATCTTAGACTCCCGCGGAAACCCCACCGTGGAAGCCGAGATCACGCTGGCGGACGGCACTGTGGCGCGCGGCTGTGCCCCTTCCGGTGCATCCACCGGCGAGTTTGAGGCGCTGGAGCTGCGAGACGGCGACAAGAGCCGCTACTTGGGCAAGGGCGTGACCAAGGCGGTGGAGAACATCAACACGGTCATTGCAGACGCAGTGGTGGGCATGGATGCTTCCGACATTTACGCCATCGACGCCGCCATGATCAAGGCAGACGGCACCAAGGATAAGTCCAATCTGGGCGCAAACGCCATTCTGGCGGTGTCCATTGCAGCCTGCCGCGCAGCAGCCGCTTCGCTGGAAATGCCGCTGTACCGTTTTCTGGGCGGCGTAAACGGCAACCGCCTGCCCGTGCCTATGATGAACATCCTGAACGGCGGCGCACACGCAACGAACACTGTGGACACGCAGGAATTCATGATCATGCCGGTGGGCGCACCCTCCTTTAAGGAAGCGCTGCGCTGGTGCGCCGAGGTGTTCCATGCGCTGGCTGCCATCCTGAAGTCCAAGGGGCTGGCTACCTCCGTGGGCGATGAGGGCGGCTTTGCGCCCAACCTTTCCAGCGATGAGGAGACCATCGAGACCATTCTGGCTGCCATCGAAAAGGCGGGCTATCTGCCGGGCAGGGACTTTATGCTGGCAATGGATGCCGCTGCCTCCGAGTGGAAGAGCCCCAAGGGCAAGGGCTTCTACAAGCTGCCCAAGGCGGGCACCGAGTTCACCTCTGCCGAGCTGATCGCACACTGGAAGAGCCTTGTGGAAAAGTACCCCATCATCTCCATCGAGGACGGTCTGGACGAAGAGGACTGGGAGGGCTGGCAGCAGATGACCCGCGAGCTGGGCGGCAAGGTACAGCTGGTGGGCGACGATCTGTTCGTGACTAACACCGAGCGTCTGGCAAAGGGCATCCAGCTGGGTGCGGGCAACGCTATCCTGATCAAACTGAACCAGATCGGCTCTGTCTCCGAGACCTTGGAAGCCATCAAAATGGCGCACAAGGCCGGCTACAACGCCATCAGCTCCCACCGCTCCGGCGAGACCGAGGACACCACCATTGCGGACCTGGCTGTGGCGCTGAACACCTGCCAGATCAAGACCGGCGCCCCCAGCCGCACCGAGCGTGTGGCAAAGTACAACCAGCTGCTGCGCATTGAGGAGCAACTGGGCGAAAGCGCCGTCTACCCCGGCATGAAAGCGTTTTAAGTAAGACGATTTGGAATGCCCTCCGCGCTGCTCTGGGCATTTTCAGCGGAAATAGCATTTTTGATTTGTTGCTCAGAAACGCCTGCGGGCGTTTCTGAGCAACTTTTTCACGGGAAGGGGTCGTAAAGGCAGACGGCAGCTGCTTTCAATTGTGACCCCTTCTGTGAAAGTGCGTTTGGAGCGGCCCGCAGGCCGCGACAAACGCGAAATATAAATAATATTCCTTGAAGGATGGCCAAAGCGCACGCGGAGGCCATTTTCAATCGTCTTTCCAGCATTTACCACCACGGCATTTGCAATCCTGCAGCGGGCTGGTTCGTATATAAGGCAGACCGGCATCCGGCAGCAGTCGGGACGGAATGAAACGAAAGGAGCAAACCTTCCATGTTTCAAGGCCTTGGGCCGCTACTCAGCCTTTTGGGCGGCGGCAGCTTGACTAAACTGCTTCTGTTTTTGCTAAAGGGGCTTTTTGCCTGAAACGGACGGTCTGAAAGGAGAATACCATGCTGATCGTATTGGAGCATCTGCTGGGTCGGATCAACCTGCCCGGTATGTGGTGGATCATCGCAGAGCGCTGGCTGTGAGGTGACGCCCCGCAAAGCCGCTGCACTTTTTGTGCAGCGGCTTTTTTGCGTTGCCTTACCTGCCTTTCCATTGGCAAAACTGGCAAAAAATGCTTGCATCTAGGCAGTTTTGATGATAAAATCAAAATGTTACAGTACGCCCAAAAGCAGGGTGTACAGGAAGGTGAAGTTTGAAATTGCGGTAACAGGGGGGGACTGCGTGCTGCGGTGCGCAGAGAAAGAGGCAGGGAAAACAAAATGGAAACAAGTGCGACAATAAAAGAAAAGCGTCTGTGGCTGGAACGCTATGCACAGAATGTGCCGGGCGGCTTCCACTGTTGTGCGGATGACCCGGAAAAAGGCTATCCCTTTATTTATATCAGCGACCGCTTTCTGGAGATACTGGGGTGGGAGCGGGAAGAATTTGCGGCTAAGTTCGATAACCGCTACACCGCGCTGGTGCACCCGGACGATCTGGAAAGCGGGCTGCGCTACCGGAACGCGGAAAACAGCACGACCTACGCACAGAACGGCGACAGTATGTTCCGGCTGCTGGGCAAAAACGGCTACCGCTGGGTCACCAGCGCAGCCAACCGGGTGGAATGGCGCGGCGATAGCTGCATCGTGAGCACCATCACGGATATCACCCCCTATATGGAGCTGCGGGAGAAGCTGGAACAGAAGAACCGCGCCCAGAAGGAGGCGCTGGAAACCGCCAACCATAATCTGTTGCAGATGATGCAGCAGATGGAGGAGCAGAAGGCACAGTTTGCCCAGACTACTGCCCGGAACATGAAAAAAGAACAGAGCTACCGGCAGCGGCTGAACCACGACGCCCTGACCGGCACCTACAACCGCCGCTTTTACGAGGAAGTGGTGCGCAATAACCTCGGCCCGGCGGGCATCGCTCTGATGGATATCGACGATTTCAAGATCTGCAACGATACCTACGGCCACCACGCCGGAGATCTGGCGCTGGAAGCCGTTGCAAAGGCCGTCCGCAGCTGCATCCGGGAAACAGATCTGCTGATCCGCTACGGCGGCGACGAGTTTTTGCTGGTGCTGCCCGGCATCCCGGCGGATTATTTCAAGGTAAAGCTGGAGCAGATCCGCACCGCCGTGCAGCAAACGGTGGTGCCGGGCTACCCCCACTTCCGGCTTTCGCTGAGCATCGGCGGCGCGATGCAGACCCTTGCCGACCCTATGGAGAACGTGGTGCGCCGGGCAGATTTTATAATGTATCAGGCCAAAAACCACAAGGACGCAGTGGCGGTGGACACGCAGGACAGCCGGTTGGCGGCGCAGGAGCAAGTCTTGGAGGACAAGCCCGTCATCCTGCTGGTGGACGATTCCATGATGAACCGCATGATGCTTGCCGGCATTCTGGGCGATGACTACCGCATTTTGGAAGCCGGGAACGGCAAGCAGTGTCTGGAGCTGCTGCGGGCAAAGGCCGGGCAGATCTCGCTGGTGCTGCTGGATATCAATATGCCGGTCATGGACGGCTTTGAGGTGCTGCGCACCATGAACACCAACCACACCATCGAGGACGTGCCGGTGATCATGATCTCCAGTGACGACTCGGAGGAAGCCATCCGCAAGGCCTACGAGCTGGGTGCCAGCGACTATGTCAACCGCCCCTTTGACGCAAAGATCGTCTACCGCCGGGTGTCCAACACCATCAAGCTGTACGCCAAGCAGCGGCGGCTGGTGCAGATGGTGTCCGACCAGATCCGCGCACGGGAAAAGAACACCGATGTGCTGGTGGGCGTGCTGAGCCAGATCGTGGAGTTCCGCAACGGCGAGTCCGGCTCCCATGTGCGGCACATTCGCATCATCACCGAGACGCTGCTGCACCGGCTGATAGAGCTGACCAGCCGCTACGACCTGACCCCCGAGCAGCAGGATAACATCCCGCTGGCGTCGGCACTGCACGATATCGGCAAGATCGGCATTGACGAAGCCATCCTGAATAAGCCCGGCAAGCTGACCGCAGAAGAATTTGCGGTGATCAAGACCCACAGTATGCTGGGCGCAGAGATGCTGCAAAAGACTGAAAGCTTTGCAGACCAGCCGCTGCTGCAGACCGCCTACGAGATCGCCCGCTGGCACCACGAGCGCTGGGACGGCAAAGGCTACCCGGACGGGCTGAAGGGCGACGATATCCCCATCAGTGCCCAGCTGGTCTCCATGGCAGATGTGTATGACGCGCTGACCAGCGAACGGTGCTATAAAAAGGCTTTCCCGCACGAGACCGCCGTGCAGATGATCACAGACGGTGCGTGCGGAGCCTTCAACCCGCTGCTGATCCAGTGTCTGCTGGACGTGCAGGGGGAACTGAAACAGGATATTTTACAATGGTAATGTGAGGACATCTACGCGTGACAGAACAGCGATCCAACTATAAAATACCCCGCCGTACCTTTTTAAAGGTGTGCGCGGCGGCAGCGGCAGCCGGGCTGACCGCTTGCGGCAAAACGCAGGCGGCGGCAGCGCTGCCCGAGCTTACGGTGGGCAGCGATAACTACCCGCCTTTTATCTACCTGAACAATGACAGCACCCCCACCGGCATTGATGTGGACATTGCCACCGAGGCCTTTGCCCGCATGGGGTATGCGGCGCGGTTTGAAATCATTGACTGGGAGCAGAAAACAAACCTTGTGGAAAGCGGTGCTATCGACTGCATCTGGGGCTGCTTTTCCATGGACGGGCGGGAGCAGCTGTACCGCTGGGCAGGACCGTATATGGTCAGCCGTCAGGTGGTGGCGGTCAATGCCGATAGCGGCATTGAAACGCTTGCCGACCTTGCGGGCAAGACCATGATGGTGCAAAGCACCACCAAGCCGGAGGAAATCTTCCTCGGCGGCACCGACCTCCGCATCCCGCAGTTTGGTGAACTGCTGAGCACCGAGGACCGCAGCGTGCAGTACGCCATGCTGAACTGCGGCTATGTGGATGCTATTGCCGCCCACGAGACCGCCATTTTGCAGTATATGCAGGATTGCAATGCCGATTTCCGCATTCTGGAAGAGCCGCTGCTGGTCACCGGCATCGGCGTAGCCTTTGCACTGAACGACACCCGCGGGCTGGACGAAAAGCTGACCGAGACCCTTGCCGCCATGCGCGCCGACGGCACACTGAAGCAGATCGTAGGCAAGTATCTGCCGGACCCGGAAAAGTATCTGGAGGTGGACGCCCTTGAACCGTAACAAGAAAACGCTCCCCTCCGGGATGCGGGTGGCGGCGCTCTACCTGCTGATGGGCGTGCTGCTTTTGCTGGCAGTGACCCTCTTCTCCGGGCGGGAGTCCATGCGCGCTACCGAGGAATACTTTGACCGCACCATCAATTTTGTAAAGGCGCAGTCCACCAGCTACGAAAAATATAACGATATCATCACCGCAAAGTCGCTGCGCCGGATGGCGGTGTCGGTGCGGCAGCTGGCCGAAAACGACGCCTTGGATCTCTACGACCCCGAAAGCCTCCGGGCAGAAACGAAGTCCCTCTGGCTTACCGGCCTTGCCGTACTGGACGAAAATGGAGAATCACTGTGCGAATATACGGATGGTAATATCAGCTATGCGCAGTTTGCGGAATCTCTGCGGGAGCAAGCTGCGCTGAATGTGCTGCAAAACCCGCAAAAGACCTACCTCAAGCGCATTCTGTTACAGGATGGTACAGCGGTGGATGTTGCCACCCGCCGCGCCGCAGCAGGGGACGCCGTGCTGCTGGCTTACCGGGTGACCCCGCCGGAGTTTGTGGAGGGCGCAGCCCTGTCCATCCAGAGCGTGCTGGACGGCTACCCGAAGAACATCAGCGGCACCATCTTTATCGTGCAGGACAACAAGGTGATCGCCGCAAACGACCCGAGCCTCATCGGACGGTACACCACGAACAGCCCGCTGGTGCAGGGCATCCGCAAAGCAGGTGCGCCCGATACTTTGACCCACACCCGCGACTGGGCAAATTCCGGCTGTTATTTTGGCATGTACAGCAACGGACGGGATTTTGACCTGTATCTCTATATCAACGAAAAATCGGTGTTCCGCAATGTCAGCAGCACACTGCTGACGGCACTGATCTTCTATCTGATTTGTGTGGCAGTGCTGCAAACGCTGCGCCGCCGCTCGGCGGCGGCTGCGGAGCAGCAGCGGAAAGAGCAGAAGCAGAAGTATCACGCTCAGCTGGAGGAACAGAACCGCAAGTTGGAGCTTGCCGTCCGGCACGAGGCAGCGGCAAACCGCGCCAAGCGGGAGTTTTTGTTCAACATGAGCCACGACATCCGCACCCCGATGAACGCCATTATTGGCTTTACCTCACTGGCGGCGACCCATGTTGATAATAAGGAACAGGTGCTGGACTACCTGAAAAAGATCTCCACTTCCAGCCAGCACCTGCTCTCCCTCATCAACGATGTGCTGGACATGAGCCGTATCGAGAGCGGCAAGGTGAAGATCGAGGAAAAAGCGGTGCATCTGCCGGATCTCGTGCACGATATACGCTCCATCATCCAGCCCAACATCAGTTCCAAACGGTTGTCGCTGTTCATCGACACCATGGATGTGGTGAACGAGGATATCATCACCGACCCGCTGCGGCTGAATCAGGTGCTGCTGAACATCCTTTCCAATGCCATCAAGTTCACCCCTACCGGCGGCATGGTGAGCATCCGCATTGCCCAGAAGCCCGGTGCGCCCAAGGGCTGCGGCAACTACGAATTCCGCATCAAGGATAACGGCATCGGCATCAACAAGGAGTTCCAGAAGCACATCTTTGAGGAGTTCACCCGGGAGGAAAGCTCCACCGTCAGCGGCATTCAGGGCACGGGTCTCGGCCTTTCCATCACCAAGAATATCGTAGACCTGATGGGCGGCACCATCACCCTTGAAAGCGAGCCGGGCAAGGGCAGCGAGTTCATCGTGAACCTCTGCTTTACCCTCAGCGGGCAGAAGGCGGAGATCAAGCAGCTGCCCCAGCTGGAAGGGCTGCGGGCGCTGGTGGCAGACGACGACACCAACACCTGCCTGAGCGTCAGCACCATGCTTTCCAAGATCGGTATGCGCCCGGAGTGGACCATCTCCGGCAAGGAAGCGGTCATCCGCACCAAGTACGCCGTGGAGCAGGGCGATGCTTTCAGCGTGTATATCATCGACTGGCTCATCCCGGATATGAACGGCATCGAGATCGTGCGGCAGATCCGCAAGGTCATCGGGGCCAGCTGCCCCATCATCATCCTGACCGCCTACGACTGGGCGGATATCGAGGAGGAGGCGCGCGCCGCCGGTGTGACGGCCTTCTGCGAAAAGCCGCTGTTCCTCTCGGAGCTGCGCAAGGTGCTGGCAGAGCCCTTCCGGGTGCAGCCGGCGCAGACGACTGCCCCGCAGCCCAAGGCGGACTTCAGCGGTAAGCACCTGCTGCTGGTGGAGGATAACGCTCTGAACCGGGAGATCGCCGTGGAGATCCTGAAGGAAACAGGCTTCCTTGTGGATACCGCCGAGGATGGCGTTGAAGCAGTGGAAAAGATGGAGCAGTCCGTGCCCGGGCAGTACGACCTGATCTTAATGGACATCCAGATGCCCCGGATGGACGGCTACGAAGCCACCCAGCGGATCCGCGCTCTGCCCGACCCCCGCAAGGCGGGCATCCCCATTTTTGCCATGACCGCCAACGCCTTTGAGG
>OGJJ01002661.1_pt1 | contig 11051 bp, 10 predicted proteins | sample 1572081 | NCBI WGS metagenome assembly OGJJ01 (sample SAMEA2582122, study PRJEB24529) | metagenome | biome: Human gut stool | place: China | collected 2011
CTTGGTAAACCAGGATTTGAAGAACTTGGAGCAGAACTCAACGCTCGTCTTTAATTGATGGATAAAACGATCTCGCAAGAGGTCGTTTTTTTACTTGCTAAACAAACTCATATTTTTGTCCCCTGGAATCAATTATAAAAACACGATCTAGTTATGTTTCTCAATCATATGGTTAACTGATTGCTATTGTCTCCCTTCGCAAGAAATTTTAAGATAAGCATCTAAAAGGTCGGATATCTCTCCGATCTTTTTTAGTCTATCCAGACAGGAGTTGGTCCTTGCTTGGTTTTATGTTATAGTAGAAGAGAAGAATAAAAAGGAGAATTCGAAATGTCCGAGAAAGATCAAGAACAATTTATGAAACATACTCCCGTAGAGGGTGCGCCTCAATTTGATGTGGCTGCGCCAGCCTTTGTCCCAAAAGAAGAAGCCGAAGACTTGGTCGTTCCAGAAGCTAGTGGCCTTTCAGTGACGGAGACGGAAGCAATGAAAGAAGAGGCAAACGAGCCAGTTATTTCAGAAACGGTGGAGCTTCCAAAGGTGGATGAAGCAACTGTTGGAGAACATCCGGATGTAGTTGCTGCTCCCCAACCGACTCCTCCATTCCAACCTGCACCTCAAGCTCCTCAAAATATGGCAGCTGAACCAATTGGTCCGCAAACAGTGCCTGTTCCTGAGACACCTATTCCACAAGCTCCTCTTTCTCCTGTTGGAAGACCGATGGATACTGCAGACAAGAAGGCGATTCGTTTTGCCCTTGGAATTTTAGTTGGGCTCCTTATCGGTGGTGTCAGCGGCTATTTAATTGGTCATGCTAGCCCTAGCACGTCATCATCTAGAAAGCAGACTTCTTGGTCAGGCAACCAGTCTGGTTCTTTTTCCAATATCGATTTGGAGCAATTGACTTCTGAAGATGCGGAAGTTGATTTTAGCTGGAAACAGTCTGATATCGAGCAACTTCAGTTTTTAACAGGAAGTGATGCTGGGGAGACTCCTGAGGAAATGATTGAAGCTTATGGGAAAGCTAGCTCCGTTCAATTTGAAAGTGGAGAATTGAAATTATTTTGGGATGATAACTCTTATAATAAAGAGGTCAAAGCGACTTACTCTAAGAAAGGGAAAGAATTCCAGCTTGTCAAATTTGAATTTAATCAATTTGGGAAAAATCTTACGGTTGAGGATAACTTTGCAGATGGGTTCAAGGTTGGAGATAGTGAAACCGGTGCTGGAGGGACCTCTTACAAAGAGCTTTTAGAAAAATACGGTGATACAGTCAATCTGACGGTGAGTTTATCTGATGATTCAGACGAGATAGAATTGGTCATGGACTTCCAAAAGAAAAATGGGGACTACGTGGATTTGACCTTTATTCGCCAAGAAAATGGAGATTTTCTCTTGAGCAGTAAAGACAGCTACTAAATCACTGAATAAAAGAAAGAGGCAAGCGCCTCTTTTTTTGGGATAAGACGAGACAAATACGCTAATTTTCTATACAATAGAAAGAGTTTGAATAGAAAGAGCATGAAGGATGGAAGAAATGAAAGAGTGGATAGATCGTCATAAGCGGATCCTCCAAAAAGCTGCAAGTGCTTTGCTGGCTTTTATGGTTGGTGTTTGCTTGGTGTTTATGATTCATCCAGTGAAAACCTTGCCCAAAGATCGCTTGTTGAGTTTGTCTCGCATGCAAGCAGACAGCCAGCGATTTGTCGCGTCTTCTTCCAAAGAGCCGGCTTTAGAAGACTTGTTGTCATTGGAGCTTGTAAGGGAAGAAGGGAAGACACAAAAAAATTGGGTGGCTTTGTCTGCATTCGTCAAAAAATTTGGAAAAGCAGCGAGTTTTACACAAGAAGATACGAGTTTTGGAGCGCAAGTCCAGCTAGGCTATGGGACTCCTGTGCAAGGGATTCATCCTTATACCATAGAATTTCAAAAGCAGGATGATACCTTTTATTTGAACTCGATTCAAAGCTTTTCACCCAAGTCGGCTCACTATCAGAGCAAAAAAAACTTAAAACTGGCAGATTTTACAGGCTATCAGACGCTAGATGGAAAAAAGGAAAAGGGGACAGCAGTAGAAGATGTCTTGAAAAAATCAGGTCTTCCCAATTCTCTTAGTTTGACCTCTGCAAAGGACAAGCAAGTCTTAGCCCTGTCTTATCAGGTGACAGATGGACTGGTCTCTTTGACCTTTGAACGCGACCAGACTGGTCAGTATCGTTTGACGAAGAAGGGGTGAAGCAGATGATCGAGTGGATGAAAAAGAATCGAAAAGAACTCTTGTTGCCGTTTTTGTGTTTTGTTTTAGGACTCTTACTTGCGATTGCAAGCATCCAGGTGCAAGAGCAAGGAACCGATACCAAGGAGGACCAAACACTTGCCCATTTCCAGCCAAAGGATTATCAGAATTTGGTCAGCAAGGAACAAGAAATCAAGCGGTTTAAATGGACCATCGAAGCTGTGGCGAATTTGAAAGTTCGTCTCAAACAGACTCAGCAACCAGGAACCCGCTTGGAAACAGTTGTGACGGAATGGGGAAAAGCTCAAAAAGTTCGCTACACAAAGACAGCTCAAGGGGATAAAACGGTTCTCGTCTTAACCTATGCGGCTAAGCAAACCGATCAGGGCAAGAAAAGTGTAACCTTGTGGTTTGAACAGGAAAAAGACCAGGGGTATCGCTTGACGACAGTGGATGCGACGAATTTGTTGGATGCAAAAGAAAAAGCAAGCAGTGAGAAAGAAATCACTACTGAAAAAGAGAAAAAAGGTACAGAATTCGCCCAGCTCATGAAGCAACTAGGAAATCCTCAACGCTTGGTCTGGGGGGAAATGCCAGATGGCGGTATGGGCTATCGCGCGACTTACCAGGTAGCAGGGCAGCCAGAAGTGGTGATGGAATTCAAGAAAAAAGGCAAGAAATTAGTGTTAGTATAAGAAGGGAGACATCATTGGACGATCAACGGACAGACATCAAGGCAGCTTCCTCTCACCAGGGTGGGAGCCGCTTGATTTCAGAAGCCGATCTGGCTTCAATAGGGATGGACAATCATCAGGATACTAGAAGTCATTCAGATACGATGGCGTCTTCCCCTTCTTCCTCAAAAGAGGGGATTGGTTCGCTTTTGCGATTTTTTGGGTGGTTCGCCTTGTTAATGGCTTTTGTGTTTGTGCTTCAAAACGAAGTTAATAAAAGCTCTTCTTCATCTTCTTCGAGTGAGGGGATCAATGGTTTATCACGTGATGGTATTAGAACGGAATACCTGACCAGTGAAAATAGTTCTTATATCGCCTCAGCTAATGAATTTCAATTTCAGCTAACCTATGAAAAGGCCATGTCTCTCATTCCTAATTTTGCAGTGGAAGAAAAAAAGACCTCTTTTGGGACGGTAGACCCACAAGATGTCGTTGCAGCATTAGGTAAAGCAAGGAGTGGGGAAGCAACGTATAGTGATAGCAGTTCCAGTCCCTTTTTGCTGACATTAGATTACCAATCAAAGGATGCAGATGGGAAGGTTCTTCTTGAAAAAACAGGTGCCTTTTACAGGATCTCTCTTTTAAGTTTGAAACACTTAAAAAGTGACCGATTTGCGAATAAGAATGGGAGCTTGACGAAGGACGATTTTGCCACTATCAAGGTCGGAATGCCTTATTTAGACCTACTCAATACGGTAGGGATTCCGGATGAAATATATGTATCTGGGCTTTTAGGTTACGGGGAAGCGCCTTCCTTTACCTATCGATTATCGGATTCTCAAACGGTTCAAATCCATTTTGATAGCCGGCAAACCATCAAGGATATCAAATCGAAAGAGGTAGCGACCACACCAGCTTCCTCTACATCTACAGCACAGTAAAAAAATCAGCCGAAGCATTTTAAATAAAAGGAGAGGACAATGGGAAATAAAGACTGGTCGCATCTACGAAATGAGCACCAGAGTCGGTTTTCGAAAGGCCAGCCGAAAGAAGCACCCTTAGAAAAAGGAAGTCCTGAGAAGTTAGAAGATACGCTCGCAAAAGAGCCAGAAGTGGTAGAAGTCCCTGCTTTTCAGGAAGAGGTGAAACAAGAAGAGGAACGAAAAGACGAACCAGCGATTGGTGTGAAGGAGGAATCGTATGATCCAAAGGAAGGCTCATTTGCTACACCTGAAGACGAATCAGCTCAGGTCGTTCTTGCTACACCACTAACAGAAGAAGCAAGGTCAGAAACACCAGCACAAGATACAATAGGGCAGTCTCCTTCAGCTGAGAAAAAAGTAGAGCACCAGGGTGGGAGCCGCTTGATTTCAGAAGCTGACCTGGCTTCAATAGGGGGAGGCAGGCATTCAGAACCAAGACAAACGGTACTAGACTCCCAATCGGATAGGGCGAAAACCTACTCTCCTTCCTCTAATAGTGGAGGGTCTTCGCTGGCAGCCTTTTTTGGATTATTGGCCATGCTGGGATTATTTGCCTATCTAGCTTCAGGAGGTATCCATAGTGAGGAACATCCTTCATCTACTACTAGTGAATACGGAAGTCCTGGCCGGTCTTATGGAACCAGAAAGGAAATCTTGAAGAGTGGTACGAGTACCTTGATTGCACCGGAAGGTGAATTTCAGTTTCAAGTGACCTATGAGAAGGCGATTTCCCTGATTCCTGGTTTAAGTGAGGGGGATCAAGGCCGTACCTCTTCAACTTATCTGTCTCCGCAGGATGTGGTAGCTGTACTGGGGAAGGCTAGTAGTGGGGAAGAAACCTACCAAGAGGGTAGTGTCGGTCCTTTCATGACAAGCTTGGATTATGAGGCTGAAGGATCCCCTTCTTCTGTATCTGTTTTGCTTTCAAATATAATTGGTAGCCGTCTATCTTCTCTTAATTTTGAGAACTTAAACAGTGAGCGATTAGCCAATAAAAATGGCAGTTTGAACAGAGAGGATTTTGCCAATATTAAAATAGGAACCAGCTATGCAGATCTTGTGAATACAGTCGGAATTCCTAGCCGTGTTTCTTGGTCGAGTATGATGAGTTCAGAGTCTTTTTTAACCTTTCACTATAAACTTTCTGATTCGCGTTTAGTTACGATTCACTTTGGAAGCAATCGCACCATCAGTGAAATAACAGGCCTGGAGAATTCGGCTACAACCACGTCGCCTTAGGTGTTCATCTCACTAGGATTGTGGTATAATATGGATACCTTTAATTGAAATGAATGGAGAATCTCATGACTGCACAAAAAATGTCTGCTCAAGAAATTATCGCTTTTATTGGAAATGCAGAGAAGAAAACAAATGTGAAAGTAACCTTTGAAGGGGAATTGGCAACAGCTGTTCCAGCTTCTGTCACAAAACTAGGTAATGTGTTGTTCGGTGATTGGAAAGATATCGAGCCGCTTCTTGCCAACTTGACAGAGAATAAGGATTATGTGGTCGAACAAGATGGCCGGAATTCAGCTGTTCCCTTGCTGGATAAGCGCTATCTAAATGCGCGTATCGAACCAGGTGCTATTATTCGTGACCAAGTGACCATCGAAGACAATGCTGTCGTGATGATGGGTGCTGTCATCAATATCGGTGCTGAAATCGGTGCAGGAACTATGATTGATATGGGGGCTATTCTTGGTGGTCGTGCAACAGTTGGTAAAAACAGCCACATCGGTGCAGGTGCCGTTCTTGCGGGTGTCATTGAGCCAGCTTCTGCTGAGCCTGTTCGGATCGGTGACAATGTCTTGGTCGGTGCCAATGCAGTTGTGATTGAAGGGGTTCAAGTAGGGAACGGATCAGTTGTTGCCGCTGGAGCTATCGTTACTCAAGATGTCCCTGAAAATGTGGTCGTAGCCGGTGTCCCAGCTCGCATCATCAAGGAAATCGATGAAAAAACACAACAAAAAACAGCCTTGGAAGACGCTTTGCGCAATTTGTAAGATAGAAATGAGAGTGGGACAGAAATCGGTAATTCGTTAGAATTCGATTTCGTCGTCCTACCTCCGCACAGTTGAGTAGGGCTGTAAAAGCTGATGAAATCAGCGTAGTAGAGCCCACTCAACCACTGCGTCTTGCTCGACAATTCAAAGACAATTGAGAGGCTAGGACTTTTGTCCCAGCCTCTTCTAATAGAAAGAAGATAACGATGACATTGGACTTAATCAAAATCAGACGGGATTTGCACCAAATCCCTGAAATTGGTTTGGAAGAATTTGAAACCCAAGCCTACCTCTTAGAGCGAATCGCAGAGATCACAGCGGGCAAGGACTTTGTTGAGCAACGGACTTGGCGGACCGGGATCCTGGTTTATCTCCATGGGTCTGCACCTGAAAAAACGATCGGCTGGCGGACGGATATCGATGGCTTACCGATTGTGGAACAAACGGGCCTTGATTTTACCTCCAAGCACGAAGGACGGATGCATGCTTGTGGTCATGATATGCACATGACGACAGCTCTTGGGCTTTTGGATCAACTGGTTCAAGTGCAACCAAAAAATAACCTGCTCTTTCTCTTCCAACCGGCTGAAGAAAACAAAGCTGGTGGAATGCTCATGTATAAGGACAATGCTTTTGGCGACTGGCTCCCTGATGAATTTTATGGTCTGCATGTGCGCCCTGATTTGAAGGTGGGGGACATTGCGACCAATACGGGTACCCTTTTTGCGGGGACCTGTGAAGTCAAGATTACCTTTACAGGTAAGGGAGGGCATGCTGCCTTTCCACATGAGGCCAATGACGCTCTTGTAGCAGCCTCTTACTTCATTACCCAAGTCCAATCGGTCGTGAGTCGAAATGTCGATCCGATTGAAGGGGCTGTGGTGACCTTTGGTTCCATGCATGCAGGAACAACCAATAATGTGATTGCTGAGACAGCCTTCCTTCATGGGACCATTCGGACCTTGACCATGGAGATGAACCTTTTGACTCAAAAACGGGTCAAAACCATTGCAGAAGGAGTTGCAGCAGCCTTTGATGTAAAATTGGACCTGGAACTCAAGCAAGGGGGCTATCTGCCTGTGGAAAACCAACCAGAATTGGCCAAAGAACTCATGGACTTTTTCACAGCTGAGGAAGACGTGAACCTGATTGATATTCTGCCTGCGATGACAGGAGAAGACTTTGGCTTTCTCTTGAGCAAGGTCCCTGGAGTCATGTTCTGGTTAGGGATTGATACCCCTTATGCCTTGCACCATCCGAAGATGAGCCCAAATGAAGCAGCCCTTCCCTTTGCTGTGGAAAACATTAGTAAATTTTTGAAAATGAAGGCCAGCCAATAAAGGATTGATTCAACTCCGTCTGGAGTTGGATTTTTTCTTTGTTGTGTAATAACTGTTCGGATCTTTCCTAAAAAATGATACAATAAAAGCTAGACAAAAGGAGTAGGCATGAAGAAAACACTACGAAAAGAAACCATAGCAGCCATGAAACAGTTGCCAGAATCCGTGAAAACTCAAGCAGATGAAGAGCTGACTCAGCGCCTCTTGGGACTACCAGCTTTTCAGGAGGCAAAGACCCTTGCGACCTATCTGTCTTTTGACCATGAAGTTTCCACAGCTGGCTTGATCCAAGCAGCTCTTCAACTTGGGAAACGCGTCTGTGTTCCCCGTACCTATCCACAAGGGCGGATGGAATTTGTGGGATACGATCCTAATATTTTGGAAAAGACACGCTTTGGTTTGCTGGAGCCCAATGAAAAAGGAAAGCTTGTGGATCAGTCAGAGATTGATCTGATCCATGTACCAGGCGTGGTCTTCCAGTCAAAAGGCTACCGAATTGGCTATGGTGGTGGCTATTATGATCGTTATTTAGCAGATTTTGCTGGGAAAACGGTTAGTACGATTTATTCCATCCAGCAGAAGGAGTTCCAGCCAGATGTTTTTGATCAGGCAGTTCAGGAGGTGCTAGTCTATGAAGTTACTCTTTGATCGTCGTTATCCTGTGACCAGCCTCTTGTTGTTAGTGACAACGGCAGTCTTTCTTTCCATGTTTATCCGATTTGGAGGCGACTACCAAACAGGTGCTGCTATTTACTATAGCGGTGGTATTATTGGAGAGGTTGTGAAAGTCGATCCTAGCCAGTTATGGCGAATCGTGACAGCTACATTTGTTCATATCGGCCTAGAACATTTTGTGCTCAATATGATCACCCTCTATTACTTAGGACGTTTGGCAGAAGATCTCTTTGGTTCCAAGGCTTTCTTAGCTCTTTATCTCTTATCGGGCATAATGGGCAATGTCTTTGTAGCTATTTTTACGCCAGATGTGATTGCGGCAGGAGCTTCTACAGCCCTCTTTGGACTGTTTGGGACTATCGGTGCTCTGCGCTTTATTGTCCAAAGTCCCTATATTCGCCACTTGAGTCAGTCCTATACCAGCTTGATTGTGGTCAATTTGATCTTTAGCTTCATGCCAGGAATCAGTATGGCGGGGCACATCGGTGGCTTAGTAGCTGGGGTCATGTTGGCTTATGTCTTTCCAGTAAGAGGGGAAGCTCACTTTATGAACCGAACCTATCAGATGAGTGCAGCCCTATCTTATCTCTTACTTTTGCTTTATTTCTTAGGTAAAATCTTAACTCTATTTTAAGAAGAGGCTAGGACAAAAGTCCTAGCCTCTTAATTGTTTTTGGATTGTCGAGCAAGACGCAGTGGTTGAGTGGGCTCTACTACGCTGATTTCATCAGCTTTTACAGCCCTACTCAACTGTGCGGAGGTGGGACGACGAAATCGAATTCTAACGAATTACCGATTTCTGTCCCACTCTCTTTTTTTCCTAAAAAATGTAGCGCAATCGTAAACTAACAGAAAATTGTTTGAAATGCAAAGAATTGTATATATTTATTATAATATGTTTGCAGGAGTCAAGTGAGCCCTCTATTGCTAGGTCCATAGAGAAGGCAATCATGGGTAAAGAGGTATAAAAATGCAAAATAGAAAGCGTTTGCAAAAAGGTTGAGAAAGGTGTAAACTGGAGATATAAAAATCAAAAATAGTGCTATTTTGTCAGAAGTAGTGCAAAAATAAAGGAGATTTGCCATGAAAAAATGGTTGTTAAAACTCTCATTGGTAGCGATGACACTCTTACTCCTACCGATTCAAGCTGTTCAAGCCTGTTGCGGTTTTATCATTGGTCGCCAATTGACCAAGGATGGGACCACTCTCTTTGGTCGGACAGAAGACTACCCTTACTATCCAAATGGTGGAAAGCACAACAAAAACTTTGTAGTTGTTGATGCGAAGAACTATAAGGAAGGGGATCAACTGGAAGACGAATCTAATGGTTTTACCTATCCACATGCTGCCAGTGAAATGAAATACACAGCGACTTATGACTCTGCTCGTGGAGATGGTAGTAACGGTGCCTTTGGTGAACATGGATTTAACGAAGCCGGCGTCTCTATGACCTCAACTGTTACAGCAATTCCAAATAAAAAAGTCTTGAAGACTGACCCATTGACAGAAAAGGGAATTCCAGAAGCTGCTATGTTGGACGTGGTTTTACCACGCGTTAAGTCTGCTCGTGAAGGAATCGAACTACTTGCGAAAGTCATTGAAGAAAAAGGTTCAGCTGAGGGGAATACAGTTGTTATTGCCGATCAGAAAGAAACTTGGTACATGGAAATTCTTTCTGGACACCAATATGTAGCTGTTAAAGTTCCAGAAGATAAATATGCAGTTTTTGCCAATACCTACTACCTTGGCCATGTAAACTTGAATGACACTGAAAATGTTATTGCTTCAAAAGATGTTGAAAAAGTAGCTAAAGAATCAGGTAGTTACAAGACTGATAAAGATGGCAATTTCCATATCGCTAAATCTTATGGACCAGAAAAATATGCTGAAGGAGACCGTTCACGTACTTACGCAGGAATCACTCTTTTGGATCCAAAATCAAAAGTGACTTATGAAGATGATGAATACGAACTCTTCCGCTCACCAACAGATCCAAACAAGAAATTTACTTTGGAAGATGCCTTTGCTCTCCAACGCAACCGTTTTGAACATTTGAATGGTCGTTTTGTTCCAGACGATCAAATTGGTGTCAAGAAACAAGGGGATAATGGTAGCAATGATGCTGTTCGTAAAGACCAATACAAGTATGCTTTAGGAAACGAAAACGTCATCGATGCCCATGTTTACCAAATCAATCCAAACCTTCCAAAATCATTTGGTGGTACTTTATGGCTTGGTATGGGACCATCTCGGAACACTCCTTATGTTCCATTCTATGGTAATCTAAAAGATACTTACAAAGCCTTCAAACCTCAAACAGCAACTTATGATCCAAATTCATGGTATTGGACAGTATGGCACATTGACAACATGGCGATCAATAACCAAGATGTCTTTGGAAAATCAGTTCAAGATCACTGGAAAGCTCTTGAAAAACAATTGATTATTGAACAAGAAGCTAGTGATGCGAAATATAAAGCTTTGAAAGATAATCCGGAAGCTGCTAAAGCAGTAGAAGACGAAGTTACAGCAAATGCTCTTGCACTTTCTAAAAAACTATTTGAACACTTCAAATCTTATGAAGCAGATATGCATGCACATTTGATTGAGCTAGGTCGTAAGGATGATCCATATCGTGCCTCTAAGCCAGATGATTACAAAGATCCAGAACCTGAAAAACCAGTTCAACCTGAAAAACCGGTTCAACCTGACAAACCAGTAGAACCTGAAAAACCGGTTCAACCTGAAAAACCAGTACAGCCAGAAAAAACTCAGCCAATTCAAACTAAAGTCAATGAAGAAGGCAATCCAAATAACCGCTTCGGTTATGCAGCTACAAAAGATAAAGAATCTTATGTTTCTACTAAAGTTGAAACATTTGTGAAACCAGAAGCAAAAGCTCAAGATCCATCCGAAGCAGTTTCAGCTGGTAATGGCGGCAATGAGAACAATCGTTTTGGTTCATCTTTTGCGAAAGCAACTGTTGAAACTTTCCCAAATACAAATTATTCTTACAATGTTCATCCTTAAATAATAAGAATAAAAAGTGAATTGGACCAAGTCCAATGAAACGAAAGAGGCCGGATTTGAACTGCACCCTAAAAGTTAGACAGAAAAATCTAATTTTTGGGGTGCTTTTA
>OGJJ01002664.1_pt1 | contig 11046 bp, 9 predicted proteins | sample 1572081 | NCBI WGS metagenome assembly OGJJ01 (sample SAMEA2582122, study PRJEB24529) | metagenome | biome: Human gut stool | place: China | collected 2011
TTCGCTGGTATAGAGGCGGAGTAATTTATCACCAAAGAAATACGCCCCGCATCCTAAAGCAAATGAAACTGCAAAGGACAAAATAACACAATCCAGAAGGACTTTGTCCATACGTTTCGTCTTACGTACACCATAGTTCTGGCTTGTAAAGCTCATACAGGACTGTGTAACAGCATTCACCGAAACATACAAAAATCCAAAAATATTATTCGCAGCTGTATATCCTGCCATAGCAATCGAACCAAAAGAATTTACAGAGGACTGCAGCAACGCATTGGAAATGTTGATCACTGTACTCTGGATTCCTGCCGGAATTCCTACCTGGAAAATCTGACGCAGATAGCAGCCTTTTATAGTCAGCTTCGAAAATCTGAGCTGATAACTTCCCTCTGAGCAATGCAGGCAGCGTAATACAAGTATGCAGGAAATACCCTGTGAAATTACCGTGCCGATCGCGACACCTGCCACTCCCATATGAAACACAATAACCAGTACAAGGTTCAGAACTGCATTGGTCATACCTGAGATCACCAGGAAAAACAATGGTCTTTTGGTATCCCCTACTGCCCTTAATATGGCAGCTCCATAGTTATAAAGCATAAAGAAAGGCATTCCCAGAAAATAAATCCTCATATAAAGAACAGACTGGTCAATTACATCATTCGGAGTTCCCATAAGATTCAGTGCGAATCTTGCAAGCAATACTCCTGCCAGTGCCATAACAAGTCCACTGATCAGTGCCAGGGTAATAGATGTATGTACTGTCTCTGACATTTCTTTCTCTTTGCCAGAAGCATAAAAACGTGCTGCCAGAACGTTCGCACCCAGAGAGATCCCAATAAACAGATTGGTAAAAATATTGATCAGCGCTGTGGTAGAACCAACTGCTGCCAATGCCTGACTTCCGGTAAATCTTCCCACCACAATGATGTCTACTGCATTAAATAGAAGCTGCAGGATTCCAGACAACATTAATGGCAATGAAAAGGATATCAGTTTGTCCATCAACGTTCCATTGCACATATCAATTTCGTATTTATTATTTTTCATTTTCCTCACTCCATTAAATCTTATCCATCTATTTTAGTATAACACCTTTTTTTATAATTCAAAATACAAATTTCTCTCAGAACATGTTATACTTATAAAAAATCAAACTACATTTAATAAAAAAGAGGATTTATTATTATGAGATACAAAGATGAATTAAGAATTGCCGGGGTTACCGCACTGTTTTGTTGTGCCATGCTTATGATCACCGCTGTAGTTCCCAAGGATACCACTGTAGCCAAAGCACGAAAGACTTTCAAAGAAGCTCCGGAGACTGCTGCTGATGCTGAAGCACAGGCTCAGAGCGAAGCCGAAGATGCTGGCTTCACTGTCTATACAGAAGACAGCAATTATGACTATGAAGATAACAGTTACGATGATTCCGGCTCTGATGATACCAGTACAGATACTTCTGACTCTGATTCTTCAGGCTCTGATTCTTCAGGCGATACTACTTACGATCCTTCTTATGACGACAGCACAACTGATAATACAGAGGATAATGTGATCGAAGATGATTCTTCCAGCGATTACGATACTCCGGATACAGATACCAGCGACAGTGACGATAGAACGGAAGATGATACAGAGTTTGATTATCCTACAGAGGAAGAAACATTCCCGTCGGATTATGCTGACACCGGTGACTATACCGGCACAGACGTTTATACAGATAACAACTGGCAGTGATTTTGACGCCAACAAAGGGGCTGTCGGGAAATAGATAGTTCCAAAGCAGGGAGGGTATGACTCACAACGAGTCATACCCTCCCTGAATTTATCTGAAAAAAGAAAAAAGATGGCTAACGACAACCATCTTTCTCTCCGTTACATGTTATAATGTAACTATGCTAACAACTAATTATTATAACGATTTTTTTGAGTTTGGGCAACAGAAAATTAACTTTAGTTTCTTCGAATTGAGTTTACCTGACGACGATCCAGTCTATACCCTGAAAAAAGTGATGGAGGAATTAGATTTTTCTGGCTTGCTAGCCAATTGTTCAGATAAGGGAAGAACCGGGTACAACCCAATTATGATGTATGCTGTAGTTACCTATACAAATATGCGGGGAATACGTTCTGTTGACCGTATTGTGGATCTGTGCGAAAGAGACCTTGCTTTTATCTGGCTGACGCGTGGACAAAAACCGGGAAGCCCTGATTTCAGGGATTTCCCGGTTTTTGTCATTCTGATCTTATTTATTTTTCCATTTTTCGTGATCATATACTTTCGGATTGGCAACCATTTTCCATTTTTGTCCTGCACATACGGCTTTACAGCCTTCCACGCACATGGTAGCCATATTAATAACCGCTTCTCTCGTCTGCGCCGCACTATGAGGACTGAAGATCAGATTCTTCGCATTCAAAAGAGGATTCCCCGGATGCAGTTCTTCGCCGACAAACACATCCAGACCTGCCCCTGCGATTTCTCCTGCATTTAATGCTTCGATCAGATCTGCCTCATTTACAATGCCACCTCTGGAACAATTTACAAGAATCGCTGTTTTTTTCATCTCGCTAAGCTGCTTTGCAGCAATCATATTTTCTGTATCTTTTGTAAGAGGCACATGAATAGAAATCACATCGCAGTCCTTCAGCAACTCCTCATAATTCTCATAATATTCATATCCCAGTGCTTCAATCTGCTCTTTTGTAAGAAACGGATCATATCCTGCTACTTTCATCCCGATCGCCGCACACAGTGATGCCGTATCACGTCCGATTCTTCCAAGCCCGATGATTCCGGCTTTCTTTCCATAAAGCTCAAACTGTTTATGAGCATCGCGGATAGCCCAGTTTCCTTTTGCCGTCTCAATCTGCGCTTTTACAAGATTCTTGGACAGAGCCAGCATCATTGTCAGTGAATGTTCTGCCACAGCACGATTATTTGCACCCGGCGTGATCACAACAGGAATTCCCAGTTCTGTTGCCGCTTCCACATCTACGCTGTCATATCCTACACCGGTTCTTCCTATCACTTTCAGATTCGGAGCCGCTTCCATCACCTGGCGGTTTACAATCTTGGCCGGTGCAGCACGAACAATAAGTGCATCTGCTGTTTTCATTTCTTCTGTATAATTTGCAGGATTTGCATCATGAGCAACATAAACAGTGTCATCCTGTCCAAGAAGTGCCATACCCTCCGGTACAACTGCCTCTGTCATTACATATTTCATAATTCTTTGCCTCCTCCTCATGCTGTCAGGCATATTTTTGCTGCCATATCTGTCAAAAGCGTTTCTTCTCCAAATCCGCCCGACTTAGTGAACACATGAGTTTTATTATTCTTTGAAACCAGTTCAGATAATACAATTCCTATTTCATATTCTCCTACCGGAGTGAGTTCCGCATCCTCCAGTTGATGAATACAGCCCAGAAGTGTATCACCACCCGTCATAAGCATGGAACTGTTCAGTCCGCGCTGTACCATATTCCCGACAATACCCCCCAGCGCCGCCGGTATTCTCATTCTGACTTCTTTCCTGGAAATACTATGTTCTGCGGCATAACGTTCAGTTTCATTATCATCTTCCGGGTCATTTGTATCAATGATCACTTTTGTATTACTGTTACAGATCTCCCAGAACCTGTCAAGCCATTCTTTTCCTTCTTTACCGGAAAAATATTCTTTATTCAGTTTTTGTTCCGGCGACAGTCTTATACGGATAAATCCGTTTTTCTCTGCATGATCAAGCTGTCTGACTGTAATTGGATTTACGCTTCCACACACTACCAGAAATCTATTCGGAAGGCTGGGCTGCTTTGTTTCTTTTTTCTCCCATCCAAGCGCTTCCGGCAAAATTTCCGCAAGTCCTGCACATCCTGCGATCAGCCCCAGATTTCCCGTATTTTTCAAAGCTGTTACCGTCTTATTTAAGTCTCTGTCTGATGAACAATTGTAAACAGCGATTGTTTTTTCCCGGCACTCATCTGGCACATTTCCTGCCGGAATTGTCTGAACCCGGATCTCACACTGCTGATGAATAAGTTCTTTTACATTTGAAGTAGTCACTGGTTCAAAAGGATCTGCACCAAAAACGCTCTCATCTACCGGAACACCATCTATAAAATGGATTCCCTTTACAGTGACCCTGTTTATCTGCGGAAAAGCAGGAACAAAATTCAGCAATGTTCTTCCGGTAGCATCCAGCATAGCTGTAAGCTCTGCACCAATGTTACCCCTAAGAGCAGAGTCTGTCTTTTTGAAAAAACAGGAGACTCCGCTCTCAGCTGCCGGCTTTACAATCTGTAATATTGTGCGATAAGCTTCCAGAGGCTGTTTATGTCGTGTTTCAGCATCTACTACCAGAACATCTGCGTCTTCTGTTTTGACAGTCATGTCTTTGGAATATACCATTACTTTTGTAGTAAAACCTTTTTTGGCAAACTGCACTCCGGCATCTAACGCACCTGTAAAATCGTCAGCAATCATCAATAATTTCATTTATCAGTTCATTCCATTCTTTTTATTCTCTTCAAGAACCGCCTTTAATGCCTGAATTCCTTCATCAGACATACTGTAGAATGGTTTTCTGCATTTACCAACAGGATATCCAAGAAGTCCAACTGCAGTTTTTACGATAGTATTCGGGTTTCCGTATTTGAAGCATGCGCGGAATGGTGCGATAGCATCCTGTGCAGCCTGTGCGCCTTCCAGATCCCCTGCTTTGAATCTTTCATAGATGGCAACCATATTGTGCGGATAAACATTTGCACATCCCGCAATGCCACCAACTCCACCTTCTTTCAGTGCAGAAAGAATCAGAGAATCATTTCCTGAAATTACTGCAAAATCTTTATCTCTTGTCAGCTCAATATAAGCTTTCAGGTTATCCCAGTTTCCTGAAGAATCCTTAGCCCCGACAATATTGTCGATCTCTGCAAGTTTCGCTACAGTTTCCGGTGCAATAGAGCATCCTGTTCTCACCGGAATATTATACAGTACGATCGGAATCTTGACTGCTTCTGCCACAGTTGCATAATGTTCATATAATTCTTCCTGTGATACAGCCGCAAAATAAGGTGTGATAACGGAAAGAATGTCTGCACCAAGCGCTTCTGCACGTTTGCTCATTTCCACAGTTTCTTTTGTTGTGATGCATCCTGTTCCTGCATAAACCGGGACACGTCCTTTGGTCTGATCTACTGCAACTTTCAGAATCTCTTCTTTTTCCTGTGTATTCAGAGCATAGCACTCACCATTTGTTCCATAACAGAAAATACCATGAACGCCGCCTTCGATCTGGCGCTCTATCTGGTTACGAAATTCTGCTTCATTAAAGCTTTCATCCTCATTCATTGGTGTTATAATCGGTGGAATAATTCCCTTGATCTTATCGTGTCTGCTCATTTTAGTTTTCCTCCTTCTCGGCTTTTGCATTTGCCATACGAATCGCATAATCCATTGCATTTACAAGACTAAGTTCATTTGCACTTCCATCTCCGGCATGTCCCTCTCCGGTTCCATGGTCTACGGAAGCTCTGATGATCGGAAGGCCCAGAGTAACATTAACTCCTGCCACCGCATCCCATTTTTTCAGTTCTTTATTGTATACAAAACCTTTTACTTTCAGTGGAATATGTCCCTGATCATGATACATTACAACTACAATGTCATACCATCCACCAAGTGCTTTACTGAATACAGTATCAGGTGGAGTCGGTGCTTTTTCCGGAATGTTGATTCCCTCTGCAAGAGCTTCATCAATCGCAGGCTGAATCTCTTCGATTTCTTCTCTTCCGAACATGCCATTCTCACCACAATGCGGATTAAGACCAGCTACTCCGATCTTCGGTTCTTTGATACCCAGTGCCTTACATCCTTCATTGGCAATATGTATAACATCCAGAACTCTCTCTTTTTTGCATTTATCACATGCTTCACGAAGAGACACATGCGTGCTTACATGAATTACTCTCAGGTCTTCATGCGCAAGCATCATAGAGTATTTTGCTGTATGAGTATAATCAGCATATATCTCCGTATGTCCGGAATAATGATGCCCCGCCATGTTGATATGATCTTTATTCAATGCATTTGTTACTGTCGCATCCACTTCTCCGTTCATTGCAAGTTCAATAACTTTTTTTACATACTGAAATGCTGCTTCTCCACACATTGTCATACTTTCTTTGTATGCTGCTTCCAGAACATCTGCATTCATAGTCTCGGCAAGTTTCTTTCGATCTTTTTTGTAAAGGCGTTTGGAAATATCCACAACATCCAGATCATATACATCAATGATTCCCGGCTCAAACTTCGCATCTTTTACGTCATGAATTGCATTAACTTTCAGATTTTCAGCTCCCTTTACTGTAGGAATCGCTGCTTCTATACATTTTGCGTCACCTATGATCAATGGTCTGCATACATCATATGTTTCCGGTTTCATCAGTGCTTTTACAGAAATCTCCGGACCATTTCCAGATGGATCTCCCATTGTAATTCCAAGTATCGGTTTCATATTATTCTCCTCCTCGTTATTTCACTACTTTCAGGTAAATATTTCTGATATCATCCAGACTTAATTCTTTCATATTATTCACAAGAAGTCTCTGCTGCTGACTTCCTGCTGTTACCAGAAACTCCAGATCATCCATCGTCACGCCATACTGTGTCAGATCTGTAGGAATATTTGTAACTTTTACGATATCCGCAATCTGTTCAATAACATAGTCTGCCTTTTCTGTTACTGTTTTCTGTGCATATGCAGGATTGATCGCATCACAGAGCACTGCAAGTCTCTCTGCGCAGGCATCCTTATTGAATTTCATTACATGCGCAAACAAAATGGCGTTGGAAACTCCATGCGCAATATGGAATTTACCACCCAGCGGGTAAGACAATGCATGAACTGCGGTTGTACCACTTCCGGTGATAGCAATTCCTCCATAATATGCACCGATGAGCATTTTATTTTTGGCATCCATATTGTCCGGATTATTATATGCCTCGCGGATATTGGCAAAAATCAGCTTTGCCCCTTCCAGTGCATAACTGTCGCTAAATGGTGTAGCTTTCTTAGAAGTAAAGCACTCTACTACATGGGCCAGTGCATCCACACCAGTAGCTGCAACAATTGCTTTTGGAAGTTTTGCGATCATCTGTGCATCCAGGATTACATAATCCGGAATCATATTGTCATTAACGATACCTTTTTTGGATTTTTCTTCCGGCACCGCTACGATCGCATTGCAGGTGGCTTCGGATCCTGTTCCACAGGTGGTTGGAATCATGACAGTTTTTACTTTTTTCTCTGCCTGTGATGGATCGTTCATAAGGTCTTTGATTGTGTAGGATGCACCTTTCAGAACGCTGGCAAGTTTTGCCGCATCCATAACGGATCCTCCGCCAAGTCCAATGATCAGGTCACATTCCTGACCCTGAACCATATCTACAACAGCTTCAACCTGTCCATAGGTAGGTTCCGGTTTACAGTCAGTAAATACATGATACTGTATTCCTGTTTCATCAAGCTGTCCTGTAAGGATATCCAGAAGTCCTGTTGCCTTGATTCCTTCATCAGAAAAGACTACTATCTTCTGGGATTTTTCTTTTGCAATGATCTCTTTTATTTTTTCAATACTTCCTTCTCCGCCATAGGAGCAGGATGGGATTTTTATCTGATAAGTCATTTTATTTCCTCCTAGTTACTAGTTATCATTTAGAAAAAAATCTGACGATAAGCTGTTCTTCCGGCTCTGACTGTCATAAGCGGTACAAACAGTTTATTGCCTGAAATATTGTTTCCATAATTATCTGTAAATGTTTTGTCCTGTACATCCCTGATATCCAAAATAGCGACATCAGCCGGTGCGCCATTTCTGATCTGGCCTGCCTTTTCCTCGATTCCCAATGCTTTTGCAGGTGTATATGTTACGCTCTGAAGAATTTTTTCCACCGGCATTCCTGCTGCACTGTTTACTGACATTGCATACAGAAGGGAGAATCCAGGACGGGTATACTCGCTGACACGAACCAGGTCGGAACTGATGATATCCGGATAGAAGCTCTGTGAAAATGCATTCTGAAGATTTGGATAGGACCAGTGAACACGGCCATGGCAGTCATCCATGTAAACGCCACGCTTCTTAGCATCCCATACACAATCCTTGATCTTTCCGTTTTCATCGAAAATGGTTTCTGCCTTTGTCTGGAATACGTGGGCGATCACATCGTCCTTACGCATGGTTCCAAACAGCTCTTTTACGGTTACATTTTCCGGAAGGTCATCATAATGGATGGCAACCGGGCAATGATAGCCTTTTGCTTTCAGGTGCTCGCTCATCTCGATGCCTGCGTGTAAAGGACTTATTCCATGGTCGCCCAGGGTTTCCTTACACATACGAACTTTCAATCCACGAAGCACCTGAGGATATTTCTCAAACAAGCTGTCGATCAGATCCTCTCTGAAATCTGCAGGATCGTGATCCTCTTCGTGTTTGCATAAGCTCTTATTTCCAAAAGTAGAAACATTCAGATAAGAATAAACAGTAGATTCATATCTTACAATATTGGACATATAAAACTGTTCAAAGTTTGATGCTCCGCAGGTTCCGCCATCGCAGGCTGTTGTAATGCCATTTGGGATGCATACGGTATCTGCATTGGCTCCGATGATCGTTCCATATAAATTCAGGTGTGCATGTTCATCAATGATACCCGGAACTACATAATTGCCTTCTGCATCTACTTCGTTATTACTCTGGGTATCTTCATCCAAGGCAACAAATACGCCCTGATAAATACCGATGTCTTTCTTTTCAAACTTCGCATTGACAGAATCGAATACCTGTCCATTGCGAATGATCATGTCTATCTTTTTCATATTTTAGCCTTTCATCAGGTTCGGCAGGAATGTTGAGAATACCGGAACATAAGAAACCAAAAATACGGTTGCAAACAGGATAATTACAAATGGGAATACATTCTTTGCAAGTGTTACTACATCCTGCTTGGTTGCCGGAATTGCTGCAAACAGACAGTTTCCAAAAGGTGGTGTTGCCTGTCCTACTGCAAGGTTAAATACGATGATACATCCTAAATGAACCGGGTCAATTCCAAAGGACATTGCGATTGGATAAACAAGAGGCGCAACGATAAGGATGATAGCTCCGGAGTCCATCAGCATACCAAGAATGATAAGAAGTACATTCAGGAATAACAGGAATGTATTCTTACTGTGGATCATGGATGTCATCAGTGATGTAAACAGTTCCGGTACATTGTAAACAGTAAGTACATAGCCGAACAGTGTGGCAGCCATGATCAGAAGAAGAATGTTTGCAGTACCTTTTACGCTGTCGATTACGATCTGTTTGATACGCTCAACAGTCATTTCCTTGTATACGAAGATAGAAACGATCAGGCCGCATACAACTGCAACTGCTGCGGATTCTGTTGGTGTAAAGATACCTGTGTAAATACCGCCAAGAATGATAACTGGCATCAGGATTGCCCAGATCGCTTCTTTTAAGCTCTTGCCAACGTTTGCCCAGGAAAAGTCATTTGATTTCGGAATGTCATGCTTGCGTGCATAGAGATATGCGTAGATGCACATAAACACCCCAGCCATGATTCCAGGGATAACACCAGACATCAGAAGTTTGGATACGGAGGTTCCGGTTGTGGAACCATATACAACGAATACGATACTTGGCGGAATAACGATTCCAAGAGTACCACCAGCTACCGGAAGAGCAGCTGCATATCCTTTCGGATAGTTTTCTTTAACCAGCTCCGGATAAAGCATAGCTCCGATTGCTGCTGTTGTTGCGATGGAAGATCCGGAAAGTGCTGCGAACAGCATACATACCAGAAGAACTACGATAGAAAGGCCGCCACGAAGATGTCCCACACAAGCTTTTGCGAACATGATCATTCGGCTTGAAATACCACCATGCTGCATGATTGCCCCTGCCAGCATAAAGAAGAAAATTGCAAGAAGTGTATATTTGGCACCGCCGTTATACATCTTAGATGCGATCTGCATCAGTGGAAGTCCGTCGATCATACAAACGGATGCAGCACTTGCAAGAAGTAAGGACCATGCAAACGGAACTCCCAAGATTAAAGTCACTACAAATACGATTAATAAAACAAGTATGGGATTCATTATTCCGCCTCCTCTTCTACTCCCGTCTGGATTGCTGCCAGATGTTTAAATAAAACCACTACGTGATCAAATAACATTAAAATGGAACCGATAATTAACAGGCTGTATAGCTGCAGGTATGTAATAGGAAGTGTTGCTACCTGCTGATTGTACTGTGCTGTGTGCTGAACCAATGCGATAGAACCAAGTAACAGACATACCAAAGCAATGATGCTGCAGATATCGGAAATCAGTTTAAATGCATTCTTTTTTCTCACATCTTTGAATCTGCACACATCAATACGAATTTCTGAATCAGACTTTACTGCAATGTTTCCGCCAATAAGAATCAGCAGCATAAACAATGCAAGACTTAAGTTTTCGCAATATGCAAGGCCACTCTTAAATATGTAACGCATGATTACGTTTACAAAATTCACAGCGGTCACTGCGATAACAGCGATCATCAGGACCCATTTCTCAACGATGTAAACTTTATTACTGATGTTTTTCAGGGTCTTTGCTATTTTATCCATTCTCGCATCTCCTCTTTATAGCTTTTAGAAATAAGCAGTGCCCTGTATCAGTTTTACCTGAATACAGAGCACAGACAATTTATTTTGCGTAACTCTGTATTTGCATAATCCGGGAACTGGTCATATACAGATTTTGTAGCTTCCTTCAGCTCATCTTTGTCAAGTTCGATTAATGTCATGCCCTTGTCATTGACCAGAGTTTCTTTTGCTGTTTCATTGTCGTTCTCGCAAGCTGCTCTTTCAACTTCTGTTGCATAAGCTGCTGCTTCGTCAACCCAGCCTTTCTGTTCGTCGGTAAGTCCGTCATAGGTAGATGGAGAAACCAGAAATGCTACTACCTGGAATACGTGCTCTTTCTC
>OGJJ01002671.1_pt1 | contig 11032 bp, 8 predicted proteins | sample 1572081 | NCBI WGS metagenome assembly OGJJ01 (sample SAMEA2582122, study PRJEB24529) | metagenome | biome: Human gut stool | place: China | collected 2011
TGTACTCGTAGTGTAATTCTGTAAACCTCCAAAACTAATTGGATTACTTATAGTATAGTTAAGCCTTTGATGAATGTCAATTATTAATTTCCGAAGGAGAGGTTTTATGGAAATGCAAACATCGAAACAACTCATCTCAAGTCATTTGAAAGAATATCCGATTAAGGATTATTTTGTAGGACTAGATATTGGTGCAGGCTCTGTAGGTTGGGCAGTAACGAATAAGTCATATGAGTTATTAAAATTCAGATCTCATAAAATGTGGGGTAGTCGATTGTTTGATGAAGGTGAATCAGCTGTAGGACGTCGTAGCTTCCGGTCTATACGTCGTCGTTTGGAGCGCCGTAGATTACGATTAAAATTATTAGAAGAACTATTTGCTGATACTATGGCACAGGTGGATCCAACATTCTTCATGCGTCTTCGTGAAAGTAAATATCATTATGAGGATAAAACGACTGGTCATAGCTCTAAACATATTTTATTTATCGATAAAGACTATACAGATCAAGATTACTTTAAAGAGTATCCTACTATTTATCACTTACGTGCGGAACTGATGAAGTCTGGTACTGATGATATTCGTAAACTATTTTTAGCGGTACATCATATTTTAAAATATCGTGGTAACTTCCTTTATGAAGGTGCTACATTTGATTCTAATGCTTCAACACTTGATGATGTTCTTAAACAAGCTTTAGAAAATATTACATTTAATTGCTTTGATTGTAATTCTGCTATTAGCGCTATAGGTGAGATTCTTATGGACGCTGGTAAAACAAAATCTGATAAAGCAAAGGCTATCGAACGTCTAGTTGATACATATATAGCTACTGATACAGAAGATACATCAGGTAAAACTCAAAAAGAACAGGTCAAAGAGGATAAAAAAAGACTGAAAGCGTTTGCTAATTTAGTGTTAGGTTTATCTGCTAGCCTTATAGATTTGTTCGGCTCTGTAGAGGAGTTAGACGATGACCTTAAAAAGCTTCAAATAACAGGGGATACATATGACGATAAACGCGATGAATTAGCTAAAGCCTGGGGTGATGAGATTCATATTATTGATGATTGTAAATCTGTATATGATTCGATTATTCTGATGTCTATCAAGGAACCAGGTCTTACTATTTCTGAATCTAAGGTAAAAGCTTTCAACAAGCATAAAGAGGATTTAGTTATACTGAAATCTTTATTAAAGCCTGATAGAAGCATTTACAATGCGATGTTCAAGGCTGATGAAAAAGGTTTACATAACTATGTGCACTATATTAAACAAGGTCGTACAGAGGAAACAAGTTGTAACCGTGAAGATTTTTATAAGTATACTAAGAAGGTAGTTGAGGGATTACCAGATTCTAAGGATAAAGAATATATTCTTAGTGAAATTGAATTACAAACATTATTGCCATTACAACGGATTAAAGATAACGGCGTAATTCCGTATCAATTACATTTGGAAGAACTTAAAACTATTATTGAGACCTGTGGACCTAAATTCCCATTTTTGAATGAAGTGGCAGACGGTTATTCTGTAGCAGAGAAACTTATTAAAATGCTTGAGTTCCGCATCCCTTATTACGTAGGCCCTTTAAATACTTATCATAATGTAGATAAGGGTGGTTTTGCATGGGCTGTTCGTAAAGCTAGTGGCCGTGTTACACCGTGGAATTTTGATGATAAGATTGATCGAGAAAAATCGGCAGCAGCTTTTATTAAGAATCTTACTAATAAATGCACATACCTTTTAGGTGAAGATGTGTTGCCTAAATCCTCTCTTTTATATAGTGAGTTTATGTTACTCAATGAGCTAAATAATATACGCATTGATGGCAAGCCATTAGAAACAGCGGTAAAAGAACATCTTATTGAAGCTGTATTTAAGCAAGACCATAAGAAGATGACCAAAAATCGTATAGAACAGTTCTTGAAGGATAATAATTATATTCCTAATAAGCATAAACCAGATATTACAGGTCTTGATGGGGAAATTAAAAATGATCTGACATCCTATCGTGATATGTTGCGTATTTTAGGGCCTAATTTTGATAGATCTCTGGCTGAAGACATCATTATAGATATTACTATCTTTGGTGAAAGCAAAAAAATGTTGAGAGAAACATTGCGTAATAAATTTGCGTCGCATCTTGATGATGAAACTATCAAAAAGCTTTCAAAATTAAGATATCGAGATTGGGGACGTCTCTCTAAAAAATTACTGAATGGCATCGAGGGTTGCGATAAAGTTGGTGACGGTACACCTGAAACAATAATTGAATTGATGCATAATTTTAGCTATAACTTGATGGAACTATTAGGAGATAAATTCTCCTTTATGGAGTGTATTCAAGAGATAAATGATAAATTGACAGAGGGGCAAGTAGTAGATCCTCATGATATTATTGATGAATTGGCGCTTTCGCCTGCTGTTAAACGTGCAGTATGGCAAGCTTTGCGTATTGTTGATGAGGTTATACATATAAAAAAAGCGCTACCATCTCGTATCTTTGTAGAGGTAACGCGGTCTAATAAAACAGAGAAAAAGAAAAAAGATTCTCGTCAAAAACGATTATCTAATTTATATGCGGCGATTAAAAAAGAGGAAGCCTTATTGAGTGGGCTAAAGGAAGCAGAGTTTACCGGTCTAAAATCAGGACTAGCTAACTATGATGATGCGGCTTTGAGAAGTAAAAAACTCTATTTATACTACACTCAAATGGGCCGCTGTGCTTATACTGGGGAGACTATTATACTCAGTGAATTAAACACAAATTATGATATCGACCATATTTATCCTCGTAGCCTCACCAAGGATGATAGTTTTGACAATTTAGTGTTATGTAAACGAACAGCAAATGCTCAGAAGTCAGATACATATCCAATTGCTGAGGAAGTTCAAAAGGCACAAAAGCCATTCTGGACTTTCTTAAAACAACAAGGGCTTATTAGCGAACGAAAATATGAGCGTTTAACTCGCAACACTCCTCTTACGGCTGACGATCTAAGTGGCTTTATCGCTCGTCAATTAGTAGAAACTAATCAATCTGTTAAAGCTGTTACAACTCTACTACGTCGTCTTTACCCAGAAATTGATGTAGTATTTGTAAAAGCTGAGAATGTAACGGACTTCCGTCATGATAATAACTTTATCAAGGTTCGTTCATTGAACCAGCATCACCACGCTAAAGATGCATATTTAAATATCGTAGTAGGCAATGTGTACCATGAGAAATTCACACGTAACTTCCGTGCATTCTTCAAAAAGAATGGTGCTGATCGTACATACAACTTAGCGAAGATGTTTAACTATGACGTGAAATGTACCAATGCTAAAGATGGTAAAGCTTGGGATGTAAAAACAAGTATGGACATCGTTAAGAAAATGATGGATAGCAATGATGTTCGAGTTACAAAACGATTGCTAGAACAATCTGGTGCGTTAGCTGATGCAACTGTATATAAGGCCACTGTCGCAGGAAAGGCCAAAGATGGTGCTTATATTGGTATGAAAACAAAGTCCAGTGTATTTGCGGATGTATCTAAATATGGTGGCATGACGAAAATCAAAAATGCCTATTCTATCATTGTTCAATATATTGGTAAAAAAGGTGAAATCATTAAAGAGATTGTGCCACTACCAATTTATTTAACAAATAGAAATACAACAGATCAAAATTTAATTGATTATGTAGCCTCTATCACTCCAGAAGCAAAAAATATTTCTATTATTTATAGAAAGCTATGTATTAATCAACTTGTTAAGGTTAATGGCTTCTACTACTATTTGGGCGGGAAAACTAATAATAATATCTATATTGATAATGCGATAGAATTAGTAGTACCTACAAATATCGCTGCTTATATTAAAGTACTTGAAAAATTTGATTTGCTACGTAAAGATAATAAAGAGATTAAAGCATCTACAGTAACAACTCGTATATATAATGAGGGTTCTACAGCAATAGTTTCTATAACAGATAAGGAGGGACTTATTGTATATGATTATCTCATGGATAAATTGCGTACCCCATTATATATGAAAATGAAGGGAAATAAAGTAGATGAGTTATCTACGATAGGACGCAGCAAATTTACGAACATGACATTAGAGGAACAAAGTATTTATCTGCTTGAAGTGTTGAACTTACTAACTAATAGTAAAACTACATTTTATGTAAAACCATTAGGTATAACAGCTTCTCGCTCAACGATTGGAGTTAAAATTCATACTTTAGATGAATTTAAAATTATAAATGAATCTGTTACTGGTCTATATTTTAATGAGATCACTATAGTTTAAAACGTGGTAGTTAGTATTAGGGGTTATTATGAGTTGGCGCACAGTAGTCATAGGTAGTCGTTCTAAGTTAGATTTTAAAATGAATTACATGATTATTCGTAAGGACTTTGAAACGACTAAAGTATATATTGATGAAATCTATATGTTGATTATTGAATCTATGGCGGTGAGTCTCACCGCCGTACTCCTAAATGAGTTGATTAAAAAGAAGGTAGCTATTGTCTTTTGTGATGAGAAACGTAATCCTGCTAGTGAGGTTCTTCCCTTACACGGTAGCCATAACAGTAGTAAACGCTGTCGGGAGCAGGCTGAGTGGTCGAAAGATTTACAAGCTTATATTTGGACTGAAATTGTACGGCATAAAATTATGAATCAAGCCGACTTATTGCAGCATCAAGAGTTAGCTGAGGCAGAGTTGTTATATCAATATCTAGATGAGTTGACCTTAAATGATGAAACTCAACGTGAAGGACATGCTGCAAAAGTATATTTCAATGCTTTGTTTGGAAAATCATTTTCTCGGGAACATGATAATCCTATTAATGCAGCCCTTAATTATGGATATGCTATATTGCTTTCCGCAGTAAATCGGGAGATTTTATCCTTAGGATATATTACTCAGTTAGGGCTAAATCACTGTAATCAATTTAATCCGTATAATCTAGGATCTGATTTAATGGAACCGTTGCGTGGGTTTGTTGATGCGGTAGTTATCAAGTTAAGACCTACAGAGTTTGACCGCAATGTCAAGCTTTCACTTATAGAACTTTTATCTGAAGATGTAAAGATAAATGATACGGTTCAAACCTTTAGTGCTGCAATTCGGATTTATTGTAAAAGTGTATTTGATGCATTGCGTACTCACGATGTTAATCAGATTAGGTTTATAGAATATGAGCTATAGATTTATGAGAATACTAGTGATGTTTGACTTGCCGACATTAACATCGGAAGATCGAAAAGAATATAGGAATTTTAGAAAGTACTTAATTGTATCTGGCTTTCTTATGTTACAAGAGTCTGTATATTCAAAGTTAGTTCTTAATACAACTAGTGCTAATCTTATCATGGAACATGTACGAAAAAATAAGCCGCCTAGTGGTAGCTTGTTTATGTTAACTGTCACAGAAAAGCAATTTTCCAGAATGGAAATTGTAGTTGGAGATAAGCAAAGTGAAGTTATAGATTCAACAGAGAGGGTGCTCATGATATGAAATTAATGTATCAAGATTCTATATTGGATTTTGAAATATCTCATGATAAGGTAACGGTGATATCCTTTGAAGATCGTAAAGTATTTCGACGTATGGTTACAGAGCTTGATATACAGTGTGATGGTGGTGAGGGGCCGTGGATTTTAAATGAAAAGGATAAAGCATTTAGTATAGATAAATATAGTCATATAATACTGAACCCATTATATGTGGATGTAAATAGTAAAACTCTGTTAACTAAATTACAAAACCAGCTATCTAAAGAAGCTTTATTGATGACAGAAGAGGTAGCCGATATTGTTAATCGACTACATGCGTTTTACTACTCTTTAGAATTTGGATATCCTTTATCGATACAACATAAACTTGAAATTGGTACTGCTGAACTTATTAAATTAGGAAGTTTTAATTTTGAGTTTAATCGTAAAGGAGATATTATGGATCTAATGTCTTATATAGAAGTGGTAGATACATTATTATCTCCTATGTTATATATTGTGGTTAATTTAGATTTAGTTTTAAATGATGATGAGCTTAATGCATTTTATCAAAATATGCTGAGTCGGCAATTACGCTTAGTTTGTCTAACAACAGGATTCCTAAACAAAGAAAAGCTTGATAAAAGCCTTATAAATGGGTATATTTTAGATAATGATTTCTGTGTTATATAAAGACAATACAGAATTACACTTGGTGGTAGCCCGAGTTACTCTTGAGCCTCAAATTTAATTTGGGGTTTGAGAGTAGTGTAATTCTGTAAACCTCTAAAACTGCTTTCGCATAAGGATAATCGATGTTAGGGTTTGAGAGTAGTGTAATTCTGTAAACCTCTAAAACTAAACAAATTGCTAAAAACAAACAAAACATGTTTGAGAGTAGTGTAATTCTGTAAACCTCTAAAACGAATGTAACCGGTACTATCCAGCGGTTGGTGTTTGAGAGTAGTGTAATTCTGTAAACCTCTAAAACTAAACGGTGAAATGTGCATATACAACACATGTTTGAGAGTAGTGTAATTCTGTAAACCTCTAAAACAGTTATATTAAAAGTGCTAATTTAAACGGTGTTTGAGAGTAGTGTAATTCTGTAAACCTCTAAAACCTCCGCTACATTGACTGGGATAAATTTACGGTTTGAGAGTAGTGTAATTCTGTAAACCTCTAAAACAGACTCCCCGGCAAGTACGCTTGTTACAATGTTTGAGAGTAGTGTAATTCTGTAAACCTCTAAAACATTTGATACGTTTAACGCACAACAATTCAAGTTTGAGAGTAGTGTAATTCTGTAAACCTCTAAAACACCGAAGTCAGTTTCAAAGGCCATTGTAAGGTTTGAGAGTAGTGTAATTCTGTAAACCTCTAAAACTTGAAGTTGGTGCACTGTGTAGGTTATGGAGTTTGAGAGTAGTGTAATTCTGTAAACCTCTAAAACTTAACGTGCCATCACCCAACGCAATGCGAGGTTTGAGAGTAGTGTAATTCTGTAAACCTCTAAAACTAGCCAATCATATAAGACGGACCGCAAATTGTTTGAGAGTAGTGTAATTCTGTAAACCTCTAAAACGAATGTAACCGGTACTATCCAAAGGTTAGTGTTTGAGAGTAGTGTAATTCTGTAAACCTCTAAAACTAGAATTTCTGTCATAGGCTAAACCCTCCGGTTTGAGAGTAGTGTAATTCTGTAAACCTCTAAAACAAATTCTCTTCACTAATATTATACTTTGCTGTTTGAGAGTAGTGTAATTCTGTAAACCTCTAAAACACTGTTGTAAAGGAAGTGAATCGAAAGAGTGTTTGAGAGTAGTGTAATTCTGTAAACCTCTAAAACTTTAATTATCGAAGATATTTACACAACATTGTTTGAGAGTAGTGTAATTCTGTAAACCTCTAAAACTGGAAGAATGTGCATGACGGACGATATGCCGTTTGAGAGTAGTGTAATTCTGTAAACCTCTAAAACGGGTAATGTGGCCGACATTAAGACTAATATGTTTGAGAGTAGTGTAATTCTGTAAACCTCTAAAACATTAGCCTTTAGCTTATTGCCAGCACGTTGGTTTGAGAGTAGTGTAATTCTGTAAACCTCTAAAACTTCATAGCTGGTGTAGATTTCAACCCGCTCGTTTGAGAGTAGTGTAATTCTGTAAACCTCTAAAACCCTCAACTAAGACACGCAACAATGTATCAAGTTTGAGAGTAGTGTAATTCTGTAAACCTCTAAAACTAAGGTGGGGCGGTCATTTAAGTTTGACTAGTTTGAGAGTAGTGTAATTCTGTAAACCTCTAAAACTGAAGATGAGAAACTAAAAGCGTATCCAGTGTTTGAGAGTAGTGTAATTCTGTAAACCTCTAAAATGCACCCTTTACGAATTGTGGCATATCGTCAGTTTGAGAGTAGTGTAATTCTGTAAACCTCTAAAACAAATCGCAAAAGAAAACCCTGAACTATACGGTTTGAGAGTAGTGTAATTCTGTAAACCTCTAAAACTTCGCGCGTTACTCAATTAGAATCTACTTTGTTTGAGAGCAGTGTAATTCTGTAAACCTCTAAAACAGGCGTTACGCCTTTAACCATGCCAACCGGGTTTGAGAGTAGTGTAATTCTGTAAACCTCTAAAACGGATATTGGTTAGATGATATCCATGAGTTAGTTTGAGAGTAGTGTAATTCTGTAAACCTCTAAAACCCACTTATTGGAATAACAGACCGGGTGGTGGGAAAATGAAAGACCTAGAGGGTGGTCATTGGCTACATGGGGAACCTCTTTATCATCGTGTATTCTTTATGAGTGGACCTGCACCGTTTTCAGCTCCTTTTCTCGATGAAAGACTTACTGACGATAAACGCACATTTAGAAGTTGTGGTGTTACGAAGGAAGGGTATTTCTTCTATTTCCAAAATGATGGGTTTTATGGTAAGTACGATGAGGCTGATGTACTCGTGATTGCGTTTTGGTAATAACATACTTGACAAATTCTCATTATGGTGATACGTTCTAAATATTAGGAGGTGTTGTCATGGGGAAGATTATATGGATGATTCCACCCACCCTAATTGCCTATTTTACAATAAGCGATGTATTTAAGAAGTATCAAGGACATACTATTGACCTTTTGTTTTGGCTTATTGTTATGGGTGGTGTGGTGTCAATAATTTGGTTTGTTGCGTATAGATTGTTCACTATGAAATAGGGGGACTATGGCAAAGCATAAATTAGCACCGCCAACGCAAGAATTGGTGATTAACCAAGGTGATGATTTTGTGTTCCAAATTACAATTAAAGATGATAAAGATAAGCCAGTAGATCTTACTGGCTATTCTTTTGTCTGTAAGGTATGGGAGGACGGTTTGAGAGTAGTGTAATTCTGTAAACCTCTAAGACCACAATTCTTTCCGCAGCACCAACTGGCACATTTGATAGTAGTGTAATTCTGGTTTGGTTAGTATGGCAGTTTATGGTAGCTAAAATTAAAAGTCGATTTTTGATAGTGGATAAGATCGACTTTTATTACCTATGCCCTTTTAAATGCATTTTGAGTTTTATTTTGTAAAGAAATATCGTCAAATTGTGATAAATATAAAATGATAAATAATAGGCACAGTCTTGTTTGCATAGTATACTTATGCTTATAAGGTTGTGTTTTTTATTTTGTAAATGTTTAGAAATATGAGAGGATATATGTTACATCGATTTTTAATAACTCTAGGGCTTGTACTAGCTTTCACCATTCCAGCCCAAGCAATCACGATTGAGGAGCTCACGTCTCAGCCGCAGTTCAAGCAGGTGTCTCAGTTTGTGTCGGATATTCCTAATGTAGACGAGCGTGGCGCGTCCTATATTGACGTGAATACGGTGAAAGTAATCGGGTTTGAGCCGCCTATTTATACGATTAAGGCGACGGTATATAAAGCGTATCAGTGGAATGATGAGAAGGTGATTACCGTTAAGGACATGACTTTCACCTATGATAGTAGTAATTCCGCAGCTAGTAAGATCTATCGGGCGCAACAGCAAGGGGCAACGGCGATTAATACTAATCTGAATATGAATGAAGATATGTGGTCTAATCCTGGTATTATGCGCGATGAAGAGGAAATTAGTCGCTTTGGTTTTGACGGAACGCCTCGGCCTATCCATCGAGGTGCCTTTCTGCGCAGACCCGTTGTGAAAGATTCTCTAAATAAAGAGTTTTACGATATCGCTGATGCGGTGTATTATGAAGTGTATAAAGAACATTTTGATGAGGTTGTTGTTAAGTAAATTCTATGTGCGGAGGTTATTATGAAACCATTTGAAACGAAGGATTATAAGGCGTTTACCATGTTTGAGGAACGTTGGGCTCTTGTTACAGCGGGTACGCTTGATGATTTTAATACGTGTACAGTTAGTTGGGGCAGTATGGGTAACATGTGGGGCATGCTTGGCAATGATATATCTACCGTGACTGTATACATTCATCCAGCTCGCTATACTCAAGAATTCATGGCGAAATACGATACTTTTACAGTTAGCTTATTCCCTAACAGCCAGCGTAAGGCTCTTGGCTATTTAGGCTCTCATTCTGGTCGCGATGAAGATAAGGTTGCCAATTCTGGTTTAACACCAGTGGCAGTCGGTGATGGAGTGACTTTCAAAGAAGCAGATTTAACATTTGTATGTAAAAAGTTATATGAACACCAATTCGATGAAGCTCATTTGGCAGATAAAATAAAGGAATATTATGCAGCAAACCCTACTGCCTATACTCAAATTGGTCATGATCGTTGGGAACCACATTATATGTACATCGGCGAAGTACTTGAGGCTATAGAGGGCTAGTTTGTTCACGTAACAAATGAGGATGTGTATTCAATCTTCAATTCTTTGGAGTGCTGTGAATACTGTATCTGAGATAAATATAAACTTATAAAGAGATAATGAGATATAAAAACAGCCAGTATTGCGATTTGCAGTGCTGGCTGTTTGGTTTACACGTCTGATACTATTAGGTTGATTTTGAACGATGTTTTAATGGGCATGGCTCCCCTCTGTATCTGGGAATAGAACATGCTCTTTCAGTTTAAAGTTAGGATTATTGGTAGACTCAAAAAACTCAATCATATTCCGTAATTTTTGAACTTCCTCAGCGTGTAAAAAACTTGGGTAAAAGATGATATAGGTAAAGCTATAGGTCCCATCATAGGATTGAAAGGTTAGAATGTGATCATCCTTATGAGGTGTATAGATGTGTGTGGATAGTCCAGGAATATTATTATTCCATATAACGGTATAATTAATATAATCTGATGTTGGTTGGTAATAGTAAATATTCCAGAACGTATCTAAATTAATTTTAAAATTGTAATGACCGTTTACAACAAGATCGCGTGCATATGGGTTTTTAGGAATATTATTAGTAGAAACAAAGAATGTTATGTTCCCCTTTTTGTAGTATCTAATATCTTGGTACTCGGTGCCCTTTTCTTCACCTTTGTATATGGCGTCTTTTGGTACGCGGTATTGTACACCATTTAAGTTT
>OGJJ01002673.1_pt1 | contig 11031 bp, 10 predicted proteins | sample 1572081 | NCBI WGS metagenome assembly OGJJ01 (sample SAMEA2582122, study PRJEB24529) | metagenome | biome: Human gut stool | place: China | collected 2011
CCGAGATCTACACTCTTTCCCTACACGACGCTCTTCCGATCTAAAAATTATAATAATTTTGTGATTAAAGCCAAATTTGTGTTGGAGGAATATACGGAGGGGTCCAATTTCGTATTGGGAATATATCTAAAAGATAATATGGGGAGTTCATATATTTTTGGTTTAAATTCAGGTGTTTCTATATTGTTTGAACATACAGGGGTGAATAATGCGATATTAGAAATAGAACATGGTTCTTGTATTACAGATATTGAGATAGAGATTGTGAACCAACAATTGTATATTAATTATCGGGGAGATGAGAAAAAAGAGACATATGCAGCACAGACACAAATAAAAGGCGGTGTTGTATGTGTTGGAATATGCTGTAAAACTTGGGGAGAAGCGCAGAAACTGCGTTTCAGAGTAAAAGATATTGAAATAGAAATGTAAAAGAAAAAATATAGGTAATTGCGAAACAAGTTCGCAATCCTGATGGGAAATGCGGATAGAATCCTGCAACGCAGGATTCTTGGGATGAAAAGTGGGTAACTTTCAAATTTAGGTATGACAAAAAGACTTCTGAGAATAACTACGAAGAAAAAGACATTATGAAAAGTGACATCAGGCAATCAGAGGTTTAAGACCGCAGATGTACTGATGCTGATGGATTTTATCAGCAACCATTACCGTAACAAGCTGCGTAATTCCAGCAAGCAGTAAATCTGCATGAAGAGTTTTTTCGTTCTGTGTTTTACGATTGGCAATGCAGAAATTGTTCTTGAAATGATTGATAGATTTTTCGACATTTACACGGACTTTATAGGTTTCATCCCATTCTTTGAAACCACGTTCGACACCCGGATAAGCACGAAGATTTTTTTCGGGATAAACGTAAATCATTCGTCCGCAGGAAGGAGTGGTACATGGATTATCACAGTGGCAAACACGACGCTTGGTTTTGTCATTGTCGGCGGGGTTATATTCCCATTTCATTTTTGGACATACAAATTTCATGGTAGGAAGCTTGCTTTTCAGGTGAGATTTGCTTCCTTCCCGTTTCATGGGAAGCGATGGATCATGGGGACAGCAGGGAATGCCATTCTCGTTGGGTGTGTAGCCGTTCTCTTCAATGGAAAGCTTTACTCTAAGAGGAATGAAAGCCTTTTGGAATCCGATTTCTCCCAAAAGAGTTTTGTAGATTTCAATTGTATCGAAGGCGGCATCTCCGAGAAAAGTTTTTGGCTCAATAAGCGGATGTTTCCGGAAGAAGTCGATTAAAATTGGAAGTAATGATTTTGAGTCTGCAAGAGATTTATCTTCGTCCAGGGAATCCGATTTCTTTTCCACAACAATCTCAGGATGAGCCAAGAGAAAATTCTTGTTGTAGAAAGTGATGTCGCAAACAATGCCAAGACCGTTTGTCACAATGCCGAATTTATAAGCATAACAAAAATGTCCATTGATGTATATTTGCTGGATGGCTGGATTAGTAGCAGCGTGTGAGGGCATGGAGCCATAAGCGGCTTTGTAAGGATCATAATTTTTATCAAATCCATGAGCTTTAGCAAAAGCTTTCAATTGTTTGATGATGCGGTTTGCATACTTTGGATTATTTTCAGTAACCCATGCTTTGATACTGGAAGTATCAAAGATTTTCATGGAAACAAGATATGGATTAAGCTTTTGGCATATCGGTTCGGTCAGCTCAACCATGTGATCGAACATTGATTATAAGTCCGGAAGAAAATCCTGTTTGAAGCGGGTAAATTTAGAGGCATCCAGGACTATATCAAATCCACAAAAGTCACGCAGTTCCTGAGAATATTTTAAAAAGATAATCAGGAGAGTGTCCGTCGGGATTGAGAAGATACGCTGGATGAGGAGTGCCTTGAGCATCGGATAAAGCTGATGTTTACGAGGGCTCCCGGTTCTGGCGTGAAAGTGAGTAACAAAAGAAACAGGAACAATTTCATCAAGATTTATAGTTTCGTCCAAGAGTTGAAAGAACTGATATTTGTCATTGTCGAATTTATTTTGACAATCATCAAAAATTTCTGCCAAAGTGAGCTGCTTATGTGTTATCATATGAGTATATCTCCTCTTAGGTGGATGGTTGATAGTTTCTTGGCAGCTCTATTGTACCATAAATCTTGAGGAGATATTTCATTTTGGCGTTTGGCAAATGCCTATTTTTTATTGTTATGTGAAAGAAGAAAACAATGATTCAGAAACAGAAAGATAATAATAGGATATTTAAATAAACGGATAATAGTTTTTGGTATTTGTAACGTTTTAGTTGAACAGAAATAATAGTGAATTATTGTTATATTATAGAGGTGCTTTAGCACCTTTTTTTGTGTGCGAAAACATAGTATATAAATATAAGAAATATATTTAGGGATTATTCTTTTAGCAAAAAGTTTTACGAAAGGAATAATTAAGTTGATGAAAGTATTTTTAGAAGATGGTCTAAAGGTGGAGTTGAAGGAGTGTGAGGAGATAGTTATGATTGGAAGAAGATAAAGAAAACGCAGTAATGATTATAATAAAAATGATTAAAAAATGTTAAATTAGGAAGGAGTTCATTAGGTTATGAACATTTTTAATAATAAAGTTTATCATTGTTTCGGAACAGAAAAAAGTTTTAATGTGTCTATTGAGGAAGCAGCAAGAATGATAGAGGTATCACAAATAAAAAAAATACCAATCAATACTCATGCTATTGATACCGTAAATAGTTGGAAAGATTTACCAATTGGTTACGGAGATGCTACATGGAATAAGGTATCTGAAGTAATAGAACTTACAGAGTGTGAGCCTGTTTGGAATATAAATCTTGCACATACGACAGAAGAAGCAATTGAACGAGTTCAAAAGGTGACAAGGTTGGGGGGAGTAAGGAATATCAAACTAGAGGTGTTGGATGAAGAAAATAAGTGGGTGCAAAATGCGCAGGTTTTAGAAGCAACAAAATTATTACGACAAGAGGGCTATAATATTTGGCCATTGATTAGACCGGAATTTGCTATATTTAAGGAATTAAGCCAAATGGGAATTGAACTTATTAGAATACAGGGTTCAGCTATTTCATCTGGGAAAGGTATCAGTGATGAATTTAGAGATATTTTTAAGCAGATTATTAAGTTTAAGAAATGCCCTGTTATGCTTGATGGTGGCATTGGGGGAATTCAAGATGTTGAACAAATATTTAATCTTGGATTTGATTATGTACTAGTTAATTCCTGCCTGTTTAAGGAAGGTAAATCTCCGCACATTATACTTAAGGAAATATGTGAGAAATTTTCTAATAATTGTTGATAATATACATTTATACAAATAATGAGTTGAATAGAAATGTGCTTTCTGTTGTTTTTATTTGGGTTAGATTTATACTGAAACAACAATTAATACGGTTTGCTCAAGATGAAAAGATGATTGAATGCCAAAAAGTTGTTTTAAATTGACAGTGTTTTTTTGTATGGTATTATATTTTTTTGTGAAAAAATGGCAGGATATTGACTATTTCGTTTGAAAAAACTCTGCTCAGTTCTAGCTATGAAATGCTAAAAACAAAAAGCAAATATCTCTAGATATACTAGGTTAGAATATTAACGTATAAAGTAATGCTATGAGTTTGCTATGGTTTTTGTATAAGGTAGCCGAATAGGATTAAGGAGCATCGGTTCCCTCTTTTCTAGTGTAATTGTAAACTAATTTGGGCATTGTATGGTAATTGAAACCAATTGATGTTTAAAATATGGTTTTTAAAAGGAGGTGGAATTATCAATGAATTTATTAATACACTTTATTGAATTTGACATTATTTTCTGCATTGAAGATAATATTGTTGAGAAAGTTTATGAATTTTGGAAAAATTGTCTAGATATTTGCTATATAGATTTTAATATAGAAGTAAAAGATGCATGGACAATTTATGCAAAAAAAGTTCCAGAAGGAGATGAGAATCATTTTTGGGACTTTGAAGAAAAAATAATTGTCAATTATTATTCTTGCCCACATGATTTAACAGAACATAACGCTTTTTTGAGAGAGTGTATTACAAAGATTGCATTATATTCAGGAATACTTTGGGTGCATGCAAGTGCTTTTAGAATTAGAGAAAAAGTAGTTTTGGTTCTAGGAGAAAAAAATGCAGGAAAAACAACATGGGTGCTGAATGCTGTTATTAATTTGAATGCAGAATTCATCGGAAATGATCAGTTACCACTGTTTTTATGTGAGGGTAAATTGTCTACTGTTGGTTGGAGACCTGATGTAAAAATCAGGTCAAGTTCTTTAGAAGTATTGGGCATAAATGATAAAGGGATAGTTCAAGCAGATAGGCATTATCTACAATTAAACGGTGCATTAGAGGTTGATATCGAAGGCTTGTCAGCTAAGAATGGATATAGTATAGAAAAAATTGATTGCTGGAATAGCAAAATTCATACTTGTTTTATGGAGACAGTAAATGTTGATAATATTATTTATATTGGTAAAATAAGAGAGGGTAATAATATCTCATATTTTTGGAAGAAAGTATTTGAAGACGACAGAGAAAATTTGTTACCACATTATTTGTGTGATTGGTGTGAAAATATGAATTATTGGACCGAAAGGATAGGAAATATTCGAATTGCAAGCAATGCAAGGAAAAACGAAATGAAGATTTATAATCATTTAAAAAAAATACCTGTTAAAATTTTAGACAGTCGAATGAGTATTGAGGGAATAAATAAATTTTTAATATATGATATGTGAGAATATAATTTTACTTGAGAAATGAGGTGCTTTTATGGAAAATTTTAAGATTATGTGGGTTAGAGAAAACTATAAAAAATTAATATGTAATCCAGACGATATCCAATCTGTAGTAGTTGGTGGTTCTGTTGCGAGAAATTATCCAGACGACGAAGGGGATATAGATATTATTTATTTTATGAAGAGTCAGGATATGTACAGGAAGGAAAAAAGAGTTGAAGATGATATATTAATTGAGTTACATTATGTGCCATTGAAATTTATATTTTTATTACTGGAAACAATAGAACCTATAATTGATGCTGAAAAATGGGGCATTAATAATAGCACAGGTTTAGATTCTCTTTGGGGAGAAAAATTATGCACTTATCAGAAAAAAACAGAAAATAATAAAATTTTATTAGCTGCATGGCGTGAATTGAAAAAGCTGATAGATTCCATTGTCATTTATGATGGTGATTTATGGTACGAAAAGAATATTCAGAAATATAGAAATATTAAAGGTGACAAGAGAAAAATACTGAATATTATTAATAAAGACATCAATAATATGTCGTCTCTTGAAAGTATTATTGAGAACTTTAAGTTTTATTCTGTGACTCGTGGGGATGTTTTCTCTAAGGTGTTTTGGACGGATTATTACATTAATAGTATGAATAATAGTAAAATAAAATCCTTGATGAATACTACATTTGCGATTGATGATTTATCAGAAAATACTCTTGTTGATTGGATTAATATTATGCAGGAAAATCTAGAAACTGCTGTACTAAATCACAAAATGATGAGAGAGTGTTCCATTTGTAAAGGGCAATTTGAAAAATGTAATATAGGACGTTGCAGTGGGGATTACTTGTTCGATGCTAGGAGAGCTGTAAAAAGAAAATATGAAATATCAATAGTTTTATGTATTAGAAGATCTTACGAGTATCTACAAAAAGCATATGGAATGTATGGGTTAAAAATGATAATACCAGAAGGTTGGAATACTTATTGGGGCAATGTCCAAGAAAGGTGTGACGAATATAAAGATACGATTGTTCAATTATTGTTTGATAGAGTAGTATAATTTGGTGTATAACATAAAGGCATAACATAAAGGCATAACATAAAGGCAATTTATAATATGAGAGGTACTATAGATATGATTGTTTTAGAAAAATGTTCGGCGGATTTTTTTATTCTTGATGATTCTAAATATCTTAAATTGGATAAAAGTGAACAGTCAATGATATTTCGTTTTATGGAGTATCTAGATAAAAAGCGGATTAGTGTAAAAATAATAACAATTGATGAGTTAGCATCCTTGCTTCTGAATAAGTTAAAGGAGGATAATATTTCCAACAATTTTGATTTAATAGCAAATATTGGAATGGGTGGCAAGGAATTATTTGCACCAATGAAAGAGTATTTTGTAGAAAAGGAAGTAAAAGATATTATATGTAAAAGAGTATGGTACAGTAAAACTTTAGTTAAAATTGAAGACGATATAAATAGTTATGATTTTCAAGGGAAGAAAGTGTTACTTATTGATGATGTTGTTGCAACGGGACATACACTTAACAATATAATTAAGAAAATCGAAAACTTAAACGGAATTGTCAGTATGATTATGATAGGACTAGGAAGTTGTAACTTTTTAGACAAAGAAAATTATCCTATTATTATTGGGAAAAAGTTATATGAAAAACACAAGCATATATTGTCAAATATAGATGGAGCCTATTGGTATCCAGGTATATATTCTATTCGACATTTACTAAATGAAGAAAATGGTATGGCTAATTTCAAGGAAAGGATAGCAGAGATGTATTTTGAAAATGATGCTGAGGTTATAAAAATATTGAGTAGAACATGGTAAAGAGGTATAAAAATGAGAAAAAGTATAGAAACAGGAAGATATAGCTTATCCGAGCATCTGGTTATTATAGAAAATAATAGTAAAACGTGGGCATACAATTCTCTGTTTGGTGGGCTTAGAGAATTGTCGGATAAAGAAATTGATGTTCTTATAAAATTAAGAGAAAATAATTATTGTTATATGAAGTCTGATAAAGAAACACTTGCAAAATTATTAGCAGATAAATTTGTTTATGACAGTGAATACGATGAATACTTGAATTTACAACTCATAAAAGAGAAATATAAAATTAGTATATTAAATGGAGATAGTATTACAAAGTTATTACTTAATGTTACTAGTGACTGTAACCTTCGATGCCAGTACTGTTATTTAAATAATGTGGAAGAAATTTGTGGACACATTGAAAAAAAGAACATGACTTGGTCAACTGCCAAAAAAGCAATTGACGCATTTTATAATATAATCCAAAAAGGAGACAACAAAAAAGTACATGTGAGATTTCATGGAGGAGAACCTTTAATTCAATATAAACTCATTCGGCAGTGCATCGAATATATCAATAATAAGAGTGAAAATGTGGAAGTTAGATATCATATGAATACAAATGGCGTTCTTATGAATCAGGAAATGGCAGAATTTTTTGCAAACCAAAATATGAATATTGAAGTGAGTATTGATGCACAAAAAGAAATTCACGATAATCTCAGACCATTTGCTTCAGGAAAGGGTAGTTTTGATGAAGGAACGAATGCAATTAGACTATTATTAGAGAATAAGATGCCTGAAGAAAACTTAAATATTGCTACAACACTAACAGAGAATAATGTTGCTCATCTAAAGGAGATAGTGGATTTGTGCCTAAGTCTAGGTCTTAAAAATCTAGAGATTAATACATTGCTTTTTAGAAGTAAATTTGATGTGATTGATATTGAGAAAAGAGTCAATGCATTGATTGATGTAAGGAGTTATGGATTAAGGAAAGGGGTACGAGTTACGGGAAAGTGGTTTAAACTAATTGAGCGTTTAAAAGATACGGTATTGAACTACTGTGGTAGATTTGGACAGCAGATTTCGGTCGATTCTGATGAAGGAGTTTATGTATGTACAGGTTATTTGCATAAATATACACAATTGGATACTATTGATGATTTATTTAAAGATGAAGAGTATTTTGCTGTTGCAATGAGAGGAATTGGAAATATTGAGGGCTGCAAAGATTGTATGATAGAGGGTGCATGTGCAGGGGGATGTACAGCGGCAGTAATAGCTGAAAATGGAACTTTTGATGTTCCCGAGTATAAAGAATGTGAATTTAGAAAACTGATGGCTAAAAAATTAATTGAAAATATGGATCGTATCATATGTGAGGAGATTAATTTTGAAGAAATTGATAAAACATATGTGCCGATAGTTAATAATTAAGTAGTATCAAAAGAAGGAGGCTATATAATGCGAGCAGTAATATTTAGTGATGAAAAAAAACTTGATAATTTAGATATTGATAATAATTTACCAGACGAAAAAGGTATTGTGTTATCAGTAATTGCTAGTGGAATCTGCGGAACAGACTTACATATTATTGAGGGGGAAGGGAATCTTTGCGGAAATGTTATTTTGGGACATGAGTTCTACGGTTCTATAGATAAGATAGAAGCAGGCTCGAAGGTTCAATGCTTAAATGGTAATGTAGAAGTTGGCGATTTCGTTACTGTAGTTCCAGGTATCATTTGTAACGAATGTACATATTGTAATAGTCTTCCACTTAATGAGAATTATTGCTTAAACCGTAGTGTGTTTGGATTAAACATGAGAGATGCGAAAAGCAATATCGTGTATGGGGGAAATATGGAGCAAATATTTATTCCTGAAAAGTTTTATTTGTATAAAGTACCGAAGTCTTGGCCATTAGGATTAGCCACTTTGCTAGAACCTGTTTCTGTTGCAGTAAAAACAGTAAAAAGAACCTTAAAGTATGTTGAAAATATAAAAAACAGAAGCTTGACAGCAGTTATATTTGGGTTAGGCACCTTAGGTTTTTTTATTGGAACAAAATTAAGAAAATGTGGAGTAAAAGTAATTGGTATTGACCCAGAAAAAAGCAGAAGGGACAGAGCATTGCGAAACGGAATAGAAGATGTATTTTCCTATGAAGAAATGACGGAGGAATTTTATAAGAAATATTGTAAGAATAGTTGGAATGGTATTGAAGCCGATATGGTATTCGAGGCTGTTGGAAAACCAGATGTATTTGCATATGCGCTGCATTTTGCAAGAAAAGGTGGTGTGGTAATGGAAGTGGGAAATTTTCTCTTTTCGGGAAACGCAGAAATATCGCCTAATCTAATCTGTAATCGTGAACTTATTATAGTAGGTTCTGTATTAGCAGATGCTAATTCTTATTTTGAAGCGGAGGAGATACTAGAAGAGTTTGTAGATAAAAGTAGTGAAGTAATATGCAATTATGAAGTAGATGAATATGAACAGGCATTTAGGAGTGCTCTTTCAAGAACAGAGGGATTAAAAAGTAATCTTATTTTTTAGGAGAAAAAATTGATATTATGATTAACATGGATGAATTAAATAGTGACGTATTAGAATGCCAGTTTTCAGGAATAGGCGCAATTGTACAAAAAGCAAATACAATGAACGAAGAACTAATTAGATTGGAGATAGGGGATACAGATTATACGCCTCCAAAGATGCTTATTGATGCAATTATTGAGCAATATCAAAATGGAAAAACTCATTATTCTAGTTTTCGTGGAGAAGATTCACTTATTAGTAGTATATGTGCTATGTATAGTAAAAAAAGCAATCTGCAAATTAATCCAGAGGAGATTTTAATCACTTCCGGCGGTTCCATGGGACTGTATATTACTTTTAAAACAATTTTAAGTAGAGATGACGAGGTGATTGTTCTAGAGCCTGCTTGGTCTCACTTTGGTGAAATCATTAAATTAGTTGGAGGAAAAGTTAGTAGAGTTGGATTGAATCCAGACAAGGATTTTGATATTGATTGTAAATTGATTGAAAAATTCATTACAGAGAAAACTAGGGCGATTGTAGTGAATCATCCGAATAATCCAACAGGTAGGATTTATTCGAAAAAGGAATTAAATAAATTGATTGCATTGGCTAAGAAATATGACTTATACATTGTTTGTGACGAGGAATATCAGGTGTTTGAGTTTGATCGTAAATTATTTCCTATCTATAAAATGTATGATAAAATTATTACGATTAGATCATTTTCTAAAACATATGCAATGCCTGGATTACGTTTGGGGTATGTATTAGCAAGCGAACTATTAATTCATGAAATGGTAAAAGTGAGCTTATATACAAATATGTATAATTCTACACTTATACAAGCAGCTGTGGCGCAAGTTATGGAGAATGATAAAGACTTTCCTAATAATATAAGAGACGAATATAAACGAAGAAGAGATATTTTATATGAGGAACTGAATAAAATTAGAAATGTAAGAGTTATAAAAAGTGAGGGGGGAATGTATTTATGGGTAGATTTTAGAAAAGTATCTATGGATGAGAGAAAAATAGTGGAATTATTACGGACGCGAGGAAAGATTATAATAGTACCAGGTTCTTGTTTTGGTGAGTCTGGTAGAGGGTTTGCTCGAATCTCGTTAAGTGCTGATGTCAAAATTTTACGTGAGGCAGCAAGGAAAATACAGATGTGTATAGAAGAAATGTTAACTTAAAAAGAGAAAGTATTTCGTGATTGTTAAAGAATATTGTAAATTATAGTATATTAATAAAATAATAGGTTAAGGAAAGGAATGATAAAATGAATTACATGATTGCACTTAATGGTGAAAAACCACCAGTATTAGGAGATTTTGTTAAAGGAGTTGGGATGATTCGAAGTGAATATTTGTTGCGTAATATTGAGTCATATATTACGACAGAAAATGCAAAGAAATATATAGAAAAATTAGAAATAAAAAGTATGGGGGAAAAGCAAAAAGTTGGTGAGCTAAGTGGAGGAAACCAACAAAAAGTTTGTGTGGCTAAGGCTTTCACTATGGAACCTGATCTATTATTTGTTTCAGAACCAACAAGAGGTATAGACGTTGGAGCTAAACAATTAGTTCTTGAAACTTTAAAAGAATATAACAGAGAAAGAAATACAACTATAGTTGTAACTTCTTCAGAAATAGAAGAATTAAGAAGCATCTGTGACAGAATTGCAATAATAAATGAAGGCAAGGTTGCAGGGATATTACCAGCAACAGCAAGTATACTTGATTTTGGAAAATTAATGTCAGGAATAAAGGAGGGAGAATAATATGTTAAAGAAATTTGGTTTACCAAGGTTGATAATCTTAATATTTTTAATTTCAACCTATATTATTGCTCCTTTTGTAGGTATTCCTATAACAACAGCTCTATCAGATACAATT
>OGJJ01002685.1_pt1 | contig 10992 bp, 10 predicted proteins | sample 1572081 | NCBI WGS metagenome assembly OGJJ01 (sample SAMEA2582122, study PRJEB24529) | metagenome | biome: Human gut stool | place: China | collected 2011
GTCGCATTGATGAAGACCAAGCTCAAGATTATGCCAAACGTAAAGGTTGGGATGAAAGAGAGATGGTGAAATGGTTGGGTGTGGCGATGAAGTAATAAATACAAATAATATAGGTTTATACAATTAAAGGATAAAAATGATGGAAAATTTAACATTATATGAAGCTGAAAGTAATTTAAGAGACATTGTAAATAATTATAACGATCTTAATAGAATAAAAAATGAAGCAGAAACTAGATTTCATTTAATAGATGAAATAATTGAGAAATGTTTTGGCTGGGACAAATCACAAATAACAGTTGAAAGATATATGCAAAATAATGGCTTTACTGATTATGAACTAGGAAAGCCAACAAGTATCATTATTGAAGCAAAAAAAGAAGGCATTACATTTGAATTACCACCAGCAATGCTTAAAGATAAAAATATAATAGATATTCCCTCGCTAATGAAAATGAATGTTGAGCTAAAAGAGGCAATTATGCAAGTTCAAGAATATGGAGCTAAAAGAGGAGCAGCCTGTGTTGTAGCTACAAATGGACACCAATTTATTATTTTTTTACCAACTAACACTAATGGAACCCCACCTCTTAATGGTAATGCATTAGTCTTTTCTTCATTATCTAATATGTTAGAGAATTTTAAAATGGCATGGGAAGCTATATCTTATGTTGGCATAAAAGAGAGAAGAGTTTTTAACAAATTAGGCTCCAATATAAACTCAATTCCTAACAAATTTTCCAGTGAAATCCATATTTATCCAAAACAATTAACTAAAAATGAATTAGCAAATGAGCTAACTACTCTAGCACAAATATTAATTCTTGACTACATGATTAAGCCCGAACTAGAAGAAGCATTTTATATGAACTGTTATTGTGAAAATGGAGCCTTATCAAATTATTCATTATTAAGTAAAAACATTTTAAATAATAGATACTCAAATTTGTTTATAAATGATAGCGAAGTAATTTCAAACCCAATAAAAAACAAAAAGAAAGATTCTTTAGACCCTAAATTATTTGCCAGTTCAATTTCTGACAGACCTATAATATTAATTGGAGATGTTGGAATAGGAAAAACATCATTTATTAAAAATCTTGCTTATTCTAGTGCACATAAAGAATTTAATGACGCCATATATATTTATATAGATCTAGGAAGCAAAGCAATATTAAGCGATAAAAAGTTAAAGAATTATGTACTTGATTATATCAAGGAACAATTAAGAGAAAAGTATTCTATCAATATAGAAGAAGAAAAATTTATACATAGAGCCCTGAAAGATGTAATAGAAAATTTTGATTCTGGAATGTATGGGAAATATAAGCACACAGATATTAATAAATACAATCAAAAACTAGAAGAAAAACTAGAAGAAGCAATTAATGACAATGATAATTATATAAACAAAGCTATAAAATTAATAACAAAAGAAAGAAGAAGACAGGTAATAATTTGTTTAGATAACGCAGATCAAAGAGATATAACAACTCAACAGGAAGCCTTCCTAATTGCACAAGAATTATCTAAATCTTGGCAAGTACTAACATTTATATCTATGAGGCCACAAACTTTTTTAAACTCTAAGAAAAATGGTGTCATAGCAGCTTACCCTCAGCATGTATTTACCATATCTCCTCCTAAAACAAATGAGGTTATTACTAAAAGATTAATTTTTGCAAAAAAAATCGCAAAAGGAGAATTTAAATTATCCTATAATATTGGATTATCCTTAGAGAACTTATCTAATATTATAGATATAATTATAAATTCATTTGATAGCCAAAATGGAAAAGAAATTTATGAATTTATAGAAAATATAATGAATGGAAACATTCGAAATTCATTGCAATTTATAGTTGATTTAATTGGTAGCCCAGGATTAGACTCTGAAGAAAAAATTGATATTTTTAAAAGGGATGGGAAATATATATTACCACTTCATGAGTTTACTAAATATGCATTATTAAATAACAATTTTTATTATGATAAAGAAAACTCATTAGCTATGAATATGTTTGATGTAGAAATCAATAAAGATGAATACGAGCACTTTTTATACTGTTTTCTTATATCCTATATATCAAGCAAATCTAACGAAGAAGGTTATATTGATTATTACAATATAACATCTGAACTTCAGGAATACTCTTTTACAGAAAATCAAGTAAAACATGCATTGTCTAATTGTATTAATAAAAAATTATTAGAAAAAGAAAATAAATTAACATTTATAGAAGATTCTTCAGCAAAAGTTGAATCCTCAAAATATAGAGTTACATCAGTTGGTCTTTACCATGTTAAGATATGGATAGGAGAATTTGCCTATCTTGATGCCATGTTATTTGATACACCTATTCTTAATGAAGATATAAAAGCCGATATGAGAAAACATGTTCACGCAGTAACAATGTATGATAGATATATGAGAGCTACTAAATTTAAAGAATATTTAACAAGATGCTGGAATAATATTTCTAAGAAACCTCCATATTTTGACTTTTTATCTGTATTAGAAAGTCAAAATAATACGTTTGATAGAGTTAAAAATTACATACGTACCAAATACCCTGAAAATTCAATTTAATTAACCAATACTTTTAAAGGTAATATGAAGAACTCCAATTATTCAGGGATAAAGTTTCAACGTTTTTCATATTTTTATCAAATAGCACTAGTAAGAACACTGGTGCTATCTTGTTGTAATATCCAAAGTATCCCATCCCTTTCACTATTCCCAATTTCCGCTATCATACTCCCTTTCTCATTCACTCTACTCTCGGAACTTTATCGATGAATAAATTTAAATTAGCATTACTAACGGCTGCATTTTAGATTTATTTTCTCATGCAACAACCAAAGAAAAAAATTAAAACTTATTGATAATATTCTCAAAAATTAACATCTGTTCTAATATTCATATTCTAAAAATAAATAGCAAAACAATTTTGGATTAAGTAAACTAATTCCAAAATCCTACCGCTTGTAAGGAACCCTATGAAAAAATTTATCTCTTTACTTTGCTTAGCATTAGTGGCTTGTTCTAGTAACAAAACTTCATCTTCCCCTGAGGAAATAACATACATTCCAGAATCTTCAGAACTGCAACATATTAGTAATGATATCGTGTATATTCGAGATATTATCAAAACCCCAGATAACAAAATTTATTTACTTGGTGATACCGAAGATTACGAGTTTTCAGGGGCTGAAATAGAATATCTTCGACCTTTGTTACAATCTGAATACATCACACCGATGTTAAAAAAAGCTGACAAAAATTACTACCTTGGCATCAGTATTTATGCTGACCGTAGCAATAATAATGTCCAGTTAACATATCGTTTAGATATGCCGGTTAAGCATGTGAAAACGTTACGCCAAAGTCTTCAGGGGCTAAAACCACGCTGGACTAACTATTACAACGATGGAAGATGCAATACAAATGATTTCTTCTATCCAGCACCTGCTGACTGCAAAGGAAAAAAACGCCCAACAAAACTCGTATTTGAAATAGATGCCAAAGAAGATAGACTCAATGGGAAAATCGTAAAACTAAGTAACCGAGATGATATTCTGAAAAATCCATCTCTTCCTATTGCAATAAGATCGTATGTATATAATTACCGTTTAAAAACAGATAAAGAAAAACGTTCAGAAAAATGGGAGGATACAAAAGAGGCTGCTAAAGACGGGGTTAAAGATACGCTAATGATTATTACTGCACCAATCTGGCTTCCTCTCTATAGCTATGGTTTCAGTCGCAGAATCGGTTAATTAAAATAACTTTATTTTCAATAGCACCAACCAATCTGTTGGTGCTATTTTTTATTTCTAGATTTTTTACTTTTACATCTTCAAATAAAACGCTTGTGTCAGTTGAATAAATTCATCTGTATAGCGATTATTTTCATCATAAACCGTTAAGTCGCGTTCAAATCTCGTTTGTGAATGCTTCGTGAATGTGATTATCCAACGTTTTGCTGCTTGCCCTCTTTTAGTAATAATTTTGCAAATCTCTTGGCAAAAAAGACCGCTTGCTTGGCTTTGTTCGAGTAATTTTTCAGCGGCATTATTTGGCAAAATAAACGTTATTTTTCCCTTCTCATTCAACCATTTTTGCGCTTGCATTAACCAAGCAAAATGCGTTTGTACTGCACTTCTGGCAACATCTCGTGCATTATCAGGGCTACGTAAGGAATCAATAAAATAGGGCGGATTTGTAACAATGAGATCAAATTTTTGAGCAAAATCTGCTTCTAGCACATCACATTGCCGTAACGCAATGCGATCAGCCCATGGGGATCTTTGAATATTTTCTTTTGCTTGTTGATAAGCATTTGGTTCGATCTCTAGCGCATGAATTTGACAATTTGAATCTGTTCGTTGCGCTAACATTAACGCCACCAAGCCAGTGCCTGTGCCAAGATCTAAGACTGTATTGACGCCTTCTATGTCCGCTATTGCGCCTAATAAAATGCCATCTGTATTCACTTTCATGGCGCATTTATCGTGTGCGATGAAAAATTGTTTAAATTGAAAGCCGCTGGGTTTACTCATTTTCGTGATACTTATACAAATTTCGCTGAAGATAAGCTATAATCGCATTGTTTTTTTACCTCTACAACAGAAGGAAACTAAAATGGGCTTAGAAAACGTACCAGCTGGTAAAGAATTACCAGACGATATTTATGTTGTGATCGAAATTCCAGCAAATTCAGATCCAATCAAATACGAAGTTGATAAAGAAAGCGGTGCATTATTTGTTGACCGTTTTATGGCAACTGCAATGTTCTATCCAGCAAACTACGGTTATGTGAATAACACACTTTCTTCAGATGGCGACCCAGTGGACGTATTAGTTCCAACTCCATACCCATTACAACCGGGTTCAGTTATTCGTTGTCGTCCAGTTGGCGTATTAAAAATGACTGACGAAGCAGGTGGCGATGCGAAAGTTGTTGCAGTTCCGCATACTAAATTAAGCAAAGAATACGATCACATCCAAGATGTGGGCGATTTACCTGCTTTATTAAAAGCACAAATCCAACACTTCTTCGAAAGCTATAAAGCTTTAGAAGCAGGCAAATGGGTAAAAGTTGAAGGTTGGGGCGATGTCAACGAAGCTCGTAAAGAAATCTTAGACTCATTTGAGCGTGCAAAAAAATAATCTTTTAACGCAAAATGCCAGAGGTCACTTTGGCATTTTTTCTATATAGCCATTTTTAACCTTACGGGAATATTATGACTTTAATTAAAAAATTATGTTTATCTGCTTTTTTAGCAGCAGCCCTAGCTGCTTGTGTTAGTACTCAAGAAATGAATGCTAAAGCTTATGCTGGCTATGCACAAATGAAACAACAAAATGCGCGTGCAATTGATACTTCATCTTCAACAGCGAGACGTATTCACACGGTATTCAATCGCATGAAACCTTATGCAGAAAAATCCAATACCACTGGCGTACCGTTCCAATGGGAAATTACGGTTTTCCGCACCAACGAGCTAAATGCTTGGGCAATGGCAGGCGGAAAAATGGGCTTTTATACAGGCTTAGTTGATCGTTTAAAAATGACAGATGACGAAATTGCAACCGTAATGGGCCATGAAATGGCGCACGCATTAAAAGAACATAGTAAATCAGCGCATAATTTTGAAATGACAACGGGTATCTTTGGTGCAATCGCTGATGCCGCAGCTTCTGCTGCATTAGGTGCAGACACAGGTGGTTTATTAAGCACAGGGACAGATTTGATCGCAAACAAACCATTCTCCCGATCACAAGAAACCGAAGCGGATGAAATCGGCTTAATGTTAATGGCAGAATCTGGCTATAACCCTTCAGCGGCACCAAACGTGTGGGTGAAAATGAGTAAAGAATCTGGCGGCAGCGGCGGCATTTTCTCTACTCACCCCTCAAACGAAGATCGTCAGGAAAATCTAGAACGTCTAATTCCTGAGGCGATGAAACTTTATAAAGCGAGCAAACGCTAATCAGTTCAAACTTGAGCTCCGATGAGCCAAAAGTAGCAAAACTGATACACTATCACTATTTTCAAGCGGTTGAATTTCGCAAATTTTTTGCAAAATCCTACCGCTTCCATTTTTACAAGAGGAACAACAATGTCTAATTTCGCAATGGTATTCCCAGGTCAAGGCTCTCAAGCAGTTGGGATGTTAGCTGACCTTGCCCCTCAACATCCGATCGTAGAAGCCACCTTCAAACAAGCAAGCGATGTGCTTGGTTATGATTTATGGGATTTAGTGCAAAACGGTAGCGCAGAAGACTTAGGACAAACTCAACGCACACAACCTGCGTTATTAACCGCTTCTGTGGCGATTTTCCGTGTATGGCAAGAAAAATTCCCCGAACTGAAACCATCAGTCATGGCAGGTCATAGTTTAGGCGAATACTCTGCCTTAGTGTGCGCTGGCGTATTAGATTTCCAAGATGCCGTAAAATTAGTGGAATTACGTGGTAATGCAATGCAACAAGCGGTGCCTGCTGGCACTGGCGCAATGTTTGCGATTATCGGTTTAGAAAACGATGCAATTATCAATGCTTGTGAACAAGCCGCAAAAGAAACGGGCGAAATTGTTTCTGCCGTGAATTTTAACTCACCAGGTCAAGTTGTTATTGCAGGAACTAAAACCGCAGCAACTCGCGCAGGCGAGCTTTGTAAAGAAGCTGGGGCAAAACGTGCGTTACCATTAGCTGTTAGCGTGCCATCTCACTGTGCATTGATGAAACCTGCTGCGGAAAAATTAGCTGAAGCATTGCAAAATATTCAATTAAATGCACCGCTTGTACCGGTTATCAACAACGTAGATGTTAGCGTAGAAACAGATGCAGATAAAATTCGTGATGCCTTAGTTCGTCAGCTTTATAGCCCTGTACGTTGGACAGAAACGGTTGAAAAAATGGCACAAGATGGCGTAACCACATTATATGAAATCGGCCCAGGCAAAGTATTAACCGGTTTAACCAGCCGTATCGTCAAAGAGCTTTCAGCAAAAGCAGTCAATGATGTTGCATCATTGGAAGCGGTGTTAGCGTAATTTTTAATTCAATAGTATGTAATAAACTTCGCAAAAAAACAGGATTTATTACGCACTAAAAAACCAAAAGGAACAAAAAATGCAAGGTAAAATCGCATTAGTGACTGGCGCAACCCGTGGTATCGGTAAAGCCATCGCAGAAGAATTAGTCGCAAAAGGTGCAACCGTTATCGGTACAGCAACCTCTGAAAAAGGTGCTGAAGCTATTTCAGCTTATTTAGGCGATAAAGGTAAAGGATTTGTGTTAAACGTGACCGAACCTGAATCTATCGAGGCGCTTTTAGCTCAAGTGAAAGCTGAATTTGGTGATATTGATATTTTAGTGAACAATGCTGGCATTACACGCGATGGCTTGTTAATGCGTATGAAAGATCAAGATTGGTTCGATATTATCCAAACTAACCTCACTTCAGTTTACCGTTTATCAAAAGCAGTATTACGCCCGATGATGAAAAAAGGCGGACGTATTATCACCATCGGTTCTGTGGTAGGTTCTATGGGTAACCCTGGTCAAACAAACTACTGCGCAGCAAAAGCGGGCTTAATTGGTTTTTCAAAATCATTAGCAAAAGAGGTAGCTTCACGCGGGATTACGGTTAACGTAGTAGCACCAGGCTTTATCGCAACAGATATGACCGATGAGTTAACCGAAGATCAAAAACAAGCGATTCTTAGCCAAATTCCAGCAGGTGAATTAGGTTCAGCGCAAGACATCGCAAAAGCCGTTGCATTCTTAGCTTCAGATGATGCACGTTATATCAATGGCGAGACCTTACACGTTAATGGCGGGTTATATATGAACTAATCACCTACAAGCGGTTTAATTTCTGCCGAATTTTGCTATTATGCCAGCTTAGGTAAAAGCAAGATTCGGCATTTTGCTTTTATTATTTTTCTTTTTTTAATCTTTGTGTGTGTTTTATGACTAAAAATAATTTTGTTGTTGGCTTTATGCTATTTGCCATCTTTTTTGGCGCAGGTAACCTTATTTTCCCGCCTAAACTTGGGCTAGAAAGTGGAGGTCATTTCTTACCAGCCATCCTCGGTTTTATTACAACCGGTGTTGGCTTACCACTATTAGGCATTATTGTAAGTGCCTGCTATGAAGGTGGTTATAAATCGGCATTAAACCGAATTCATCCTTGGTTCTCGCTGATTTTCTTAGCGGCAATTTACCTTTCAATCGGGCCATTCTTTGCGGGTCCTCGTACGGGCGCAACGGCTTATGAAATGGCGGTTCTACCGTTTCTTAAAGAACCAAGCAGCATCTCACTATTTATTTTCACGCTTATCTATTTTTCCTTAACCCTTTGGTTGAGTCTCAATCCCTCGAAAATGGTCGACCGTATCGGCGCAATTTTAACGCCTGCGTTAATTATTAGCATTATTGGTCTAGTTATCCGCGCTTTTTTCTTACTGAATACAGAAACCATTCACCCTTCAGTAAGCGAAAACTCTTGGTTATTTAAAGGTGTTATCGACGGGTATTTCACCATGGACGCGCTAGCATCACTTGCCTTCTCTGTTATCGTATTAAATGCGATTAAAGCGAAAGGCGTCAGCCCTTCTGCATTGATTAAACAAACCGTAGTGGCAGGTGTTATTGCTGCAAGCGCTTTAGGCGTGATTTATTTCTCATTAGGTTGGATTGGAAACCATATTGAAATCAGTCAAGAAACCCTTGCAACGTTAGAAGCAAATAAACAAGATCTTGGTACTTATATTCTAAACACCATTACCATTCAAGCATTTGGCGAATATGGTCGAATGGTGCTAGGCATTATTGTTTCACTAGCTTGTTTAACCACAGCCGTTGGTTTATGCGCATCAGTCAGTGAATACTTTAATGAAGTGTTCCCGAAAATCAGCTATCGTACCTATGTGATTATTTTCTGCTTATTAAGTATGTTGATTGCCAACTTAGGTCTAAAAGAGGTAATTACGCGCTCAATTCCTGTGTTACTGATTCTTTACCCAATTGCAATGACAGTAATCTTAATGCTAGGCATCAACGCATTACACCACATTCCGTTATTAGGACAACGCCTTGCGGTGGGGCTAGTAACCATCATCTCAATTTTATCGGTGATTGGTACTGGCTTTACTGATCAACTACCATTCAAATCTTATTCCATGGAATGGATGCCGTTTGCAATAATTGGTTTAGTAACAGGCTATATCATTCATCATTTCATTAAAAAACGTTAATCCAACAAGCGGTCAAATTTGCAAAAAACTTTGTAAATTTAACCGCTTTCTTCTTTTATAAGGAACCTTCATGCCTGAATTACCCGAAGTAGAAACTAGTCTACGTGGTGTCGAACCCTACTTAGTTGGGCAAACCATTAAAGCCATCGTTTTACGCGTACCCAAACTCCGTTGGGCAATTCCTCATGCCTTAACAGAAATGTCTGGTGCCGTTATTCAATGCCTTTCTAGACGTGCGAAATATCTGATTCTTCATACGAATCAGGGCGATATATTGATACATTTAGGAATGTCGGGGTCATTAAGCATTCTTCACTTAAAAGATGAAATCACCCCTAATAAACATGATCACGTTGATTTAATTACCGAATCAGGTGTGGTATTGCGTTATAACGACCCACGCAAATTTGGCTGTTGGCTTTGGGCTGAAGATGCATCAGAACATGAACTTATTCAGAAACTCGGGCCTGAGCCACTTTCTGAGGCATTTAATGCCGATTATCTATTTAAGAAGAGTCGAGGAAAAAGTGTCGCTGTCAAAAACTTTATTATGAATAATGATATTGTGGTTGGCGTAGGTAATATCTATGCGTGTGAATCGCTATTTATGGCAGGAATTCATCCAGAACTGATTACACAAAACCTGACACGAAAACAATGCGAACGGTTAGTCACCGTAATTAAGTCAGTATTAGAAAAAGCTATTCAACAAGGTGGAACGACTCTAAAAGATTTTATTCAACCTAATGGCAAACCTGGTTACTTTGCACAAGTTCTCCAAGTTTATGGGCGAAAAGGAGAACCTTGCCATGTTTGTGGAGAGTTAATTCAAGCAAAAGTTATTGGGCAAAGAAATAGTTATTTCTGCCCAAATTGTCAAAAACTCCCGCGTTCATCAATAAAATAAGAAATTCCTTTGAAACAAAAAAGCGAACTATTTAAATTAGTTCGCCTTTTATTCTTATCTCATGTTTATTGGGTATTAAGCACTACGTTTAGCATCTAAAGATAATTTACCTGGGCCAATCACCATGAAAATTAAAAATGCCATGCAATACATAATGGCTAATTCGCCTTTGTTTGCTAACGGATTAAAGATTGTTTCTGCACTCATATGCATAAAGAAATAAGCATAAGCCATTTGACCAGCTAATAAGAACGAAATTGGACGAGTAAATAAGCCTAACGCTAATAATAGTCCACCTGCAATTTCTAAAATACCACCAACAATCATCATTGGATCAGTAACTGCACCATTTCCACCTGTCATTGACATTGGATATTCAAAAAATTTTGCAGTACCGTGAAGTAAAAACATATAACCAATAACGATACGAGCAAGTAAAAGTACAACAGGGGTGAGTTTCTCAAAAGTTGAATTCATAAGTTCCTCTAAAATAAAAATAGAATATTTGTTTCTCAAATACGAGGCTTATTTTATCCTATATAATTTTTCAATAAAGTGGTTAATTGGAAATATATTATTTACTTTAAATGAATAATTGTAACAATGTTAAGGTAATGAAAAAGTAGGCTATTGAAAAGCGAATAATAAAAGGAAAGTGAAGAAGTTGAGGGAGAGTTCATACTATCATGATAAACGAGATTTAAAAGCTCAAACTTAAAAGCCAAAGTCTACCGTTCTAAATAAAGAATCTCATAAAAAGCAAAAACCCCGTCACATTCCGTAACGGGGTCCTCTCTCTATTCAATCCGGCGATG
>OGJJ01002687.1_pt1 | contig 10989 bp, 9 predicted proteins | sample 1572081 | NCBI WGS metagenome assembly OGJJ01 (sample SAMEA2582122, study PRJEB24529) | metagenome | biome: Human gut stool | place: China | collected 2011
GCCGTAAATTTAAACCAGCTGATCGCAGAGGCAATGGCGGAAAAACAGAAGGCCGGAGTGATATTTCTCTGTATTGGAACGGACCGTTCCACAGGAGACAGTCTGGGGCCTTTGGTAGGTCATAAGCTGCGAAAATGCAGATTAAAAAAAGCAGCTGTGATCGGGACGTTAGACAAACCGGTCCATGCTATGAACCTGGAAGTTTATGCAGCTTATATCCGTACTCATTTTCCGGATCATGTGATCGTGGCCATAGATGCTTCTGTGGGAAGTCCGGATCACGTTGGATTTGCAACATTGGGAAAAGGGGCACTGCAGCCGGGACTGGGAGTTTCCAAGGAACTGGGAGAAGTAGGGGATATTTCCATTACCGGGATCGTGGGCGGTGCAGGCAATCATGATCCTGTGATGCTCCAGAGTGTGAGGCTTTCTATGGTGATGAAAATGGCAGACTGTATATGTGAAAGCATTGCTCTTGTCGAACGATTTTGGGAAAATACAGCCATAATATGACAAAAATTTAGCACCTCTTTTGCTATTCTTATGTGAGAACATATAGGAACAGCAAAAGGGGTGTTAAATATGGGCGAATTATATGAGCTTTATCCCAAACTGCCGAAAAATATCCGGCAGATCGGGGAACGTGATACAGTATTGCGGCTTTATGTGGAAGATTATGTGAATACATATTTAAAGCGGCTGAAACCAGGAAATGGGCAGAATCTCCGTGTGGGGCTGCTTCTTGGAAACCGGGAGATCCATGAGGACATGCCGTATGTATTTGTGGATGGTGCCATGGAAATGGAACTGCTGCCTCAGGACGGTGAAAAGGTGGTATTTACAGAGGAAGCCTGGAAAAGGGCATATCAACAGGTAGAGACCATGTTCCCAAGAAGAACGGTTCAGGGCTGGTTTTTATGCGCAGGAGAAGGCATTACCTTAAATCCGCTGAATTACTGGCGGCAGCACAGCCAGTATTTTACAGGAAAAAACCAGCTGATGTATTTAAACAGCGGTCTGGATGGGGAAGAAGCGGTTTACATCACATCCACAGATGGCTTTTATCAGCTGCGTGGCTACAGCATTTATTATGAGCGTAACCAGCTGATGCAGGATTATATGATTGCTAGAAAGGATATCCTTCGGGAGGAAAGCAGGACAGATGACCGGGCGATCCGTGATTTCCGCAAAAAAATGGACGAGCACAGAACGGCGGCTGTACAGCAGAAAAGTACGGTAAATGTCCTTTCCGGCCTTTGCAGCGTACTGGCAGTCATGGTACTGGCCGGAGGTGTTGCCATGTTCAATAATTATAAAAAGCTTCATGAAATGGAAGAGGTAGTGGCATCAGCAGACCCGGGGGCAGTGATCCGGGAAGCAAGAGGCGGTGTATATCCAAGTGAGGGGGAGAAAAAAAGCCGGGAATCAGCCATGGAGGTATTGCCGGAGACTATGGTGCCGGATGATGGGTTGTCAGGAACTGAAACAGACACTTCAGAGAGTGGAGGTGAAGCTGGTGCCGCAGATGCAATGGCTTCAGGGCAGACAGATGCTGTTTCCGGGACAAACGAAGATACAGCCCGGTCAGGACAGATGCTGCAGTCCAAGGTGGCTGTTTCCGGTCAGGAATCTGTACCGGAAACAACAGATGGCGCATCTGCACAAACCACTGCTGCTTTTGCAGAACCTGCTAATTCCACACCATCTTACAAAGTATATATAGTAGGTGAAGGAGAGACGCTTTATGGAATCTGTTTTAAGGAGTACAATAATATCAGAAAGCTGGAAGAGATCTGCCGTATTAATTCCCTGACAGATGAAAACAGTATTTATGCGGGCCAGAAGCTGCTGCTTCCCTGAAATGTTCCAAAAAGTCAGAGATATTCAGATCTATTCAGAGCTATTTGCATGGATTAGTTGTCGATTTTTCCTGTGAAATGTTGTATACTTAAGCGGGTGTAAGAGAATGTGAACATTATACAACTGCTATAAAAGAACATTTCATAGGAGACAAGGATGGATAATTCTAGTTTAATGAACCGTGAAAATAAAAAAAGGCAGCTGCGGCGCCAGATTGTTCCTCCTATGTACCAGAATGAACAGGAAAGCGAACAGGCGATCCGCAATGCCCATAAAAAGACCGTCAGAAAGCGTATGACGATCTTTATCATTGCAGCAGTGCTTTTAGGCGGCGCTGCTTTTAGTATTTATTATTATGACCGCTATCATACCTTCTATGATTTCCAGGTGGTGTGGGAAAAGAGCCTGACTGAGGAAAATCAGGAAGCAGCGATCCAGGGGGAAGGTAGTTTCTGTGGATATATGGAGTTTGGTGACGGTGTGATCAAGTACACCAAGGACGGAGCTTCTTACATAGACAGTAGGGGAAAAGCCATCTGGATACAGAGTTATGAGATGAAATCACCCTTTGTCACTGTAAATGGCGATTTTGCAGCTATTGGGGACAAACAGGGAAATTCCATTTATATCTGCGACCGCAGCGGCTGCCAGGGACAGGTTACTACTACACTGCCGGTCCTTTCATTGTCCGTATCTGCAAAAGGAGTGGTAGCTTCTGTACAGGAGGATTCCAAGGCAAGTTATATTTATCTGTATAAAAAGGATGGAAGTGCCCTGGATATTTATGTGAAATCTCTTCTTTCTGGAGATGGTTATCCGGTGGATGTAAGCCTTTCACCAGGCGGAACCCAGTGGATCACCTCGTTTATGTATCTGGAACAGGGAATGATCAAAAATAAGATCGTATTTTACAATTTTGGCCTTGGAAAGAATGACCCGAAACGAGTAGTGGGCATTTTTCTTCCAGAGGATCTAAGTGATGCCATGGCAGGAAGAGTCCGGTTTATGGATGAAAGCCATGCAGTGGCCTTTACTGATAAGGGACTGCAGTTTTTCTCTACCCGTGTGGAAACTTCTCCGGAATCCACCAGTCAGATATTGCTAGATGAAAATATACGCAGCATCAGCTATAATGATCAGTATGCCGGTGTTATAACGGATAATGGGTCGGGTGCTGACCCATACTGTCTGCGCATTTATAAGCCGGATGGAAGCGCTGTATTTGAAACTACCTTCAGTTATCAGTATACCGGGTTTGACATAGAGGGTGATCTGGTAATGCTGTATAATGATAATTCCTGTTGTATTTACAACATGGCGGGAACTCGGAAATTCAGCGGAACCTTTGATTTTACTGTAAATAAAGTTCTTGCCGGCCGTTTCCCCGGAACTATTCTTGTAATGGGAAACCAGAAAATGGAAGAGATACGGCTGAAGTAAGGTAGTCATACAATAGTAAACCAACCATACAATAATAAACCAGCTATACAATGATAAACCAGTCATATAATAATAAAACCAGGAAAGAGAGGATATATACTATGGGGATGAAGTGCATCGGCGTTGATATAGGGGGAACCAGTGTAAAGATCGGTCTTTTTGAGACTACAGGAGAGCTTTTGGACAAGTGGGAAGTAAAGACCCGTAAGGAAGATGGTGGAGTGAATATCCTGCCGGATGTGGCAGCGTCTATCCGTAAAAAACTGGATGAAATGGGACTGGACCTGAAGAAGGATATTACAGGCGCCGGAATGGGTGTTCCAGGACCTGTTATGCCTGACGGATATGTGGAAGTATGTGTAAATCTTGGCTGGCGGGATCTGAACCCACAGGAAGAGTTAAGCAGTCTCTTAGACGGCATTCCTGTAAAGAGCGGAAATGATGCTAACGTGGCAGCTCTTGGTGAAATGTGGCAGGGAGGCGGAAAAGGATATTCTGACCTGGTCATGGTCACTTTAGGGACCGGAGTTGGCGGTGGTGTTATCATTGACCAGAAGATCATTGCGGGAAAACATGGACTCGGGGGCGAGATCGGCCATATTCATGTGCGTGATGATGAATGGGAACACTGCAACTGCGGCGGTGTAGGCTGCTTAGAGCAGGTAAGCTCTGCGACCGGTATTGCAAGAGAAGCAAGAAGGACCATGGCAAAATCTGATAAGCAGTCCATGCTTCGACAATTCGGTGATAATGTAAGTGCAAAGAACGTGTTAGATGCTGCAAAAGCAGGAGATGAGATGGCATTGGAGGTAATGAAGACCGTCAGCCACTATTTAGGTCTGGCACTGGCACAGGTAGCTCTTACTGTAGACCCGGAAATTTTTGTTATCGGCGGCGGTGTATCAAAGGCCGGACAGTTCCTTATTGATATGGTCCAGAAAGATTATGACTATTTCACCCCGATCTCCAAGAATAAGGGTAAACTGGGGTTAGCAACACTGGGAAATGACGCAGGTATTTATGGAGCAGCAAGATTGGTATTGTAGTAGTAAATCATTGCATATTGTGAAAAAAATAATTATAATGATGGTATGGGGAATCATTATGAAATATACAGAAAGAGTGGGAAATTTATGCCTATACCATCGAAAACTGAGAGTATCCAGACTCTCAGTGTAAAAGATAGGATTTATAATGTTGTGTGCGAATGGATCATTACCGGAGTCCTTAAATCCGGGGAAAAGATCCTTGATTCAGAGCTGGCCCAATATTTTGATGTAAGCCGCACCCCTGTAAGAGAAGCCATCCAGATGTTAGAAAGACAGAAGCTGGTAAAGGTGATTCCAAGCAGGGGAAGCATGTGAACGGATCAGTGAGGAACAGCTGCATATCAGCAGGGTAACAAGCTTTATAATAGGAATAAACGTTAAAAACAGATATAAACAGAGCCCGCCGGGAAGTGATATTGATCACAAACCGGCGGGCTTTTTATATTGCTGTGTATGATATTTGGAGTGTCAGCTGCACGCAGCAACTGACATTTATTTGTGGTGACGGATCAGCACAGTTATTTACGAAACAATGTACTGGCAGGTCATATGTCTATTTACTGGATCCATACACCGTCTGCATTTACATTGTAGCCATCTGGTGTGGTGCAGTTTACATACAGAGCACCGTCAGGAGCCAGGCAGTAATCTAAGCCGCCGACCTTGATCCAGCCGGTAGCCATGTAGCCTTCTGCATCGAAATAGTACCATTTTCCGTTGATATCTTTCCACTGGGATGCCGGATAAGAACCATCAGCGTTCTGATACCACCAGCGTACGTTGTCAGCAGCATTCTTCCAGCCTTCGGAAACAGTATTGCTGCCGTCGGAAGTGGAGCCGGGAGTCCATGGTAAGGAAGTCACCCATTTGCTCTTTGCATTGTTGCTGGCTTTTACGGAACGTACTTTAAATGTATAGCTGGAACCGTCGGTCACCCAGTTGGAGAAATCATAGTAAGTTCCATATACGGAAACAGTGGAACTGGAGCCATCTGGAGGTGTTACCAGGGAACCGTTCTTATATAACTGCAGCTGGTAATATTTGGCAGAAGGTACCTCGGTCCAGGTTGCCATACCGGGAGAGTAGGTGAACCACAGTGCACTGCCTGGTGCAGGAGCAGTACTCATATCTGCATCTTTATCAAATACCAGGCGGACACGCAGTGCAATGGTAGCACCGCCGTCTTTTTTACTTGCGCTGACATACTCTACTTTATCATAACGGGACTTAATGGAGTTTGCAAGTGTGAGCTTGAAGTTGCTGGAACTGGTTCCGGAGAAGGTATATTCATCTTCGTCTTCCAGCCCAATGAGGATCTCAGCTTCCGGTGGATTGGATTTGCTCCAGTCTTCCCCTTCATCATTGGTAACTTCTACAGAATCAAGGTAGTAATAGTTGGTGTTGTCACCGGTGGCAGTTACTTCAACCTCGCCTCCGCTGCTTCCTGAGCGGATGTCAGTATCAATGGTCAGGTTGATCTTTCCCACTTTCTTTTTGCTTGCCGCAAAGGCGCATGGTGCCATGCAGGAAGAAACAAGAAGTGCGGAAAGGAGAAGTGCAGTTGCTTTTTTAAAACGGATCATGTTCATCGTCCTTTCTTTTGCAAAACTGTCGTTGGACAATTTTGGCATTATTATTTAATTCCTACTATAACATAAAATGGGGCCTTTTAAAAGCAAAGAACCCCATTAGAAATGGTTTTAACATGAATCGTAAGGAAAAGGTAAACAATTCTAATACTTTCTTCATGATAAATACCTCCATTTAATAGAATGTACTCTCGGAGCCTTTAACAGAATTAGGCTACAGTTTAAAACCTATCCTGGACGCTATGTGGGCCTGGGGTGAACAGTACCAAAAGGGTATCACTTTATAACTGACTTTCAGCTATGAAGTGATACCCTTGCTTTGTTTATGTGAGAAAATTTAACGTTTCGATATGTTAGCCAGTAATATGCCGAGTTGCTTCTTCTACAGATGCTCCGAGAATTTTCATTGTCTCGATAGTCAAAGCAACATATTGCTTAACAGTTTCTTCGGTCATATAAGGGATGGGATTCTCTGCATGGTACATATCACAAGTCACCAAATTAATAACAGCAGCTGTTCTTGGAATCATACCTGCTCCACCGATTTGCTCGTGGAGTTCGTTACTCATAAAACTGACACCGCCGCAATCTTGACTAACAGTCAGCGCTAAGTCTCCAATAATCGATATTTTCTCAAAACTTGTTTCTGCATCATGAAGCGCCTTACCAAGCTGGACTATTTTATCTGCAACCATTTGCGTATTTTTGCGCAGCCCTCCGGGTCCACGTTTCATTCCGCCTTTCCTATAATATACTGGAAGCCCCAGCTTTTTTCCTGCCTCCATAAATGCTCTGGCTACATATGGATTATCGTCTTCCTCATCTGCCCGAACAAAATAGGTATTTTCCGTTAAGCCATCGGAAAAACTAGAATAAATCATAGCTTCGACAACCAAAGTCGGCAAATGATCCATGCCAAGGGAACGAATAACATTCCCTTTTGCACCACAAGTTGAATTTCCCTCAAGATCCTCCAGAGGACCAAGTCCCCCCCTTGACGCATTTACTGTGGCAAGGATAGATACGTCGATACCATCAATATTTACAACTGTACCAGCAATCTGACCGATATTATCGCCAACATCCTCAACACAGTGAACAAAATTTTGAGGGAAATTGACAACAAACCCATTTACAGCTGCATTTGCCAAAGCAGTCTGCAATGCAACCGGCGTTTCTGAGATACCTTGTCCGTAAAAACGTCCGAAAACATCCAGCACCAACGTATGTGTATTGATAACCTCTTTTCCAATGAGTTTCCGGATCATCTTTTTTTCCTGGGGTGTAATGTCTCGCCGCGCATACCCTTTTCCAATGCCACCGTTCTTCATAACAGCCGTAATCCAATTTCCATCAAAAAGAATATCCTCTAATTCCATAGAAATTCCCGATGCTTCTTTTAAAATTTCCAGAACTGTAGATAATCCCGAAGAGTCATCCTGAACCTGATTATTCAAACTGTGGCAATGACCACACCCTACGTGCCCAGCAATGGCCACAATACCTTTTTTTTTTCACTAAAACAAATACTCATATTGAAATCCTCCCACATTCAGTCATTTTACAGTATAAGGGTCAATGCAGAGATGATCAGCAGAATATATACAATTCGCAGGAACTTCTGCCGATCCAGTTTCTGAGCTAGTTTTCCGCCAATCCATACGCCCAGGAATACTGCAGGTAGACCAATCAAAATATTAGTAATATTGGAAGTAGTAAACAGTCCACTAGAAATTTGCTGAATCATCATGGAAGCGTTCATAAAAATCCAAATTAATCCAAGAGTTCCACGATGCGCATTAGTATCTTTGATTTTCTTAGATACATAAATGATAAGCAGAGGACCTCCGGAAACAAAGAGTCCCTGAAAAAGGCCTGCCATAAAAAGAACAATGATCAATCCAATTTCATTAAAATCCAGAGCCCCTTTGTAGAACATCTCCTTCAATGCAACCAAGATAATAAAAACAGCGTAAATATAGAGTAAAATATTGCCTTCAACAATATTTGTCAAAGCCATTCCGGTACCGAGACCCAGTCCCATCAAAATAATAATTTTAATGGCTTCCTTCCATTCCAGCTTCCGGAAATTTTTAACAAAAAGAATGACAGAACTGACCAAACCAAACGTATTTACTGCAACCTTTGCAGGGATTAAACCAAGAATGTTGATTGAAGGGGGCATTGCCAGAAGAGAACCCGCAAAACCTGTCAATCCCTGAATGATATTGGCAATAAAGATAGCAACCGCAAACAATACATGTTCCATAACCGCACCTCAATAAATATAATTTTTTAACGCATGACTACTTCGCAATTCTGCCGTAAAAACAATTATTCTTGCAAAATTAACGTTTTCCAAATTCAAACGACTTTTGTGCACTAATCATATGTTTGGATGACATAATTATATTCTTTATATAAAAAATGTTCAATAATTTATTTACAATATCGTGTTATAATATATACGTTATAATAAAAGTAGTATAATATTGATATTAGCACAAAATCACGCCACTTCTTGGAGAAAGAGAGAGAAATTATGCTTAAAATGGAATATTTTTACTATATGAAGGAAGTATGCCAGACAGGATCCATTAATCGTGCAGCAGAAAATCTATACATATCTCAACCTTATCTCAGCCAGACTCTCAGGAAAATAGAGCAGCAGTTGGGAGTAACTCTGCTGAAGCGCAGCAACAAAGGGATTTCTCTTACAGATGCTGGAAAAGAATTTTTGAATATCTCAAAGGAAATTATTCAGCTTACACAACAGGCAGAATCTTTACACAATCAATATGAATGTGGTTCCCAAGAGCTAAACATAAGCAGTATGCCATCATTTACAATGATGAACTTGTTTCAGCAATTTTTAAGAAGCGGTTCCTCCAAAAAATTTGTGGGAAATCTTATTGAAATGCCAAACGGGCAGGTCCCAGATGAAGTTTATCGTGGAAATTGTAATATTGGGTTACATTATGTAACATCCAGTCAATATGAAGCATCCATTCAAAAATTTCATTCTATGGGCATGGTATTTACCTCGTTGGTAAATGAACCACTATATGCTGTATTGAACACCAAGTCTCCTTTGTCCAAACTGGACAAGATTTATCTGGAGCAACTTCATGGAATGAATTTTCTTGCAGAATATATCAAAATTTCTGGAAAAAAGAAACCCGTTGAAAACAATCCCTTGCCCAATGTTTTCTTCAGGCAGCAGGGGGGGCCTGTGTTTAACAACAACCGTAGTATGTTACATTATCTTACAATGAGCGAAAATAGCTACTGTGTAGGGCAAAAGTCGTTAAATCTTTGCAATCCATTTGTTGATATGGGACAACTTGTATATGTCCCGTTTGCAGATATAAATATTAGATTTATCACAGGGTATCTGACATCGGAATCGCAGAATTCTTCCCCACAGGAAGAACAGTTTTTATCCATGCTAGAGGGCTACTTTGACCAATACTGTGAAAATATGTCCACGTGGGAAAAGGCACGAACTGTGTGAAATTTTATATTTGAGGCTCTCGGCTAAGTCTAAACATTTTTATCCAAAACAAAAATTAATAATAAGCAGTACCGCACAAACCGTGTTTGTGAATTGCAGAATGTTTAAATGGTTCACACGATTGCTTTGTTCGATACTGCTTTTTGTTATATGTATATAGTTATAACATACTATTGAAAAGCCGTATCTTCACTACATTATGTAATTGATGTTATTATGATGCCAGATGGACGTACAGTCATCCAAAAAAAATTACCTATACGGAGGAATGATGTTATGAATCTTGCCAAATTTTCCAGAAGAAGATACACCTATTATGATACCCCAATTGAGTATCTGGCCAATCTAACCAAGGTTATGGGTGGTCCTAATATCTACATGAAGCGCGATGATCTGCTTGGGCTAACCGGTGGTGGAAATAAGACCAGAAAGTTAGAATTTCTGATGGCTGAGGCACTGGAGCAGGGTTGTGATACGATTCTGACCTGTGGAGCTGTGCAATCTAACCACTGCCGTCTGACTCTGGCAGCAGCTGTTAAGGAAGGACTGAAATGCCAGCTGGTGCTGGAAGAGCGTGTGGCTCATAGCTACAATCCTGAAGCATCCGGCAATAACTTCCTGTTCAACCTTTTAGGCGTAGAAGCCGTTCGGGTAGTTCCCGGCGGAACCGATATGCTTGGAGCTCTGAATCAGTTGGCTGATGAATTGCGTGCACAGGGACGTAAACCTTATGTAGTTCCAGGTGGTGGCTCTAACCCTCTTGGTGCCCTTGGCTATGTATCTTGCGCACAAGAGCTGCTGCAGCAGTCCTTCGATATGGGGGTAAACTTCGATCATATTATTTGCCCATCCGGATCCACCGGAACTCATGCCGGAGTGTTATCTGGTATTCTGGGCAATAATGCTAATATTCCTGTCACCGGAATTAGCGTCAACCGTAAAAAGGAAATTCAGACCGATGCTGTTTTCAACCTGACACAGCGTACGATGGATTTACTCGATTGTGAAAATAAGCCTACCAAGGATAAAGTCGTTGTATTTGACGATTATGTTGGTCCTGGCTATTCCCTGCCTACTCAGAGCATGGTCGATGCCGTCCAGCTTCTGGCTCGTACAGAAGCAATCCTGATGGATCCAGTGTATACAGGCAAAACTATGGCTGGTTTCCTTGATCTGATCAGAAAAGGATACTTTGAAGGATGCAAAAATGTTCTGTTCTTGCATACTGGTGGTTCTCCTGCACTGTTTGCTTATGAAAACACTATTCTCAACGGTGTAGAATAATTGCTGTTACATCCTGATTTATAACGAATCACCAGGGGGTGCCATTGGCACCCCCCTGGAATCTATTTTCTCATCTCGCTGTATTCTCAAACTCAAAAAATCAAATCAGATCATCGTAGAAAAATTTTAGTGAATTATTGCTGATTTTGCGGCAATGAACAATGTTTATGCTTAATTCTTCTCCGCCCTTTTCCTACTAGTGTACTGTATCATTCACTTTCAGCAAAATGACGCAGAATGAATTTTCAATCTG